>VAPK010637953.1_pt1 | contig 23331 bp, 25 predicted proteins | sample 3395031 | NCBI WGS metagenome assembly VAPK01 (sample SAMN08290443, study PRJNA428436) | hydrothermal vent metagenome | isolation source: Deep-sea hydrothermal vent chimney 1 | place: Pacific Ocean: Juan De Fuca Ridge
CGGGCAAACCGCCCTTGGGGAAATAGTAACGTTGTTTCAAAGCAATATCTCTTTCAGCCGGTGCCATGCGATACGTTCAACCTGTGTGCAGGCGGTTTCGAACTCGGCCGAACGGTTATTATCAATTCGCGCCCGAAAGGCCTCGAATATGCTGGCCTTAGTATTGTCTTTCACAGCGATGATGAACGGAAAGCCAAACTTTTCAGTATAGCGCGTATTCAATTCCGTCAGCGCCTCACGTTCTTCATCCGTGAGGGCATCCAGCCCGGCACTGGCCTGCTCGGCGGTGCTTTCCGCTGTCAAGCGTTTGGCCGCCGCCAGCTTGCCGGCCAGATCAGGGTGGGCCGTCAGCACGCCCAGCCGCCGTTCTTCATCTGCCGCTCGAAACACCCGGCAAAGCACGTTATGAACGCCAGCCAGACAATCATGTGCCCGGCCCAGTTCCAGCCTGTGCGCATGTTCCGCGACCCATGGCGAATGCTCAAATATCCCGCCATAAGCTTCCACAAATGCTTCACGGTCCATCTCAGATGGCTGCGCCCAAGGCGCCGGGGCAGGGTGATGCTCAAACCAATGCTGCGCAATGTCGATGCGCCGCGGAAACCAGACGTCGCCCTTGGATTGCGCATATTCAATGAACCTAGCTAACGCCTGAACCCGGCCGGGCCGCCCGATCAGACGGCAATGCAGGCCGATGCTCATCATCTTGCCACCTTCGGCGTGCAAAGCGTCAAACGTATCTTTCAGATAGGTGAAAAACTGGTCCCCAGAATTGAACCCCTGCGGCGTGGCGAACCGCATATCGTTGCAGTCCAGCGTGTAGGGAATGATCAGTTGATCCCGCGCGCCATATCGTGCCCAATAAGGTAGGTCGTCGTCATAGGTGTCCGATACATAATCAAAGCCACCTTCCTCTGCCGCCAGCCGCACCGTGTTCATCGAACAGCGCCCCAGGTACCAACCCTTTGGCCTAGCACCGGTTACTTCGGTATGTAGTCGGATCGCCTGATTCATATGACCGCGTTCCAGATCTTCCGGGCAGTCTTTGTATTCGACCCATTTCAGCCCGTGGCTGGCAATTTCCCAATCGGCATCCTGCATCGCGGCAACCTGTTCCGGGGATCGCGCCAAAGCGCTCGCCACTCCGTAAACCGTGACGGGGATATTCGCGTTGGTGAATAACCGGTGCAACCGCCAGAACCCGGCCCGGCTGCCGTATTCATAGATGCTTTCCATATTCCAGTGCCGCTGGTCCGGCCACGGGGCTGCCCCAACGATTTCTGACAGGAACGCCTCGGATGCTGCATCGCCATGCAGAGTATTGTTCTCACTGCCCTCTTCATAATTCACCACGAACTGCACCGCGATCCGCGCACCACCGGGCCAGTTTGCATCGGGGGGGGTTGGTCCATAGCCACGCATGTCTCTTGGATAGCGGTCTGCCATTATTGCCCCTTTCATTGCTCCATGGATACGCGAAACTGCGCCGAAGATTATCAAAAAAAACCAAATAGAGTTTACCGTGCGACCCGTTAACCACACTTTTCCAGCGTTTACTGCAATGCGTAAAGGATACGCTTTGCATACACCAATAGCTCGGTGAAATAAGGGATTAACCTTGGTTCTCCGGGTTTTGGCCGATCTTAGTTTGATAGGTAGAATCCAGCAGCCAACCCACCCTTTGGTGGGGCTTGCGTCGAATTAAAAATTCGGCCAGTCCTTAGAACAAAGGAGATTTCAATGGCCAATGGATTTTTAACTACCCATGTATTGGATACAGCCCGTGGTATCCCCGCCGAGGGCATGAAAATTGACCTTTACAGCCTAGGCAATACCCGGACACTAATTCGCAGCATGGTAACCAATTCGGATGGCCGTACCGACAGCCAAATATTGCCAGAAAACGAATTTAAAACAGGGGTTTATGAATTGGTATTCCACGCTGGCGCCTATCTGGATGCTACTGGCACCCCACTTGAATCACCGAGATTTTTGGACGAAATACCGATCCGTTTTGGCATTTCTGATCCCGAAAGCCACTACCATGTACCCTTGCTTATCTCGCCGTTTGGCTTTTCTACATATCGGGGTAGCTAGTAATCGCGCTGTCAAGTTCTCGTTTTATATGACTAATCATGAAGTCGGTGAAAACCTGAACCTTTGGGTCTTTTAAATTACGATGCGGCGACAAGCTCGCTAAAGGAATTGGCACTGGCGGCGTTGCTTCTGCTACGGGTAGCAAGGCACCGCTGAGCAAATGTTCCGCCACCTCAAAAATCGGCTTCATAATGATGCCGTGCCCGTCCAGCGCCCAACCCGTCAGTACGTCACCGTCGTCAGATTCAAACGGACCAGAAATGTCGAATTTTTCGGGGCCGTTTTCGGTGATCAGAGTCCATTGAAATTCTTTTGCGCCGGGGAAGCGCAGGTTCAGACAATCATGCTTATCGGCCAGCATCGCTGCACCATTTTTGGGATTGCCACGGCTTTTAATGTAATCAGGAGAAGCACATAACAAACGCTGGCATTCGTGAATTACGCGCACCTTAAGGTTGCTGTCTTCCAGTATTCCAAGGTGAAATGCCAAATCCAGCCCTTCGGCGGTGACGTCAATAATCCGATCAGACATCCGTAATCGTACGTCGATTTCAGGGTATTGATCCTTGAATTTCGGCACCACTGGCGCAATAAATCTGCGCCCCACCCCAAGCGGGGCGGACACAAAAATTGTCCCTTTCAACTGATCGCCCGAACTGCTGATTGCGGCTTCTGCTTCGACGATTGCATCCAGAACTTTGCATGCCCCTTCGTAAAATAATTTACCGTTCCCGGTCGGCTGCAAAGCCCGCGTGGTGCGATTGAATAACCTTACACCCAGACGCTTTTCAAGGTCTGAAATCCGGCTGGAAGCAACCGCAGGCGAGGTTCGCAGATCTCGCGCAGCAGCGCTCATACTACCGAGTTCATAGATGCGAACAAACATCTGTAAGTTGCGAATATAGGCCATTTCTATTCTTTGCTTTGTTTTGAAAGTCTCGCGTTATTTGAAGGATACACAAATAAATAGGTTTCGGTATAGTTTTTAGAAAATCATGGGAGCTGGCGATGTATGATCTTTTGGCAATGGGCGAATGGCTGGAATTCGCCACACGTTGGATTCACGTTATTACCGGCATTGCTTGGATTGGTTCGTCGTTTTATTTCATTGCGTTAGACCTCGGATTGCACCGTGACCGCAATCTGGCAACCGGCGCCGACGGTGAAGAATGGCAGGTTCATGGTGGTGGATTTTACCACATTCAGAAATATCTGGTAGCCCCGGATCAGATGCCTGACGATTTGGTTTGGTTCAAATGGGAAAGCTACGCGACCTGGCTAAGTGGCTTCGCGATGCTGATCCTAGTCTATTACCTGGGGGCCGAGATGTATCTGGTTGATCCGAATGTTTTGGACATACCGGTCTGGCAGGCAATCTTGATTTCACTTGGCTCGCTGACCTTTGGTTGGATTGCCTATGATATGATCTGCAAATCGAAGTTTGGCGACGATAATACCAGGTTGATGGTTTTCCTGTTTATCATTCTGGTCGCAATGTCCTGGGGCTATACGCAGGTTTTTTCCGGGCGCGCTGCCTTGCTGCATTTAGGGGCATTCACCGCGACGATCATGACCGCAAATGTGGCAATGATCATTATCCCCAATCAGGTGATCGTGGTGGCTGATCTGAAGGCGGGTAAGATACCGGACGCGAAATACGGTAAGATTGCCAAGCAGCGTTCTACCCACAATAACTATCTGACATTGCCAGTGATCTTCTTAATGTTATCAAATCACTACCCGTTGGCATTTGCGACGCAATACAACTGGATTATTGCCAGCCTCGTGTTCCTGATGGGGGTCACCATCCGGCACTATTTTAACAGTATGCATTCCCGAAAAGGTAAACCGACATGGACATGGCTGGCTACAGCGGTGCTATTCATAATTATCATCTGGCTATCCACTGCGCCGATGTTCAGGGCCGATCAGCAAGAAGCCGCGCTCAGCGATTCAGCGCAGCGCTTTGCAAGTGCTGATGGTTTTGAAGATGTACACGACATCATCCTGGGGCGCTGCTCAATGTGTCATGCAGCCGAGCCAAGCTGGGACGGAATGCTCTGGCCGCCCAAAGGTGTTCGCCTTGAAACCGAAGCACAAATAGCCCGTGAAGCGCGCCGTATTTATGTCCAGTCCGGGCTAAGCCACGCGATGCCGCCGTCAAACCTTTCGTTTATGGAGCCAGAGGAACGAGCGAAAATTGTTGCCTGGTATCGGGCCGCGACAGAAGGGTGACAGGCGCGGCTTGAGGCTGAAAAGGTTATGAAATAGCATGTGAAAACTTCATCAAGTTAAGAATCATGTCGCCTCAATTCCCAATTGAAACATCGGCCAAACCTAACCAGCAGCCCTGCGAAAGTGGGGCCGCGGGATGAGCCTGATTGAAGCGCACAATTTAACAATCAGTTACGGGCGCGAGCCAGTGCTGAAACATGTGGATTTTACAATCTCTGAAGGCGAAATTGTAACGCTGATTGGACCGAACGGATCAGGTAAATCCACATTGGTCCGCGCCTTGCTTGGGGCGCTAAAACCCAAGCAAGGTAAGGTTTCAAGACGTGCTAACTTGCGCATTGGCTATGTGCCGCAAAAGCTGTCGATTGATAATTCAATGCCTTTGACGGTTGAGCGGTTTTTGTCGCTGCCAAAACGTCACCCCTTGGCCGAAATCAAGCAGATGACAGAAAACGTCGGGGCTAAAGGGTTGTTGCCCCGCCAAATGACATCGCTTTCCGGCGGGCAGTTTCAGCGCATTCTGTTGGCGCGGGCGTTGCTAATGAAACCTGACATCCTGATCTTGGATGAGCCAACTCTGGGGCTGGATCAACCGGGTGTTGCATCGTTCTACCGGCTGATTGAAGGCATCCGCCAGGAACTTGGGTGTGCGGTGCTGATGGTGAGCCATGACCTGCATGTGGTGATGAGCGCCTCGGACCGGGTGATATGTCTGAACGGGCATGTTTGTTGCGAAGGTACGCCGCAAGTGGTGCGCGAAGCTCCTGAATATCGTGCGTTATTTGGTGAAGGCACCGGCGGGGCGCTGGCGTTGTATCGGCACGAACATGATCACGACCACGACGATTGCGGGCATGACCATGGATGAGTTTGTAATCCGCGCCGCCCTTGCAGGCGTTGGATTGTCGCTGGCGACCGGACCTTTAGGTGCTTTCGTTGTCTGGCGGCGGATGGCCTATTTTGGGGACGCCATGGCCCACGCAGCCATACTGGGCGTGGCAATGTCGCTGGCATTTTCCATCTCTATTCTCGTGGGAACGCTGGTTGTGGTGTTGGGCGTCGGAATGGCGGCGTCAATGCTAACGGCGCAGGGAAGGGCGATGGACACCAATCTTGGCGTGCTTTCCCATTCAACCCTCGCCCTTGGTTTGGTTGCGATTTCGTTTGTGGAAGGGATCGATGTCGATCTGGAATCTTTCCTGTTCGGTGACATTTTGGCCGTCACATTCGCTAATTTGATCCTGATTTGGGTTGGATCACTGCTTATTCTGGGGCTAATGATCTGGCGCTGGTCACAGTTACTAACGGCAACTCTGAACGAAGAACTGGCGACATCAGCGGGGATAAATCCGCTCCGAGAACGGTTAATTCTGACACTGGCGTTGGCGTTGGTTGTAGCCCTGTCACTGAAAGTGGTTGGTGCATTGTTGATTGGGGCGCTACTGATCATCCCTGCCGCTGCTGCACGCGGATTTTCACGCACCCCAGAAATGATGGCTTTGCTGGCAATCGGGATTGGCGCGATGTCAGCATTGGGTGGTGTAATCATTTCAGCAATAGCAAGCACTCCGGCTGGGGCCAGCATTGTAGTGCTTGCCGCGCTGGCTTTTGTCGCGTCGCTGTTTGCCGGTCGACAGGTGCAATAAATGCAGGATTTTGCCGCAACATTTGCCCATTCAATAGGCCTGATCCTACGGGGCGACCCGCAGCTTTGGGCTGTTGTGTTTCTATCCTTAAAAGTCTCGCTTATGGCCGTTTTGGTATCAGCCATTATTGGCCTGCCACTGGGCGCGTTGTTGGCTGTGGGTCGGTTTCGTGGGCGACAATTGGTCATTGTATTGATCAACGCGCTGATGGGTCTGCCGCCGGTGGTGGTCGGGCTGTTGGTTTATATGATGCTGTCGAACAGTGGCCCACTTGGGGTGCTGCAACTGCTTTACACGCCCACGGCAATGATTATTGCGCAGACAATCCTGGTGACGCCAATTATTGCCGCGCTGACACGTCAGTTGCTTGAAGGGTTGGATGCCGAGTATTCCGAACAGCTGCGTTCATTCGGAGTATCGCGGATCGGAGCGGTGCCGACGCTTTTATGGGATGGTCGTTATGGGCTGTCTACGGCGCTGCTGGCCGGATTTGGTCGCGCTATTGCCGAAGTTGGCGCGGTGATAATCGTCGGTGGTAATATCAATCATGTGACGCGGGTGATGACGACAACGATTGCGCTGGAAACCTCGCGGGGGAATCTGGCGCTTGCAATGGCGCTTGGGGCGATACTGATACTGATAGCTATTCTGGTGAATGCGTCGGTGGCTGTTTTGGGAATATCAGCGCGGCAGGCAGCGAATGTCTGAGAGCAACCCATCATTGCCAATCACCGTCAGGGATCTAGTTTACAAAACCGACGGGCAGCAGTTGTTGCAAATCGGGTCGTTGAATATTGCAAATTCGGGACCGACAATGATCCTGGGGCCAAACGGTGCGGGGAAGAGCCTGTTTTTACGTCTTTTGCATGGGTTGATCGAACCTACTATGGGGGTAATTTCGTTTAACGGACAAATTGCCAGTAGTGGGCATCGGCGCGCGCAGGGGATGGTGTTTCAAAAACCAGTGCTTTTACGCCGCTCGGTTGCCGCAAATATTAACTATGCCCTGAAAGTTCATAGGGTCGAGCGTGCAGAGCGTGGCCAGCGCGTTCTTGAACTGCTTCACAGGGGCAATTTGTCAGGTCGCGCCAGACAAGCCGCCAGAACCCTGTCTGGCGGTGAACAGCAACGCTTGGCACTGGTGCGCGCATTGGCCTGTGAACCGGCGGTTTTGTTTCTGGATGAACCAACGTCGAGCCTTGATCCGGGCGCATCACTGGCCATTGAAGAAATGATCGCCCAGACTGCAAGCTCCGGCACCAAGATTGTGATGATCACCCATGATCTGGGTTTAGCACAGCGACTGGCCAACGAAATATTGTTTTTTCATAATGGCAAGGTATGCGAACAAGCAATGGCCACGGATTTCTTCTTAGGACCGCAATCAAAAGAAGCACAGGCGTTTTTGGCCGGTAGGCTTTTGTTGTGAATAGGTAAATGGTTGGGATGAGAGGATTAGCATTCATATTGGTGTTGGCTTTGACGGGGCTTTTTGGCCCTGCTCTGGCCGGTGAGAACTTTATCATCCTGCAATCAACCACTTCGACACGAAATTCGGGACTGCTTGATGTAATCCTGCCGGCATTTAAGGCAGAAACCGGGATTGAGGTGCGGGTCGTTGCTGTTGGTACAGGTCAGGCCATCAAAAATGCTACCTTTGGGGATGGTGATGTTCTGATGGTTCATGCCCGCGATGCCGAGGAAGAATTTGTCGCGCAGGGGTGGGGAGTTGAGCGGTTTGACCTGATGTTTAATGATTTCATTGTTGTTGGTCCTTTGGGCGATCCGGCGGGTGTTTCTGGCATGGTTGATGTTGTGGCAGCGATTGAGAAAATCGCCGCCACGCAGGCCATATTTGTATCGCGCGGCGACGACAGTGGAACCCACAAGGCAGAGCTACGGCTTTGGAAAGAGACAGGTGTTGATATTGGTTCAGCGTCCGGCAGTTGGTATCGGGAAACCGGTTCTGGCATGGGGACGACGCTGAACATTGGCATTGGTATGGGCGGTTATGTACTGACTGACCGCGCGACATGGATTGCATTTGGCTTCAAAGGGGACCACCGGATACTAGTCGAAGGGGATGCACGGCTTTTTAATCAATATGGGGTTATTTTGGTTAACCCGGCGCGCCACGGCGCGGTAAAGGCAAAAGCCGGTCAGATTTTTCTGGACTGGATACTTGGGGATACAGGGCAGGCGTTGATTGCGGAATTCCAGGTGGACGGGCAGCAGTTGTTTTTTCCAAACGCCCGCTAGCCGTGGGTGAATTCAATGGATAATTTCTTGAGCTGCGTAACTTCTTCAAGTGAAATCTCTTCAATTATTGCGGTATAGTCGTGCAGGCCCTGCACAATTCCTGATATTTCGTCGATTTCGGAATTGGTAAAATCCCGATCACTGCGGGCAAAGCTGGTGATTGATTTGCTTTCATCCTGATCGATGGCAAAAGTAAACCCATGTTCCAAGCCATGTTTTTTTGCCAATTTCAAAACGCCCGCCTCATCCATTTCGGCCAGTTCACTCCATTGGACAACGCCAGTATTACCAAAGCCCCACATGACTGTGGGATCCTTCAGAACCAGCCCCTTTTCGGAATAGGTCTTCATCCAGTCCTTATCGTAGGTCTGAAACAGGAACTTAGGGGTGGTGTAGCGAATGTGCAGTGCGATTGCGTAGCCTGCTGAACAAAGTGCATCCAGTCGCGCAAGCGAGGGCATGATATCTATATCTGTTTTCATTAGGATTGGGTACTCGCTTTTAAGTTGCCAGTCACCGTGTCTAAAAGTTAGTATGTACGCTAATTAAATAAATGACATGGTGAACTCGGGGCTTCTACTTCCGATGGTGGGTTATTTAGGAAGAAGAATTTGGCGCTAAACGTAGATTGGCCGGTTGAATTCAGCTCAATCGCACCCGCCGGGTATTATGTGGCGCTGCGTATTGGTTTTGCCTTTCCAGTGGATGAACGAAATGAATTCCCTGCCGATTGGGTGGAATACTATACACGTAACGGGCTGATGTTACGCGATCCGGTTGTCAGGTGGGCCTATGACAACTCTGGGTCGGTCCGGTGGAACGATATTATTGCAACAGACACATTCGGTGTATTCACCAATGCGCAGCGCTATGGGCTGAATTTTGGGGCGGTAATTTGTTGTGCAACAGATTACCCGAAAGAACAAAGATCGTACGGAACTTTTGCTCGCGCTGACCGGGAGCTTACGAACGAAGAAATTTCAGTTCTTACCACCCATTTAAAGCGATTACATGATGCTTCAATCGCTCCAAGTAACTTAACAGGTGCAGAACTTGAGGCATTGCGGTTGCTAAAGGACGGCCTTCGGTTAAAGGAAATAGCCTTTCATTTGGGCGTATCTGAGGGTGCTATCAAACAACGACTGGCCGGCGCCAAAAAGAAACTAGGTGCCCGGACAAATGCGCAAGCGGCCAGTACTGCGCACGAATATAGATTGATTTGAAACACTCATCCTTAGATTGCACTACTTTTTCTAATTTATGCTAAAATCAAAGAAATATATTAACAATATTTCCTGTTCCAGATTAAGTGAACTCTCCATAGAGGAGAGTAAAATGGAAAATATCACTTTTGACTTGTCACAACTTCACCTGCACGGCACTGCATTTTTTGATTACCTGGCCCTACGCAAACGGTTCTTTGTAGATACATTGGGTTGGGATATACCCCATGACGAAAAAGTTGAAATGGACCAATACGATAATCCGCTGGCGCATTATTCGATTGTAATAAGAGACGGGCAGGTTGTCGGCGGCGCGCGCGCGATGCCAACCACGTCTTCCTGGGGGGAATACACCTATATGCTGCGTGACGCCGTTGCAGGCAAACTGGTGGATATTCCTGATCAGGTGTTGGATGCTGAAATTGATACGCCGAAGGTCTGGGAATGCACGCGGCTGGTTATATCGGACGATGTTTGCGGCCATGTGGATCGTTCACAATGCCTGTCTTTGATCGTTGACGGTCTGTCTTTTGTCGCAGCCGAACGTGGCGGGAGCGAGCTAATGTCTCTGTCACCGGTCACCCTGATGCGCGCGTTGCGGCAATTGGGTTATTTGGCCAGCCGGATCGGCGAACCCTATTCCAATCCCGGGGATGGTCGTAAATATGCGGTGTTGAGCATGCCAACCAAGCGTGAAGACGTACTGCAAACAACGCATTAGAAACTGGGTTCAGGGCTTTAAGGGGGCATTACGACCAAATCTTGCGACGTCGGTGCAAAAGCCTAATTCCAGTCCACAAGATAAATTGCCCACGAGGGGTGGGCAAAATACAGTGTTTAATTTCGAGGTTAGTCCCGTTTTAATAAACGTCCGAGACCCGCAAAAACCGAGGCTGCCAGTGCCAGTTTAACCAAGTCCGCCAAAATGAAGGGTTTGACACCGTTAGCAAAAGCAACGTCAGCGCCAAGTGTTTGGCCCGAACTGGTGTTGAACAAAAAGCCAAGCCACAGGAAGCCCAGCACAAATATCAGGACATCTGCAGCCAGCATTGCACCAAGCAAGGCCAGAGGGCGACGGGTCAAGCCACGATCGGCCGCCCATCCAACGATAACCGCGGCCCCAACAAATCCCAATAGAAACCCTGCAGTTGGTCCGGCGAAATATAGCGGCCCGGCCAATGGTCCTGCAAATACAGGCAAACCGATAAGGCCCAATGCAAGGTATCCAAGGACAATCTCAAGTGACAGGCGCATACCGCTGGCGGCAAAAACAACCATCAATGCAAGCGTTTGCAATGTCATCGGAACCGGCCAGAACGGGACTTGTACCTTTGCACCAAGGGTGATCAGGCCGATGCCCGCCGCCACAAGGGCAATGCGCCGGATAGGTGAGCTGGCAAGCTGACCGATTGGTGCCGTTGTAGTGGTCGCGTTCATTATGTTCTCCTTGAAGGGATCAGTTTTGGGAAGGTCTACAGCCAATATGTGGGTGGCGCAATGTTACCCTGATAAGATATCGCTGCCGTTGAGAACACGATCCACCCCTTCGGATATTGACCCAAGCAAAGCTTCGCTGCTGCTTATAGGCCAGCCAATTCCAAACAAGGTGGCTGCACAAATATTGAGCGCACGCCCTAAGATTCAGATTCCTCTGAAACCAGTTAACGTATGATATGTAGTGTGGGGTTTGCGCAGCTAGCGCGAGTCGCTGATCAAATCTTCTTCGTAGATATGATCAGTTGGTTTTGTACGACCAAGATAACAACGGATTGCGAATTCACCGCGATGTAGGTCGAGACGGCTTGCCGGAACGTCGCGCCCTAGCCTTGCACAGGCAGAAACTAGATACCGCTGAATATCTTGTTGAATGATTGGCACCTGACGAGTTTCGTCTTCGCCAATGAGAATCCAAGGAGTGATGTCGTTGATATTTAATTCAGATTTGCTACGGGAGTCTGCAACACTTAACGCCTCTGCCAACTGGCTGATCGCGGTTTCTTCTTCCTCATGCCACAAGCCACGGCCATCAAATTCGATGGATTGAAATGCGACCCTGAATTTTTTTGGTGCGCCAGAGGTGTTGGCGGATTTTGCAGACCTTTTGAACGAACCAACAGGAGTTATTGTAGCCCCGATTGGCGAGATGGCTTCTGCTTGTATCATTTTAATCTCCGTTGGCGTGAGATAGTTAAGACAATTACAACCCCTGCGGTAACAATGTGAATTGAATGTGTCAGAAATATGACTCGGATCTGCAAAGCAATCGTGCAGGTTCAATAGGCAGTGGTTAGAGCAAGAACTCGCCTATTCCCTTGATAAAACTCGCGGAAATCTGCTGAAATTGCCGACGAATTCCGAAATTCCGTAGGTTAGTAGTCTTTTTCGAAGAACAAACCCAAGCTGGTGTTTCCATCGGTAGCAGCGCTGCCGCGGACGGTTAGATTGGTGTTCAGATCGAGATTAAGGTTAATTTCTGTCTTTCCGTCCGAATTTGCCGTCACATCTGCATAGGTGTTTTCTGAAATATATTTACCAGCTCTGACAGCGACCGAACCATCATCCGTTGTCACAATATCAAGGTCGTCCAAACTAAACCGGCTGCGAATTCGCCCAACCACCCCTTCTTCTCCGTCACCTGTAAGTGTTGATATAGCGCCTGCAAGCTGTACCGCCTGTAAGGGGGAAATTTTTGCGATGCCTTTGCCAAATATCAGCTGAGCAAGGACTTCGTCCTCGGGTAAATCAGGGTCTGAGCGGAACGATATTTCCGGGCTGTCCGGTGTGCCGGCGATAATCACACGAACTGTTGCATCAGGTGTTTGGGTGACTGCAGTTAAACTGTAAGTGGGCTGCAATGATCCTTGCATTGAAAGTTGACCTTCTTGCAGATCAAAGCGTTTTCCCAAAAGATCAAGCCGCCCCCTCAGAAGGTTAAACTGGCCGCTTGGGACAACAGCATTGGATGTGCCGGAAATAAGCAGGCTACCGCCCATTTCGGCGTCTAACCCACGGCCACGAATAAATATTTTTGATGGCGCATTCACCAAAATATCAAGGGGAATGCCAGTGCTGTTATTGGTTGAAGCACCACCAGCGCCCGAATTTAACAAACCTGCTCGCTGACGTGTGTTGCGGGTTGGCTGGGTTTCCCCGATATGCTGAATATCCGGGATTATTGAACCGCCGTTTGCCGGAACCAGCCGCATTTCTGTTTCGCTCAGATCAATTGTGCCGGAGACCGCCGAATTCGCTCCTAGGTGTAGGGTGCCATTTAGTGTCGTTCTGAATGTTGGCGGATCAGTTACAACCACACGAACCAAGTTAACATCCACATTGGAAACAAAGGGGTCAACAATACCCTGTTGCCCTTGAACAGAAATCTGACCACCATTTGAAACACTGGCTGAAAAATCCAATTGTGCGATACCGTTTTCTATAGTTGCAACGCCCGCAATTTGGTCAAAAGAAGTCCCGATTACGGGCATGGCCGCTGTTGAATTGCCAGTGCGAATTTTGCCGCTTAAAGAACTAGCGTTAATTGGACCTGCAAGTCTCAAGTCAAAATCAATCAGCCCCTGAAGAGCTATTTCTGATGGCAGGAAGCCATTGGCCAGACCAACAGGAAGCGCGCCCTTAATGCCAAGGCCTGCTTTTGACAGGTTTTCATCAATGCTGCCGGCTATACTGGCCTTGGCTCCACCGGGCCCAATTGCTGTGATGTCTATATCCCAAGGCTCACCGGATTGTTTGATCGCGCCTTCGACGGCGGCAGGTCCGGATATTCCGTCGATCAAACTGGATATGTCGGAAATCTTTACTTCGACCAATAAATCGCTGTCCTCAGTTGAAATATTTCCCTTGGTGCTGGCAAATAGGCTAGGAGTTTGCATTTCCAATTGGTCGATAAGCAGGCCGTTTGGATCCCGGCGAATAGCAGTATTGAACGACCCATCCCCTTCAAACAAACCATAAAAAGGTTTATCCAAGAACTTCAGCGCTTTGGTTTTTCCGTTGGCTTTCAGATCGAAAGCTCCACCTATTGGCTGCCACCAGCCCGAGATGTTTAGCGCCCCGCTGCCGCCCTGAAGGGGTTGATCTGGAAGGCCTGAAAAGCGATCAAGTGGGCCTGTTTCTATTATTGCATCACCGGAAATTTTAAACCCGTCAGAATTCCCTGCAACAGATCCGCTGCCAGACGTTTGAAATTGGTCAGAGACAAGGGAAAAGGAGTTGATCAACAGGGATTGATGGCTGCGCCAGTCCAGTGCCGCTGTAGCGGTTGCGGTAGAACCTATCGCGCTGGCAAGGGTTTGGTCTGTGGGCTGAATGTCAACAAACGCGGCAGCAATATCTGCGGTTACCCGGCGGATAGGCTGCGCAGGATCACCGCCAAGGTTGCGAAACAACAATCCGCTGCTGGTAATCCGGCCAGAGCCTATGTCAGCCATGGGGTGATCAAGACCAATGAACTGGGCGTTCAAAGACCAAAGGTCGCTTTTGCTGCTCTGAAAATGCGCGTTCAGCGTCGCCGAATTTAGGCGGATTTTCTCCCCTGCTAGGGGCAGGATGGTTGGTTGCCCGTCGGTATAGCCAACTTTGCCAACCAGGTCGAAATAGTCCGGCTGACCGTCGGGCATAAGGCCAATGCTGCCAGTCAATTCAAGGGCCTTTGTAGCAATTGAAAAGGTTTCAAGCGTTACCCGGCCATCGGTACTGGTAAACCCTTCCAGATGCAGGGCCGCGCGCGACCCAAAGAACCGTTTGTAATCCGAGACAAGTAAAGGTGTGATGTCACCCGCAAGGTCTGCCCTAAAAAGCGTTTTAGCGGAATTGTCCGCGTTTGTATTCTCGTGCAGTAAAACTTTGCCGGTCAGACGTGGCTGGCCGTCGGTTTTCAAGTCAAATGTTGCGGCGAATTCCGGCAAAGTTCCGTCGCCGTTTAAGTCAATTGTAAGACGCGGGCTGTCTGGCAGATTTAAGAGATTGCTCAGTATTCCACCACGATCTTCTGTCACGTTAAGCACGAGTTGCAGGTCTCTGGTCGTATTTGAAAAGCTACCCTTAAGCTGCAAACTGCCCTGTGTTGCATCAAGGCGATCGATATTTAGCCTTGCCTGACCTTCACCGTCGTTCAGGTTTATGTCTCCGCTCAGTGAAAGCGTAACCGCTTCGCCAATGATTGCAGCGTCCAGTTCGACCCGCGCCACAGAAAGTTTGCCGATCTCGATGGATACAGGCAAGTCGGGCAGGCTGAATTGAAAGGATTCTTTCGACTCAGCGGTAATAGGGGCTGAAACAGGTTCTGGACGTCGGTTTAGCATAACCCGCGCTGCCGAAAGTTCTTCAATCTCCAATCGACCCTTAAGAAGCGCTGCACGCTTCCAATTCAGTACGGCGTCTTCCAATACCAGCCAGACGCCAATATCATCTGCAATGGTCAGGCGTTCCAGTCTGGACTGAGAGCTGAGCGCGCCAGTAAATCCATCAATTGTAATTGTCCTGCCAGCGCCCGACAGGTTTTCTTCCAGCCAACGGGTCAGAATATCCTTGTCACTTTGCGCGCTGGCAAGGCCGGGGCTAACCACCAGAAGCAATAATATTAGCAAAAGACGTTTCAAAACGCTTGTCCGATGCCAATATAGAACTGCACGCCGTTACCAGTTTGGCCGTTGGTTGGGGCAGCAATATCCAGCCGGATCGGGCCGACACCGGTGTCGTAGCGCAATCCAAACCCGGCACCACCATGCCAGTTGCCCCTCTGTCCGGGCGTCGAAGCGGACCCTATAAAACCCTGATCCGCAAAGGCAACAAGACTGAGCTTGTCAGATATGTTGGTGCGCAATTCGCCGGACAACCCGATAAAATTACGCCCGCCGGTACGAATGCCTGCGCCAATATCAATATCAAGTGACTGAAACGGCTGGCCTCTGACAGAGCCACCACCACCGGAAAAGAACAAACTATCCGGAGGTGTAGTGGTTAACCCTGAGCCAAGAACTGACCCCAATTGCACGCGCCCGGCGAAGGTTACGTTTTGCGCTTCCCCAAACGAATAATACCCCCGTGCATCCAAATGAATTGCGGTACCCGACGCGCTGCCATTTAAGCCGATATAGGGTGTGACACTGGCCTGGATAAAGCTGCCAGTTTTGGGGTCCAGCGAATTGTCCCGGCGGTCATGGCGCCCACCTATTGGCAATGTCAGATGCGTAAAGGTGCGCTGACCAATGCTGTCGGTAACGTCGGAATACCTGAACGCTAGGGCAGTGGTAAAAGATGTCCGTTCGGAAATAACTCGCTCCACGCCAATTTCAACAAATGCTTGCTGCGAGAAAAACCCCGGCACATCCAGCTGCGCTATTTCTGCGGCTATATGGGCGGTATTTTTCGGGGAAAGCGAACCCGGGCGGGTTAGCCGACCGGCAAGGCGGTAATCCAAACCACCCGTTGCGCCGCCAATTCCTGAGATTTCGGCGTCAAAACGAAGACGCTCAGCCCCACCAAATATGTTGCGGTGTAGCCAGAAGGCCGACGTGGAAATGCCTTCCTGCGAAGACCCTTCAAGGCCAAAGCCGAACCGTCTGGGTTTGGCATCAACCAATGACAACGTAACCGGCAGCAGGTCACCCGCGCCAAGTGCAGCGCCTTCGCTAAGGGACACTGAATTGAATGCGCCGGTTCGACGTAAACGGGTTGCGACGTCTTCTAGGGACTGAGGAGAATACACTTTACCCGTCGGAAATCCGGCAATTTGACGAATACGTGCTTCTCGGACCGTTGCACTGCCCACAACTTTAAGATCGCCGAAACGAACAAGGGGGCCGGGGTCTAATTCGATATCTGCATCTAGTGTATTGGAGTTATGGTCAGCGATAATTTTTTGGGCGACCACTCGGGCCTTGGCGTGGCCGTCTATGAGCCAGGTATCAATTGCTGCATTTGCTGCATCAGCAATAACTTCTGAGCGGGCAGGTTGACCGGTTGCGAATTTCACAGGAAGTTCGGTTCCAACAGCCAGCGGTGAAACTGCGACGCTGCCAAATCGAAAAGGTTTGCCGGGATCGACTCTGATGATAATTCGGTCAATTGAGCTGGGGACGAAGAAAGGTGGTAATGCCGCCGCTTCACGCCCATCAACTAGAATACTGATGGTGCCGCTGTAATACCCCTGCCGGTAGAGAATTGATAATAACTGGCGATAATCAGCGCGGGCTGCTGCGATAATGTCGCTTGATTGCTGACCAGATTTTTCCTGCGCAGCCATGACAAAAGAAGCGTCGTTGATAGCCTGCCGAAGCCCACTATCTGGAGACATGTCAATATTTGCTTCAAAGGCAGAAATGCTTGACGTGAACAGCCAGAAACCAAGTATGTTGGCGGTGGCCCAAAGCCACAGAGATTTCGAAATACGGTTCACATTTTACACGTAGGTTTTTGCCCAGAGTTTCCAAGTTATTTTCTTAGGAAATAGCGTTGAGCACCAGCGCTAAATCACCAATTTGTGTAATCGGCAACCGCTGGCTGATGATTTGCGCTGTTGACGTGCGCCTGATGTAGTGGGCTACTAAGTTTGTTTGAAATTGTGAAGGAGTAAACAATGTCTGTAGCACGCGTAACTGAAATCATTTCATCCTCGAAGAAGTCCTTTGATGACGCCGTCGAAAACGGTGTTGAACGGGCCTGTAAGACTTTGAAAAACGTGCAAAGCGCCTGGGTTCAGGACCAAAAGGTCATGATTCAGGACGGTAAGATTAAAGAATACCGGGTTTGTCTAAAAGTGACTTTTGTGCTTGAGGATTGACAATGTGGCGAGCAATTATATTGAAAATTGTTGCGCCAAAAAAAATTAAGAAATAAAAGTGTTGGGCTGGCGCAGGTTGCGCCAGCCCAGTAGTTTTAGGCCAACACGAGGTTGGTAGCGCTTTCGCGGCCATCACGGCCAGCTTCGATGTCAAAAGTCAACTTTTGACCATCGGCCAGACCTGTAAGGCCCGAGCGTTCAACGGCAGAAATGTGTACAAACACATCTTTTGCGCCGCCTTCAGGCTCGATAAAGCCAAAACCTTTAGTTGAGTTAAACCATTTCACGGTGCCATTAGCCATCGTGAGATCTCCTATTTAGTATGCCATCCGCGTAGGTGCGATGGCCTGGCTTAGTCAGTACAAGATCGAAAGACTGTAGCCGAAAAGGAGAACAGTAGGTCGATATAGAATAACGTCGCACCGCGCATATGGGTCCTAATTCATCAAAAAGCAAGGAAATTTCTCAAATTAACTCTCCTATCACACGCAGAAAATTGCTTAGGAGTATGTAACCTGATCGGCTTTGGGCGCGCTAACTCTATCGAAGAAATTTGGGTAGATCAGGCCGCTACGCCTTCGGCGCCATAGTTGAAAGCTGGTGCCGCTTTTGTGCAATATTTGTAGTAGATCAAGATGTTGGCCGCTGAAAACCATATTTTAGACTAAGTTTTGCCCTTTTTTCGCCACGTCAAATCAACAATGTCCAGATTGTGTAGTGATTGTGGCGTTTACGGAATAAACGACTTTGAGCATAAGACAGTAATTAAGAGGATCACCCAATGACTAAACTTCAGAGGAAAGCCCGAGCTGGTCGTTTAATTGCTTTGGCCGCTTTTTCAGCAAACTCAGGTGAAACTGTTCTGACGATAGGCGCAAAAAAACCAATAAAAACTAGCTATCGTTATGACCCGATCCCTTTTATTTCCAAGCGTGCACAGAGCCAGGTACCTAATTGGGTTCACTAAAAAACCAGGTGTTAAGATTTAACAATCTTGGCTTCCATTTTTAGACAAGAATATTGACGAGCAGAGAGGGCGCCGACAGATTAACTGTCCGGCGCCTTTCGCCTGTTACGGGCCGGAATTTGGAATTCGGCTGAAAAGTTATGGCAAAAGTGTGACAGTGTCAGCGGATATTGCCGAGATTGCAGGCTGTCTACTTCGCAAGAACAACCCTGAAGGTTAGTATCTCGTTAACAAAAAGCCTCCCAGTTGATGAGGAGGCAGAGGCAGAGCAGTATGCCAACAACCTATGTCGACCAATTTTGGATCTTGGATCCATTTGCTCCACCCCCTGCCGGTACCGTGCTAACGGTATCGACCTTTAATATTGTCGATAACAATGACAATAACCTGATCAACCGGTTTTCGAACGACCGAATTGACGGGTCAGACATTCAGGCCAGCTATACTGGTGATACGGTGACAGTCACTTTACCCGGTGGCGGCACTGCTACAATTACCGGTGTGACATTCTATCTGGCTGATGGGCGTCAAGTATTTACGCCAACTGATGGGTCTGTATTGCAGACGGCAACATTGGTCAGCACAACTTGGGTTTCGTCGCAGGGATCGACGACAACGGCGTCACTTGCTCCAACGTGTTTTACACCCGGAACATTGATTGCAACAGCAAATGGAGCAAAACCGGTTGAATTGTTGCTGGCCGGTGAATTGGTTCAGACAGCGGACAAGGGTCTTGCGGCTATCCGCATGGTTCATGAACGCACATTGTCGACTGAACATCTTCAAGAATGTCCGAAACATGGCCCCGTGCGCATTGCAGCAGGTTCGCTGGGGGAAAAACTGCCTGTTCGTGATTTGGTTGTTTCCCCACAGCACCGGATACTTATCAGGTCAAACATTGCTGAGCGAATGTTTGGACAGCGCGAAATACTCGTCCCTGCGTGTCAGTTGGTAGGATTAGAGGGTGTAAGTCGCGTCGAACCAAAAGGCGAGGTAAAATACATACATATTTTGCTAGACCACCACGCGGTTATTTTCGCTGAGAATACGCCAACTGAAACGCTGTTTCTGGGCAAACAGGTCCATGAGAGCCTGTCACCCCGCGAAATAAAGAAAATACGAATTCATTTTCGCCATGGCACTGATTTTGCAATGGAACCTGCGCGCCTGCTGGTTCGAGGGAGCCGGTTAAAGAAACTACTCGAGCGACATGTTTCCAACAACAAACCACTAATTGCAGACGAAACCTACCAATATGTTCCGATGGTTTCAGCCGGTTAAGGAGTAGGTCGGCTTAACTATCTTTCCAGCTTTCATCCGCGTGGCTACCATCGCAAAAAGGTTTGTTTTTTGACAGGCCGCAGCGGCAAAGAACATATTTCTTTTCGCTTTGTCCTTCAGCCCAATAGTCAGTTGAAATTGGTATGTTCCGAACCCAGTACGGCCCGTTTTTTTCCACAGTGACCGAAACCTCATCGTTCGAGATTGTTTGCGGGTCGGAATCTGGTTTGCTCATTCTTAGTGCGCCGGACGGGCAGGCGGATACAACTTGTGAAATTTGTTCGACCGTGCCGTTTTCCGGTTGGATCCAAGGGCTTGATTTGGTGTTGAAAACATTGCTCGCCAGCCGTCCACATTCTGCGGCGTGGCTACATAGTAGCTTGTGATAATAGACAGTTACGTCCGCGCCTTCGTATTTGCTTACATGATCGTGTTTTTGAGGGTCACCGGGGGAGCTGTCAAAATTTGCATCGTTATGGGAGCCGTCACAATAGGGTTTATTATTGGAACGACCACAGCGGCAAAGCGCGCGGATAGGTTTGTCTTCGCTTTCTGCACCATCTGGCAGACGGAAGTTTTTTACATTCTTTGCAATCAGTGGGCCATTTTCACGGGTCTCAATTACGGGTGCGTCGTCTGCCTTCGTCTCATTGCTCATAATAATCTCCTGTTCCTCGACATGAGACCATGACGATTGAGAACGGTCAAGTGGATCGGGTACACTTTGCGGTGTGCCCGATCCGGTGGATTAAGGCAGTGTTCGGCGTTTAAACTTCTGCAATAACTGTTTGCAGCATCGTGCGTACCTGACCGGCTACATCCCGCAGGCCAGCGTTGTTGATAGAAGCCATTGATGCCTGTGGATCGACCGCGCTTACTTCTACACCTCCGTCAACGGCGCGCAAGATTACGTTGCAGGGCAACATAGAGCCAACTTTTGGTTCCATCCCAATAGCTTCCCAAGCCATACCGGGATTACATGCACCCAAAATTAGATATGAATTCATATCCTTGTCGATCTTCTTTTTCATTGTTGCTTTGACGTCAATTTCAGTCAAAACACCAAATCCATGATTGGCAAGGGATGCACGTACGCGGGCTTCAACAGCTTCAAAATCGGCGTCGGTGATAGTGCGATCAAGGGTATAGGACATTGGCGGTCTCCTGGGTTTAAAGTTCCTGATGGAGATGGCATGTAAGGTTGCAATTTTCAACTGCTGCCTATGCGGATCTTTAATACTAGCCCGTTGACCATGCGCGGGGTTGTTTCATCCCGGCAATTTTAATTGCTTGTTTTACATAACCGTAGGGAAACATATCGAACAATGCTGCCTTAGAGTCGGATTTGCTAAGGTTCTTTGGCTGCCCGATGAATTTGAAAACAAAACGCGCGTCTGGGATGATGCCATGATCGTTATGTGAGTTGCGAATGAATTCGATAACTTCATAGTGGCGTTTCGTCAGGGTGATATTTTCGTCCTCTGCCACAAATTCAGCAAATTCGGGAGTCCAGACATTTGGATCAGTCAGGTAACCATGACCGTCGACGTTAACTGTTCCAGAGGACAGTTTGATCTTTGTTATCGTATCTGGGCAAGAGCGCATGGATTGGCCTGTGAATGATTTGTAGTGTGACTAACCTATCCTAGGTGTGGGTTTTGTCTTTGAGGTGGATCAAACCGGAAGGCCTTGGATTTGGTGATATTTATATTATATGCGTAAAATAGAATATGAAAAGGGGCCCGTTATGGCTGGACTGAAAATTACCTGCTTGGATTGTGCGCAAGTAAACCGTGTGCCACGGGAAAAGCTGGGCAGCAACGCCAAGTGTGGCACCTGTGGTGCGCCGTTGATTTCCAATAAGCCGGTAGAAGTGGATTTGGCCTGGCTGACCAAGGCCTCGCGCAATGATGATCTGCCTTTGGTGGTGGATTTCTGGGCGCCGTGGTGTGGCCCCTGCAAGATGATGGGGCCAGAATATTCCAAGGCAGCGGCTGAATTGAAAGGCTCTGCTCGGTTGGTCAAGTTGAATACAGAGGCCCACCCCAAGGCCAGCACCAAGTACAATATTCGCGGAATTCCGATGCTGGCGAAGTTTGAAGGTGGCCGTGAAAAAGCGCGTAAGGCAGGCGCAATGCCGGTATCCGGGATCGTTGGATGGGTCAAATCCGCGTAGAATAAATATTCACCGGCTTGTGCTGCGCCAGCTTAGAATAGCTAACCCGCCGGTGTGTTTTCGTCTGCCTGCCAGACCGGATACTTTTCCATAATGTTCAAGAACCGTAAAGAGGTTTTGAAATTCTCCAGCCATTGGGCCAGCTCGGGCCAGGGCTGGGCGTTGAACCAATCCAGATCAACATGGGCGAATTGACGTACGAATGTGGCAATTGCCATGTCGGGCAGGCGGGGCTCGGAACCATAGAGATACGGCTGACCGCTTAGCATTGTGTCTAGCTTTTGCAGAAATAACGACGCCTCGGCTCGGTCTTTTACCGGTTCCGCGTTTGGCAACCGGCTGGCGTATTTGTAGCGGTCCAGAGAAGTTTTGAAATCGGCTTCGGTTTCGGCGATCAGATCATGGGCCGAAGCGGGGACGTTTAGCCAGTTTTCGGGATCGTTTTGGCCCAGTGCCCAATGCATGATGTCCAGGCTTTCATCGATGATGGTGGTGTCGGTAACCAGCACTGGAACCGTTCCCTTGGGTGAGACTTCCAGCATTTCCGTGGGCTTAGCGCGCAACTGAATTTCGCGATGTTCTACGGTGATCATGGCCGACGCCAGCGCCAGACGGGCGCGCATGGCATAGGGGCAGCGGCGAAAGGAATAGAGGATCGGTGTCATTCCGCCAGAGTTGCCGGGAATTGGCAGCAGAGGCAATACAATTGCATGTGTTTGTGATTGGAAAACAGGTGCATGCCCCCTACATATGACCAACCTATTCCCTTCAGCTGGCTATGATTTAAGCGGCGGTGTTGCTTCCAACCGGACCCCGACCCAGTTTTGGCGCGTGCTGGCTAGGTTATGGGTAATTTTGTGAAACCCGGCTATGCGGCGGGTGCATGGGTTGGGGGTGTGGGATGTCGGATTGCAGTAATTCCTCTTATTGCTGTTGGCATAGTGTAGCGCAGCGCGTGCACCCTTTGTTTTGCTTAGTTGCGCGGGAAGTTGGTCCGGGACCAACTATGACATGCTGATCTCTTTCAAAGTTATTTCCTTACGGCGGCACTTTTTCAATTCACAGACCTTGATGATTTTATTCAATTCCTCAAGGAACTTGGTTGGATCTGAAACCGGCAATGATTGCAATGCCGGAAGTTCGTATAGCCACCATTCAGAATCCAACATCGCCTCGCCCAATTCGACAGGAAATCTGTTGCGAATTAACTTGGCTGGAGCCCCACCGACAATCGTGTAGGCAGCCACATCGCGTGTCACGACGCTGCCAGCTGCGACGACAGCACCCGTCGATATTTTGATACCGTCGCGCAGAGTTACTCCATCACCAATCCACACGTCGTTTTCAATTACGACAGGTTTGGGTGCGGAAGTGTAAGCGGGCATATTGGATTTCGGGAGACTGGAGGTCATTTTTTTGTAGCGCCCAGAACGATAAAATATAGGGCTACTTGACGCCCACTCCATGGGGTGATGGTCACCAAAAACGGATACATTTTTGCCGATTGAACAAAACCGCCCGATACGTTCGCAGGGACCAAAACTGCTCTGGCTGTAGCTAAAAGAGCCGATTGGCATAATTTGATAGGCCGGATGTTGTGAGGAAATTTCAAATCCTTGCTCGGTATCAGTGATCAATTTCCCGAC
>VAPK010249809.1_pt1 | contig 23327 bp, 19 predicted proteins | sample 3395031 | NCBI WGS metagenome assembly VAPK01 (sample SAMN08290443, study PRJNA428436) | hydrothermal vent metagenome | isolation source: Deep-sea hydrothermal vent chimney 1 | place: Pacific Ocean: Juan De Fuca Ridge
AAGGAGGACAGATCGACCCGACATCGTGCATCAAAACAGTGCAGCACCAAACACCGCGAAACCCTTGGGGCAACAGCGATTCGTGGGGGTCAGCAACGGTCACCTCGTGGATCGAGGTTCAAGGGGGACGACAGAGGAGCGCAGCGACGATGTAGGGGGATGAGACCGTGACCCGCTTGTCGCGGTTCGAGCCTTCACCCTCCTGGCTCACTTCGTTCGCTCGTCCTCCCTCGAGGGAGGACGAGATCCGGGTTCTCACCCGGGTCTTCTAGGTACCAGATACCAAGTACCAGATACCAAGTACCTCGCTCACGCGATGGTTCCTTCGGCGCGGTGGCGTTCGCGTTGGACGGCCCACTCGCTTTCGAGCATCGACCATACGGTGTGATCGAGCCAGCGGTTCCCGACCTTCACCTCGTCGCGCAGTGTGCCCTCGAGCGTGAACTCGAGTCGTTGAGCGATACGTTCAGATCTCGTGTTCCCGACGGCGATCCGTAACTGGACCTTGTGAAGGCTCATCTCCTCGAAGCCGATCTGGATCACCCGGGTCGTCGCTTCCGTCGCGAATCCGTTCCCGGAGTCGTCGGACCGGATCCAGTACCCAACTTCGCCGATCGCGTTCTGTTGCGATGTGGTCCAGATGGACACGTTGCCGACGTGACGGTCCAGGTCATCTGCGGTGCGGATCGTGAAGTCGAATGCACGATGTTCGGCCCAGGCGCTGACGGACTCCCGAATGAAACGTTGTGACACTCCCCGGTCGTACCCCTCGATCCACGGCAGCCAGGGCTGGAGATCCTCGAGCGACACCGTGACGGCTTCGTGGAGTGACGACACGTCGCGACGCCGGAACGGCCGGAGCATCAGCCGTTTCGTATAGCGGGGTTGACTGTGGACGGTGTTCGCCATGTCATGCAGCCTATCTGGATAAGCTCGGTCGATGGATTCATGGACAATACTTCGTTCTCTGCCTCCAGTGGTTGACCCACCCGGAGCCGAGTACGCCGTGCTGGTTCCTCTGTACGAGGACGACCACGGTGTGTTGCGCACGATCTTGACGCGCAGACCGGACCACATGCCCACACACCCCGGCGATGTGGTGTTCCCCGGCGGACACCGTGAGGACGGTGAGGATCCGGTTGCCACCGCCAAACGTGAAGCGTGGGAGGAGATCGGACTGCCTGAGGCCAACGTGCTCGAGATCCTCGGAGGCTTGAATCCGGTGACGACGAGAGACCTATCCCGCCCGATCGTTCCCGTCGTTGCCCGCATAGACCGGCCAGCCGAACTTGTCGCGAGCGTCGATGAGGTCGACGTGATCATCGAACCGGCACTCGCCGAGCTGCTCGATGAGGATCGTTGGACGCAACGGCCGTGGTTCGGTCGCTCTCTCTGGTTCTTCGAGTTCGACGAAGGCATCCTGTGGGGGGCGACCGCGTTCATGGTGCGGGATCTTCTCGCGCATCTGCGCAAGGAACGCTGACACCTCCAGGTGTGGGAGCATGGTGCCATGGCACAACACATGACACCGGAGGAGTTCCGGAAGAACGGGTATCAGATCGTCGACTGGATCGCTCGGTACATGGAGGATGTGGAACGCTATCCGATCCTGTCGAAGGCCGGCGTTGGAGATATCGCTGCGCTGATGCCGGAGTCTGCCCCAGAGCAGCCCGAGACCTTCGATGCCCTCGTCGCGGATCTCGACAGGGTGGTGATGCCGGGCATCACCCACTGGCAGTCACCGAACTGGTTCGCATACTTCCCTGCGAACACATCGCCGCCCTCGATCCTCGCCGAGTTCGTCGCTGCGGGTCTCGGCGTTCAAGGGATGCTGTGGTCGACGTCACCGGCAGCGACCGAGGTGGAGTCGAGAGTCCTGGATTGGCTTGTCGACATGTTGGCGCTGCCGGATTCGTGGAAGTCCACGGGAGTGGGGGGAGGCGTGATCCAGATGAGCGCGTCGGACGCGACCCACGCAGCGCTCGTCGTTGCCAGACACCGCCGACGCGACGATGCGTTTGCCAGCGACATGGTCGTCTACGTGTCCGACCAGGCGCACTCCTCCATCGAAAAGGGGTGCACCGTTGCCGGCATCGGTCACTGCCGCAAGGTCGCAACGGATTCTGCGTTCGCGCTCGACGTGTCTCGTCTCGAGTCCAAGATCGTCGAGGATCTCGATGCAGGGCTGCTGCCGATCGCCGTTGTATCGGCTGTGGGAACCACGGCAACGACTGCTGTGGACCCGGTGAGAAAGATCGATGCAATCGCCAAGCGGCACGCGATGTGGCATCACGTCGATGCCGCGTATGCAGGAACGGCCATGGTCTGTCCGGAGTTTCGGTCTCTCCAGGATGGTGTGGAACTCGTCGACAGCTACACGTTCAACCCGCACAAGTGGATGATGGTCAACTTCGACTGCAACGTCCTGTGGGTTGCGGACCGGACCCCACTCATCGACACGATGAGCATCCTGCCACCGTATCTGCGAAACGAAGCCTCTGACAGCGGGGCGGTGATCGACTATCGAGATTGGCACGTTCCCCTCGGTCGCCGGTTCAGAGCTCTCAAGCTGTGGTGGGTGATCCGTTCCTATGGGGTTGAAGGCATCCGTTCCTTCGTGCGATCACACGTACAGCTCGCCGACGACTTCGCGTCACGGATCGAGGCCGACGACCGGTTCGAGCTCATCGCTCCACACCCCTTCGCTCTGGTGTCTTTCGTGCACACCGACGGGAGCGATGCAACCAGGGAACTCGCCGCGGCGCTCAACGACAGTGGTGATGTGGCGGTGACACCATCGGTGATCGGTGATCGGTGGTTCATCCGGGTATCGATCGGCCAAACGTATACGGAGAGGTCCCACGTCGACCGTCTGTGGGAGTTGATCGATCGTTTGGCCTGACGCCAACGTTCGCCGTGCCCGGAGGGCCGGCGGTGTCGATCAGTCGGCCGACCAGTCCTCTGCGGGGTACCGCATCTTGCGTTCCGCCTCGACGGATACGGCGTAGGCGGCGGCCTCCGTCCGGGACTTCATCCCGAGTTTGGCGAGTATGTGTGAGACGTAGTTCTTGACGGTCTTGTCCGAGAGGAACATCTCCTGTGCGATCTGCTTGTTGGTTCGCCCCCCGGCGAGAAGGTCGAGGACACGTCGTTCCTGGAGGCTCAAGGAGTCGAGCTTGGTCTCGTCGTGGTTGCCGGAGCGAACTCGCGATGCAAGAGCCGTATCGAGCGCATCGCCAAAGGCGTGGTTGCCGTGCGCCACACTGCGGACGGCTTCGATGAGGCCGCCCGCGTCGACTCGTTTGAGAACGTACCCGGATGCTCCTGCGTCGCAGGCTTCGAGTAGGGCGTCGTTGTCGGCGTAGGACGTGAGGATCAGGACCTGTGTCGCAGGCCACCGCTTCTTGATCTCGCGACACGCATCGATCCCGGATCCGTCGGGGAGACGAACATCGAGAACGACGACGTCTGGACTGTCGAGACCAGCCCGACGAATGGCTTCAGCCGACGTTGCTGCCTCACCGACGACTTCGAAATCGTCTGCACCATCGAAGAGTGCCCTGAGTCCTGCCCGAACGACATCGTGGTCGTCCACCAGCACGATGCGGAACACACGGACTTGCATACCCCAAGTGTATCTGCATCTGGTGCGGCTTCAGTTCCCATGCACGCCCTATCGTGAAGGGCATGGTTGAGCGAAGACAGGGACGCGACGATCTCCTACTCCTGATCAAGCGCGCGTCAGCGATCGTCGAGCAGGTCGACGTGCAGTCGCTCCTCGATTCGACGATCGATGCCGCAGTGGAGTTGACCGGTGCTCGCTACGGTGCTCTCGGGGTGGTGGATGAGCATGGCAAGATCATCGAGTTTCACCACAGGGGTGCAACGGATCTCGATATCGAGCACATTGGAAACCCACCGGTCGGTCGTGGGGTGCTCGGTGACATCAGCCGTCACGGGTCGATCGTGCGTGTCGACGACATCACCGCCCACGACGGCTATACCGGGATGCCGAGCGGTCATCCGAACATGTCGTCCTTTCTCGGCGTACCGGTCAAGGCCAGGGACAAGATCTTCGGCAACCTCTACGTCACGGAGAAGCCTGGCGGATTCGATGAAGAGGATGAGATCGCGATGAGGGCACTCGCCGTTCTCGCCGGAACGGGTATCGATTCGATTCGGATGACCGAAGAGCTCCAGGAACGTGCCGTGCGAGAGGACCGTGACCGCATCGCCCGCGACGTGCACGACTCGATCATCCAGAGCCTGTTCGCTGTGGGTCTCGGTCTCCAGTCTCGTGCGTTCGCCTCCTCGGACGATCCTGAGTTGCGCGAGGCACTCGACAACGCATCGGTCGCGATCGACGCTGCGATCGCCGAGTTGCGGCGTTTGATCTACGACCTTCACGGTGACCTGCCGAGACGAGGGTCGCTCGCAGAAGAGGTTGCCGAGCTCGTCGAGCGCCTCGGAAGGCCGTACGAGGTGCCCGTGTCGGTCAGTGTGAGGGGGAGTGTTCCGGAGCTCGATGTGGGGATCATCGACGATGTTCTCCAGATTGTCAGAGAGTCCGTGTCGAACGGGCTACGACATTCAGGTGCAACGGCGATCGCCGTGTCTCTGTCCGTCGGCGAACGATCCCTGCTCTTGACGATCGAGGACAACGGTCATGGATTCGATGTCGGTAGCGCGCCGTGGGGTCTCGGTCTCACCAACATGCGGACGAGGACGATGAGAGCCGGTGGCGAGCTCACGATCGAGTCCAACCACGGAAGAGGGACCTCCGTCAATGCGCAGATCCCTCTCACCGGTGCATCTGGTACGAAGCGTTAGTCGCCGTCCTTCAAGAAGGCGTGGATCTTCTGGAGGTTCTCATCGGAGATCGAAGCCTCACTGTAGGCGGGCATCCCCTTTGGCCCCTCACGCACATCCTCGGCGAAGTTTCCGAACGATCCGATCTCTCCAGCGAGCTCGGGACCCACAGTGGCGCCCTGGCCGTTGAGCCCGTGACAGGCGGTACACCCATACTTGAAATACAGGAGACTGCCGTCCGCTACGGCATCGCCGGTGTTCGCCGCGGACTCGTCCTCGAGCCCGAACCCGACATTGGGGAAGGCCGTATCGATGTATGCGATCGGTGTCCTTGTGTAGCTGTGAGGGTCGGTGATGTGCGTGTTGGCCACCGGCGCCCTCACGAACACGATCACCATCCCGATCGCGGTGATCACAGCGACGGCTGCAAGAAGCACGCTGATCCACGCGGATCCATCCTGCCCCTCGGCTGTCGTCTCAGCAATGTGCCCTGCGTTCCCGACGCGGACGATGTAGATCGCCGCCGTTGCGATGAGGACCCACACTCCCGAGATCACGAGGATCACGAGTGTTCCGTTCAGGAACGGGATCCGCACACCGGACTGGTTCGTGTAGAGCTGTTCCCCACCGGGTGCAACGTTGATCGTGAACACGTACGGCTCGACAGGTTCGGTATCTGGACCAAGGTAGACAACCTGCATCTCGCCGTTGTCATCTGCCCGCTGCTGGAAGATCATCACAGCGGTCCCCGTCTCGTCTGTCGTTGCAGATGCGATCTGTACTCGGCTGGATTCACCTCCCAAACTCGCCTGGTACGTGACCGCGACTTCGGCATCCGCGAGCGGAGCACCGTCCTGGCTGAGTACGGCCTTGATCTCGACATCCTGGCCAACGGTGACCGTGTCGGGTGCGCCTACGGCGATCTCTACTCCGCCGGCTAGAGCCGGTTGGGCAACGATCAGCACCATCGTGGCGGCAAATGCTGCGGCGACGATGCGTGTCGTGCGCACGATGTTGCGGACGATCACGATGCACCTCCTTCCGATGGAGATCCCTGGTCGATCGGGTTGCCTCCGTGAGAGGCCTGGCCCACGTTGTGGGATGCGACCTCGAAACGCTCCTCAGCTGTGCCACGGGCGACTGCTGCCTCGTGCTCCTCTGTCATCTCCCAGACGGCGAACATCGGGAAGATCTTGATGGCGACCGTGATCAGGAGGCAGAAGAACGCGAGACCGGCGATGAATATCGACCACTCCACGAACGTCGGCATGTAGCTGGAAGCCTCGTACGGCATGAGCGGTACACGCAGCCCGGTCACGACGATGAAGTAGCGCTCGAAGAACATGGCTATGTCGACGAGGATCGCTGCCGCGACGACACCTGCGATCGTGCGAGTCTTTGGAATCAGCATCAACACGACGGGGCCGATGAGACCCCCGATGATGTAGAACCAGAACATGACGGCGAAGTCTTCGATGAAGAGCTGTCGGAACGCGAACTCTCCGGCCTCCTCGAGCTTGAACCCTTCTGTGAGGTACTCGTTGATGTTCACATAGACCATGAACGCACCGAATGCCGCAAGCAGATAGCCGAGGTACAGGAAGTGTTTCTGGGTGAGGTACTCCTCCCAGTGGTAGACCCGTCGCAGCACAGCCATGACCAGGATCAAGGTTGCCACGCCGCTGAAGATGGCTCCGGCAACGAAGAGGACACCGAAGATGCTGCTGTTCCATCCCGAGCGCAGCGTCATGGAGAAGATCCAGGACACGACCGTATGTACGGATACGGCGATCGGGATGATGATGAGCATCATGATCCCGATGGCCTTGCCGAGGAGCTTGAACTGCTTCGGTGTGCCGACCCAGTCGATAGCGAGTGTCTCGTAGATGAACCTACGGACCCTCCCGACCTTGCCGGAGAGTCGGTCTCTGAAGAGAGCGAGGTCCGGGATCATCGGGGCGTAGAGATAGACGACGCTTGCCGTGAGATACGTTGTGATCGCCATGACGTCCCACATGATCGGGGACTGCCACCTGCCGAACAGGTAAACGTTGAAGATCCGCTCCGGTCGGCCCATGTCGATCAGGACGAACGATGCCCCGACGAGGAGAGCGACGGCCGTGATGAACTCGGCGATCCTCGTCACGGGAGCACGCCAGCTGGCCTTCGAGGCCCTCAGGATGGCAGAGATCAAGGTCCCCGCGTGGCTGATTCCTATGAAGAACACGAACGCTGTGATGTAGAGGCCCCACGAGATGCGATCTCGCATACCGGTGACCACGAGGCCTGACTGCCACTGCTTCGAGTACTGGTATATGCCGTTGCCAACGATGACGATCAGGAAGCTCAACCAGATCCAGTACCGATAGGTCGTGTGCAGCGTTGGATTGGTGGTCTTCGAGATGAGCCTCTCGCGCCAGGTGGTCAGCGTGTCCATGTGACCGCTCCTTCAGTGCGTTCGATCCACGGCCATTCGGTCGGCATGCGACCCTCTTTCCTGGCGTCGCGGCCGACGGCCTCTCCGTGGCCTGGGAGGTAGTACACGCGGGGTTTGGTACCCAGATGTTCCTTCAGTCGATATGCCGAGTTCTCTTCCATGAGCTTGGACGCCTTGACGATGGTGCGGCCGTTGGTTGCGATGTCCTCTTCGAGGTCTCCGTACCAGATGGCGTCGTTCGGGCAGGCCTGGACGCAGAACGGCAGGGTGCCGTCCCTGGCCATGTCCGGGCAGAAGTCGCACTTCATGACCGTCCCACGCTGCGCCGGGACCTGAACGTCCGGGTTGTAGTCCGCAAGTGCGGCTTCCGGAGGTACCGGCGGTTCGCCCCAGTTGAAGAATCGTCGATCGTACGGACACGCTGCCATGCAGATGCGGCAGCCGATACACCGCCGCTGGTCGATCAGGACGGTACCTTCCGGTGTAGGGAAGGTCGCTCCTACAGGACAAACCTTCACACACGGTGGGTTCTCACATTGCTGGCACGGTGTCGGGATGAACTGAGTTCCTCCGCCTGCAAGCTCCGCCTCATAGATCTGGATCCACTCCATCGGTTGCGGGGCGAGGTGTCCCTCGATACAGGCGGTGGTGCACTGGGGCGGGGTTCCCTGGCTCTGACATCCGTCACAGTTCTTCAGGTCGATGATCATCGTCCACTGGCGGATGCGGCCGGACTTCGTCGTCGCGGGTGCGGGGTTCCCGGGGCCGGAGGCCACGATGTTGGGCTCCTGACCCAATACGACCTCGCGAACGAGTCCGTCCATCACCTTGGCGGACGCCAGGAGCGGCACGGCTCCAAGGGCACCCATGCCAAGGAATCTGAGCGCCCCCCTGCGGTCGAGTGCATCGAAGGAGATCGGCGCGTCGTCCGGAGCTGCTGCGGGTTTCTTGCTTTCTTTCTGGTTCTTTCTCACGCGTCGCTCCTGTGTCTCGAGGCCGCCGTGCGGATCCCTGGGTGACTCCCTTCCTGTTCGGGAGATGCTCGACGCATCTCCCGAACAGGCGAGGAGAGGTGTTCGGTCATGCCGAAGGCACTACCCGAGGTTGACTTCGATCCATTCCTGGTTTGCGGATTGGACGTGGGTGTCGTCTTCCCAGCCGTCTGGCCCGAAGTCGGGGTCCCAGTACGCGATGGCTAGGTCGGTGGACTCGCCAACGGTGAACTGGACGTCCTGTTCGTCTCCGGTCTGGAGTGGGCGGGAGATCTCGAAGTACCAGACGCCAGGTGCGTCAGCGGTCGGGTTCGAGTGTGACCACACGCCGAGCAGACTGTTCTCACCGGTTGCGGTGTTGTCGTCTTCACGCGTGTCGGCATCCGTTGCCCATTCGTCGTCGAAGTTGCAGTTGGCGTCGTTGCCTGGGTCCTTGCCTTCGCCTGCGGGGCCGACGGCTCCACCGGTTTGGGTACCTGCTGCGCATTCGAGCTCCCAGTGCCACAGGTCGACCATCCCGATCGAGTTGTCACCCTCTTCGTCATCGGCACCCATGTGAGGGGCAGCCACGTCGACGGGGAACAGCATCGCGAACGCTGCAGACAGGTTGGCGTCGTCCGGGTTCCAGTTGTAGTCGTCCTCGACGGTCACCATCGCGTAGATGTTCTCGTCGTCGTGGGCCATCTTGACCGTGATATCCCTGTTGTCGATCGGCTGACCGGCTTCTTCTTCGATCCGCTCGAGGGTCGTTGCAAGACCAGGAACCAACGCCCAGTCCGACGGGTCACCATCGACCGTGATCGCAGCTTCAGGAGCATCCAACGTACGTCCGAGATCTTCTTCCTCCGGCCCAACGGCGGGGGCCTCGGTGGTCGAGGTCGGTGCCTCAGTCGTTGATGGTGCTTCCGTCGTTGTCGTCCCAAGCGTCGTCGACGTGGTTGCCTCCGGTGCTGTCGTAGTCGTGGTGTCATCGGCTCCCGAACCGGTACACGCCGCGGCTACGAGGGCCAACACGAATACAACCACGAGCCATCTGCTCTTGGTCCGCATGTCAATGTCCTCCTCATTCACTTCGCCACGATTGGCGTGGCGATCGGTGTCTGGGGACAACGTATGACAGGTGAGTGTCCGGTATCAGGGGCGGAGGAACCCTTGACGATGTCGTTTGGGTCGTCTCGCGGCTCTCATTCGATAATCGAACCGGTGCCATGTGGCACCGCAGGGGGGCTTCCTAGGTGATCAACCCGAGACGCATCGCGACGGCGACCGCTTCGGATCGGCGTTGTACACCGAGCGAGCTGTAGATCCCTCGCAGCTTGGCCTTCGTCGTTGCTTCCGTGATGGACATCTCCCGGGCGATGGTCGTGTTGTCTGCACCGTCGGCCAGCAGCTGCAGGATCCGGATCTCCTCGACGCTCATGTCCTCGATGGAACCCAGAGGCTCACTCCCGACCATGCGAGAGACCAACGGCCCACTGACCTCGGGTTGGAAGTACGGCTTGCCTCGTGCGACTGTCTCGATCGCCTGGACGAGCTCCTCGCGGCCAACGCTCTTGAGGAGGTACCCCGAGGCACCGAGTTCGATCGCACGACTGACATAGACGGGGTCCCCGTACATGCTCAACATGACGACAGCGACCTGGATCTCGAGATCGCGGATGCGCCCGAGTACGTCGAGACCTGTCATCTCGGGCATGCGCACGTCGAGGAGAACCACGTCGATGTCCTCGTCCTCGAGGAGTTGGATGAGCTCGGGGCCGTTGGCAGCGCTGGCAACGATCTCGATGGTGTCGGTGTCCGCGAGGAGCAGCTCGAGTCCTTCCCGGATGATTCTGTGATCATCGACGATCGCGATCCTGATCATGGAGTGTCCTCGCCTTCGTTGGGGACCCAGGCGACGAAGCGTGTGCCTCCGCCTCGGGCGTCGGAGATCACGATACCCCCACCGATCGCTTCGAGGCGATCACGCGTCGTGGTCAACCCGAGTCCCGGCCGTCCGATGGAGCCGGACCCGTTGTCGATCACCTCGATCATCGTCGAATCCACACCTTCGACGAGTCGGGCCGTCACGTGGTCGGCGTGTGCATGCCGATCGACGTTCGTCAGAGCCTCCTTGGCGGCTCGGTACAGAGTCGCGCGGTGGGCGAGGGGAAGCTCGTTGTCAACATCGGCCTCGAAGGTGATCTCGAGGCCGGTCTCGGCTTCGACAACCTCGACCAGTTCCGTCAAGGCAGACTCGAGATCGATCTCTACACCGGGCTCCTGGCGCAGCGCTGTGAGTTCCGATCTCAATGTGGTGTCGACTTCCCGGACCAGTTCATCGAGTTTTGCGAGTTCTTCGTAGACGGAGGAGCCTTCGTCGACCATCCTCTTGCTTGCCTGCAGGCCGAACATGATCCTGTAGAGCGGTTGGCCGATGTCGTCGTGCATCGAACCGATGATCCGCGTGCGCTCCTGCTCCTGAGCCTCGAGCAGCTGGCCGATCAATCGTTGGGAGCGATCTCGCCCCCTCTTCTCTGCTCGAGCGTTCGTCACCGCAGCCGTGCCGAGCGCGGCCAACAGGATGATGGACCCGACTCCGAGTGCCACCCAGATGGCAGATCGGATCTGATCGACGGTTGCTACGACGTGTTCTGCGAGTTCGTAGACCTCGAAGACGATCTCGATGCCCTGAGAGCCGCTGTCGACGGGTACGTAGTACTCCCGCAGGTCGCCGAAGTCCTGCTCGTACTCGTTCTCTGGTCTCGAGAGGTCCGGTACCTCGTAGATCACCTCTCCGTTGAACGCAGCGCGCAGGTCTTCGGACATCTCGTAGGTTCTGCCGATGAGGTTGCTCTCATCTGAGACGATGATCGTCCCCATACTGTCCCAGATCTTCACGCGGACGATCTCGCGTCCGAGCAGGGAGTGTTCAACCTCAGTTTGTAGCTGTTCGATATCAGACGGTGTGAGGCTGTCGGCAGGGCGGATCGATTCTGCGATCTCATTGACCGTTCTCTGGATCGACCGAGCGGTGCTCTCGAGAAGATGTTGCTCAACAATATTGGGGATGACGTAGGCGAGCGTGACAGCAACGAGGATCGAAGCGATAGCTGCGATCGTCGCCGTGGCGCCGACCGGGCCGAGCCCGAACCCTCGTGACTGGGCCAGGTCGAGGGGTGGTCGCTTCCGCGAAGGGTGTGCAGGCTGGTGCTCCATGTCGCCAGCTTGCCAGGATGACGGTGTTCTACCAACCCCGGCGGTTCACATCCACCGCTCGATCCAGTCGGTGAACTCGTTCCACCAGACGGCGGCGTTGTCTCGTTCCTCGATCCAGTGCCCCTCGTTGGGGAAGTAGACGAGGCGCGATGGAACGCCTTTCGCTTTGAGGGTCCCATAGAGCACCAGGCCCTGGGTGACGACGACGCGATAGTCGAGTTCGCCGTGGATGACGAGGGTCGGGGTGACGAGGTCGTGGGTGTTGGCCATCGGGCTCCAGCGGGCCACCGCGTCCATGTCCTCCCACGGGACACCCCCGACGGCACGTTCACGCCCGGCGGTGTGGTCCGATGCCCACTGTCCGAGGAGGTCGGTGACGCCTGCGTGGCAGATGGCTGCAGCGTACCGATCGGTCTGTGTCGTCAACCACGAGACGAGGTAGCCGCCGTAGGAACCACCTGCGATAGCCATCCGGTTCGGATCGATGTACCCCAGGTCAATCATGTGGTCGGTACCGGCCTCGATGTCGCGGGCCGGCATGTCACCCCAGGCTCCCTGGATGCAGCGGGTGAAGGTGTCACCGAACGATGACGATCCGTGGAAGTTGACCGATACAACGACGTAGCCGGCGGCGGCCATGACCTGGGTGTTCCAGCGCCAGTGCCAGGCGTCCATGACACCGTTGTGTGGTCCACCGTGCACGTTGTGGAGCAGCGGCCATGTGCGTGAGGTATCGAAGTCGGGGGGTTCGACGATGTACGCCTGGATCTGGTCATCGAGCGCTCCCGCGAATCGTATCTCTTCCACGGGCCGCAGATCGAACTCGGCGAGTAGGTCGGCGTTGAACGATGAGACAGGCTCCGTGCGCCCACCGCAGGTGATGGCCACTTCCGGTGGACGGTGCATCGATTCGGACCTGTGCCAGAAGCAGTCGGTGCCGACCCGTGCTCCGTGGTTCGATCCGGTGGACGTCTGGGGGATCGGGGTGCCGTCATCGACGGTCAACGTGAAGATCCGTATCCGTCCTTCATCCTCGGCGTGGAACACGAGTTCATCGTTCCCGATGAACTCCCAACCCGCAGCGGAGCGATCCCAGTCGCGGGTGATCACTCGTTCAACACCGGTGGGGATGTGGTGTGCCACGATGCGGACCAGGTCGGCGTAGTAGTTCTCTTCGTACTGCACGCCGTAGACGAGCATCGTGCCGTCGGGGGACACCCGTGGCCGGATCTGTTGGGCTGTGTTCGGCGTCGGGAGCCTGGTGATCTCGCCACCGTCGACGGGGACCGAGTGCAGGTGGAACCGGAGTTGCTCCCATGGCTCGTCATAGTCGTCGAGGGTGAAGATGATCGTCCGGCCGTCGGGTGTGATGGTGACCGATCCCGAAAGGTCGTCGAGTCCGATCAGGCGATCGAGGCCTGGTGTCAGATGGTGCATGGATCCGTCGTCGAGGTCGATCCGGAAGAGGTGGTCGATCGTGTCACCTGCAAGCCAACGCTTCCAGTGACGGTAGACGCGGTCTTCGGTGATCACCGGCCTCGCCGAATCACCGCGCTGAGCAATCTCGTCATGTGTCGAGTCGATCGAGGGGAAACCTCGCAGCAGTGGTGCTACGGCAACGAGGGAGTTCCGGCCGGGGATCCACGTCGCGTACTTCGCTCCAAGAGGGAGATCGCTCGTCTCGTGAGCCTCGCCACCCGCGAGGGAGATCACATGAACCTGTGCCTTGCCGCCTTCGACCTTGGAGAGGAACGCGATTCGCTCGCCGGCAGGGTCCGGTGCGGGTGCCGTGGCGTGACGCTCACTCGACGTGAGTTGCTTGGCTCTCCCGTCCCGCTCGAGGAGGTACAGCGTGCTCGTTGGACACTCACCGTCGGGGTAGGCGGCGACAGGAACGACCACACTCGACGTGCCCGGTACGTGCTCTGGCTGGCCGACACGTCGCAAGTTCCACAGATCGCCAGGGGTGATAGGACGCGTCATCGGCCTCCTCGCTGCGTTCACAGTTCACTTATCAGAGTTCACAGTTCGCAGCCTACAGTTCACAGTCGGCGACGCTGTGCGCCGTGGACCGAGCTTCGTGACTGTGAACTGTCATCTACTCGGCTTCCCGCTCCCGTGCGCGAATGAGCCCGATGAGGAGCCCGTCCGACACGGCGGTCCACGACGCATCGATGATGTTCTGGTGGACGCCGACACAGCCCCAGGTCGAGTGGATGTCGGAGTGTGACGTCAGGACCCGGACCCTGGCACTCGACCCTTCGGAGCTGTCGAGGTCGCGGACCCGATAGTCGGTGAGCTTGATCGAGTCGATCTGCGGGTAGGCGTCGCGCAGTGCAGCACGCAGGGCCCTATCCATCGCCGAGACGGGTCCATCGCCTTCGCGTGTCGAGACGACCCGTGTGTCTCCGATGTGGACCTTGACCGTTGCTTCAGCAACGACCTCGTCGTTGCGCTGTTCGACGAATACCCGGTAGGACTCGACCTCGAACAGGTCTTGTTCCCAGCCAAGGGCACGGCGTGCAAGGAGTTCGAACGAGCCGCCCGCAGCTTCGAACTGGTACCCGTGGTATTCGTACTCCTTGATCGTGTCGACGATCTGTTGCGCCTGTTCGCCCGATAGGTCGAGGCCGAGTTCCAACGCTTTTGCGATCACCGTTGAGCGGCCGGCGAGTTCGGACACGACGACCCTGGTTGCGTTTCCAACCAATTCTGGACTCATGTGTTCGTACGCGTCCGGCCTGCGGGCCAGCGCGGACGTGTGGAGCCCGGCCTTGTGTGTGAAGGCAGATGTGCCGACGTAGGGCATGTGTGGGTCGAGCGTCAGGTTCACGACATCAGCGATGTGATGCGAGATGGTCGTCAACCTGTTCAACCTGTCCTCGGGGATCGAGCCGATACCCATCTTGAGGGAGAGGTTGGGGATCACCGAGCAGAGGTCGGCGTTGCCTGTGCGTTCACCGTAGCCGTTGATACATCCCTGGACCTGAGTCACGCCGCCGGTGACTGCGACGAGTGTGTTTCCAACGGCAAGGCCGGCATCGTTGTGGAAGTGGCATCCGAACGTCGCGTCGGGAAGGTGCTCGGTCGTGGCGCCGACGATGCGTTCAACCTCGTGTCCGAGGAACCCGCCGTTCGTATCGCACATCACGAGTCGAGATGCCCCGGCGTCGTGGGCAGCGGTGAGTACGGCGAGAGCGAACTCAGAGTTACTGCGGTACCCGTCGAAGAAGTGCTCGGCGTCGAAGAAGACATCCCGACCGTGTGATCGAAAGAATGCCACCGTGTCGGCGACCATTGCAACGGCTTCGTCCTGAGACGATCGTAGGGCGTGTTCGACGTGGTAGTCCCACGCCTTCCCGACGAGACACACTGTCGATGTTCCCGCATCGAGCAGTCGTTGTACCTGTTCATCGTCCTCGACTCGCATGCGGGGCCGACGTGTGGATCCGAAAGCGACGAGCGTCGCTGTCGAGAGGTCGAGGTCGGTGCGTGCGCGAGCGAAGAACTCGTCATCCTTTGGGTTCGCTCCGGGCCATCCACCCTCGATGTAGGCAACGCCGAGATCGTCGAGAAGGCCGCAGATAGCGAGCTTGTCCTTCACGGTGAGAGATATCCCTACCTGCTGCGTCCCGTCACGAAGTGTCGTGTCGTAGATCTCTACGGTGTTCGTCATGGCAGCGCCCTTCAACGGAAGAACCCTCCACGAGGGAGGGTTCACCAGCGCACACGTCCTGAACGTGTGCGCCTAAGCAATAATGGTGGTTGGTCGTCGTGTTTCGGTCATCAGAGGGCGAGTATGCACCACGAACGGTCCCAGGTCAAAGCGAAGACAGGGATCACGCCTTCAGCTGCGGTTGATGATCCGGTCGAAAAGTCCAGCGCAGGTGACCTGACCCTTGGGGTTTGCGTGAACCTGGGCTCGTGTGAAGAGCTCCGGGCGGGCACCGGCGCCGCTGTTCCAGTCGACGGCTTCGACGTTGGGCTGGCGCTGTGCGACGGAGTCGATAGCGTTGTGGTTCACGCTCGCCCAGCGATGGGGAACCTTGGTGTTGAGCACGAGGACCCGATCGGGCGTGTCCTCTAGATACCACGAGGTCGTTGCTCCAGGGTGCCGCGCCGGCTTCGGTCTGTCGCCGATCGTCGGGCCGAGACAGCGGAACTCGTCGGGGTATCCTCCCCGAATCCGCAGCCACCGTACATGGCATCGGACCATCGATCGCGCGGGTTGAGTGTCGGTGGTCGAGCCGGTGTGGGACCGACAAGGAGTTGACCGTGAGCGACACGTCCCGACAGAGGATCTTCTCTGGTGTGCAGCCGACAGGCAACGTACACCTTGGGAACTACCTGGGAGCCTTTCGGAACTGGGTCGAACTCCAAGATTCGTTCGACACGATCTACTGCATCGTCGACTTGCACGCTATGACGGCCGACTATGTCCCGTCCGACCTCGAGAGCGCACGTCTCGAGACGGCCAAAGTGCTGCTCGCACTCGGGGTCGATCCGGACCGGTCTCTGCTCTACACACAGAGCCAGGTCATGGATCACGCAGAGCTCGCATGGATCCTCGGCACGATGACTCCCATGGGGGTTCTCAATCGGATGACGCAGTTCAAGGACAAGACCGGGGCAGGCATCGCAGCGAACCTCGGTCTCTACGCGTACCCCGTGCTCATGGCGGCGGACATCCTGCTGTACCGGGCGAACCTCGTTCCGGTCGGTGAGGATCAGCGTCAGCACATCGAGGTGACACGCGACCTCGCCGAACGCTTCAACAACCGGTTCGGGGAGACGTTCCCCGTGCCCGAGGGCTACATCCCAGAGACATCGGCCCGCGTGATGTCTCTGACGGACCCAACGTCGAAGATGTCGAAGTCCGATCCGAACGTCAAGAGCCGGATACTCATGCTCGACGATCACGATGTGATCCGGAAGCGGATCCGCTCGGCAGTGACCGACAGCGATCCTGAAGTACGGTACGACGTCGAGGAGAAGCCGGGGATCTCGAACCTGCTCGAGATCATGGCAGCGTGTACGGGGCAGTCGATCGACGATCTCGTCGACGAGCACGCCGGCGGTGGATACGGAGCGTTCAAGGACGCCGTGGCAGATGCGGTCGTGGAGGAGCTCGCGCCGATCAAGCCGCGATACCAGGCGATCACGAACGGTGATGTTCGTTCGATCTTGCGTGAGGGCGGGGAGAAGGCGCGAGCACTCGCCGCGCCCTACACCCGTGAGGTGCGCAAGGCCGTTGGGCTGAAGGGGTACTGAGAGGTACTTGGTACTTGGTACTTGGTACTTGGAGGATGCGCGGAGAGAGGGGACATCCATTCTCTGTTTGCCGTCTAGCGACGTCTCACAGGCACCCAGAAACAGTCGGGATTTCCGACTGTGAACTGTGATCTGCGAACTGTCAACTCACCGACCGTTTTCTATCCGCTGATCCCCTTGGTACTTGGTGGTTGGTCCTCGGCTACTCTCGCGCTTGCTGGCACACCAATAGCGGAGGGTTCTCGTGGAAGTCGAGATCGGCATTGCAAAATCAGGCCGTCGAGCCTGGGGTTTCGACGACATAGCGATCGTCCCATCGAGGCGAACGAGAGATCCCGAGGACGTCGATCTTTCGTGGGAACTCGACGCGTTCACTTTCGGCTTGCCGATGATGGCCTCCGGCATGGACTCGGCCGTGACCCCGAGAACTGCGATCGAGATCGGGCGCCTCGGTGGTCTTGCTTGCTTGAACCTCGAGGGCCTGTGGACGAGGTATGAGGATCCGATCCCTGTATATGAGGAGATCGCATCCCTCGACCCTGAGAAAGCGACGCGGCGCATGCAGGAGCTCTACGCGGTCCCGGTGATTCCCGAGTTGATCACCCAACGCGTCAGGGAGATCAAGGATGGGGGAGTCGTAGCGTGCGGCAGCCTCACGCCACAGACGGTCGGTACGTACATCGAGTACGCCAAGGCGGGCGGTCTCGACATCCTGGTCATCCAGGGAACCGTCGTCTCGGCAGAGCACGTGTCGTCACGAGAGGAGCCGCTCGATCTGTACAAGTTCATTCGAGAGGTCGAGATGCCTGTCATCGTGGGCGGTTGCGCCTCCTTCTCAGGGGCGTTGCACCTCATGAGAACGGGAGCGGTCGGCGTGCTCGTCGGTGTCGGACCGGGCGCTGCTTGTACAACGCGTGGCGTGCTGGGGATCGGTGTGCCACAGGCCACCGCGATCGCCGATGCCGCGGGGGCCAGGACCGCCTATCTCGAAGAGACCGGACGGTACGTCCACGTCATTGCAGACGGCGGTATGAGCACCGGCGGTGACGTTTCCAAGGCGATCGCATGCGGTGCCGACGCAGTCATGCTCGGCTCGCCCATCGCTGCAGCCTCGGAGTCACCATCTGGCGGGTATCACTGGGGGATGGCAACGTTCCATCCCACGCTGCCGCGTGGATCCCGTGTCCGGACGGGGACACTCGGAACGATCGAAGAGATCCTCCTCGGCCCTGCACATGAGAACGACGGGAGACGCAACCTGTTCGGTGGACTGCGCGGATCGATGGCCACGACGGGGTACGCAACGGTCAAGGAGTTCCAGAAGGCCGAAGTCATGGTCGCGCCGGCTCTCCAGACGGAAGGCAAGCAGCTCCAGCGATCTCAGGGAGTGGGGATGGGCTGATGGCGGCCCCTGTCGCTACCGGCCAGGCATCTCACGGGGACTTCGACAGGGTTCTCGTCATCGACTTCGGAGCCCAGTACGCGCAACTGATCGCGCGCCGTGTTCGTGAGGCGAGGGTGTTCTCTGAGATCGTTCCTCGCGACATCACTGCACAAGAGGTGGTCGCCAAGGCTCCAGCCGGGATCATTCTGTCCGGGGGGCCCGCATCCGTTCACGCACAGGATGCGTACGGTATCGACGAGGCGATCCTCGAACTTGGCATCCCGGTTCTCGGCATCTGCTACGGCCATCAACTGCTGGCAACGACGCTGGGCGGCACCGTTGCAGCGACGGGGACATCCGAGTTCGGGCCCGCCACCATGACCGTATCTGAGACGGTGGGGCTGTTCAGCGGGCAGCCGGAGCGCCAACAGGTGTGGATGAGTCACAACGATGCGGTGTCGATCCCCCCGGCGGGGTTCGTTGTCACGGCGAGCACCCCCGACGCTCCGGTGGCGGCGATGGAGGACCTCGAACGCAAGATGTACGGTGTCCAGTTCCATCCAGAGGTCAAACACACGGACCATGGCCAGGATATCCTCGAGTACTTCCTGTGGAAGGTCTGTGGCGCCCGCCCCACCTGGACGCACACGGGCATCATCGAGCAATCGATCGACGCTATCCGTTCATCCGTCGGTGCCGGAGTCGCGATCTGCGGGTTGAGTGGTGGTGTCGATTCATCTGTTGCTGCAGCACTCGTGCACAAGGCCATCGGCGATCAACTCGTGTGCGTGTTCGTCGACCACGGGTTGATGCGCCATCGCGAAGGGCAACAGGTCGAAGCGACGTTCCGTGACCACTTCAAGATGAACCTCCTCTCCATCGACGCCGAGGACAGGTTCCTCGGCGCACTCGCAGGCGTCTCAGATCCCGAAGAGAAGCGCAAGATCATCGGAGAGACCTTTATCCGGGTGTTCGAAGAGGTAGCTGCTGGAATCGACGGTGCTCACTACCTCGTGCAAGGCACGCTGTACCCCGACGTCATCGAGTCCGGGACGAAGGATGCTGCCAAGATCAAGAGCCACCACAACGTGGGTGGGCTCCCCGAGGACATGGACTTCGAGCTGATCGAGCCTCTCCGGGACCTCTTCAAGGACGAGGTACGCGCCGTCGGTGAGGAGCTCGGTCTGCCGGACGAGATCGTTTGGCGCCAACCGTTTCCCGGCCCCGGGCTTGCCGTGCGCATCATCGGGGACATCACCAGAGAGCGCCTCGACATCCTGCGTGCTGCCGACGTCATCGTTCTCGAGGAGATCCGCAAGGCGGGCCTCTATGACGATATCTGGCAGGCGTTCGGTGTCCTGCCGACCATCAAGAGCGTCGGCGTCCAGGGGGACAGCCGGACGTACGCCTACCCGTTGATCGTGCGAGCCGTGACCTCGGATGACGCGATGACCGCGGACTGGGCCCGGTTGCCCTATGAGGTGCTGTCGGCCATCTCGTCTCGGGTCATCAACGAGGTAGTGGGGATCAACCGCGTCGCCTACGACATATCGTCGAAACCCCCCGCCACCATCGAGTGGGAGTAGCGTCGCCTCCGGCGGCGCTGTACCTGGTGCCTGGCACTTGGAAGATCAGCGAATAGGTGAACGCGGTCGGTGGGTTTGCAGCTCACAGTCGCAAACCCAGGCTGATTCTGGATACTTGTGCTTCGTCGGTAGACGGTGAACGGTAAACGGTGAACGACTGCTCCCTATCCGCGCGTTTTCCAAGTACCAAGTACCGAGTACCAGGTACCCGCAGAGCGCACTAGTCATACCCCTCAAGGATGGGCGCGAGTCGTCCGATATCGCAGTGGTGGAAACATCCTCTTCCCCCATGGTGCAATGATGGACTGGCAGAACGATCCCGAGCTCGAGAAGCTCTTCAAAGACGAACTCGATGAGCGCGCACAGAGCCTGATCGAAGGCGCACAGGCAATGCTCGATGGCAAGATAACCCTGGAACTCGCTGGTCGGATGCTCCGTGAAGGTCACACCATCAAGGGCACCGGGCGGGTCATGGGATACGAGGGTATCGCCAGAGGTGGCGAGACCTGTGAGATCATCTGGCGCTGGATCCAGCAAGGGGAGATCGAGACATCCTCGATGTTGGCTCGTACGCTCACGCTCCTCGCAGAAGCGATCCCGGACGCACTCGGCGGAGATGCCGAGCCTGTGTCGATGGCGATCGACACGGTTCGGGCGCTCGTCACCGATGAAGACAAACTTCGAGAACTTCCCGAGCCGTTCGGTCAGGATGCCGAAGCCGTCGACGAAGCCCACCTGAACGTGGCCGAGGACTCTGGTGATGCTGGAGAGTCCGATGCACACGATGACGAGGAGGCTGGGGAGCAGCCGGAGCCGGCCGCCGAGACCGACGAGGACGCCGTGGATGCGACGCCGGTCGAAGACGACCTCAGCGAGGAGCCTGAGTCCGTCGAGGAGCCAATCGATCTGGTGGAACCCGAAGAGGTCGATCCAGCGATCATCGCCGCTATCGATGCGATCGAGGAGGAGATCACCGATGGACGGCCGATCGAGGACGATACGACCCTCCCGGACAGCCGGCAGGCCGGACCGGTCGCCGTCGTCGATGACACGCCACACGAACATGGAGCCGTGGACGACGGGGACGTAGCGGATGATGACGACGAAGCCCTCGTGTTCGAACCCGGCCCCGACGGTCGACTGCCAACTCCGGTGATCACCTACGAGATTGTTCGCAGTGCCTTCGACGACGTCGACCCCGTCTGCGTCGATGGTGAACCGACCGTCCCCGAGATGCTCGCTGAACCGCCGAGTCTGGTGGTCGTCGAGGAGGAGCGGTCGATCCTCGATCCTGAGTCCATCGACTCGTACGACATGGGAGGTCTGGTCGGCGCGGTCGAGGCATGGGCAGCCGAAGAGTCGGTACCGGTCAACGCCGGGCGCCTCTTCCGCATGATCAACGACGTTGCTGCTCTGCGCATCGACTTCCAAGGTACGGTTCGTCAAGCCGAGCAAGTTCTTCGAAGTGCCGACGGCGTTTCGGCTGCTGCCGTCGAGGGAGCACTCGAGTCGCTCGAGAACGTCCGGAGGGCGACGGATCGGCTGGAGAACGCGGCTCTCGGACTCACAATGGTGTCCCTGTCGAACATCACCTCGACACTTCCGCAACTCGCCCGCTATCTCTCGAAGCGGGTGAACCGTGACATCGAGCTGGTGATCGAAGGTGGAGATACACCCGTCGACCGTCAGATGGTAGATCGTGTCGGAGAGGTCATCCGTCACCTCGTCGTGAACGCTCTTGCGCACGGCATCGAGGACCGCGAGACACGGATAGCTCGGGGAAAGTCGGAACTCGGCACCGTCAAGCTGACGATGTCGCGCAACGATCAGCATCTCCAGATCGTCGTTTCCGATGACGGCACCGGTATCGACTGGTCCAGAGTTCGCGAGATCGCGCTTCAGAGGGAGCTCATCGGAGATGATCCATCCTCTGAGCAGCTTCGGTCCGTCCTGTTTTCTGAAGGCTTCTCCACGGACCCGGGAGCATCGGAGTTCACCGGGGAGGGCGACGGACTCTCGAGGGTGACGTCCATCGTCGAAGAGGTGTTCGGGACGATGACGATGGAGACCGCTCCGGGTCGAGGCACAACGTTCGTGATCACGCTTCCAGCGCACCGTGCACTTCAACGAGCCCAGATCTTCACCGCCGGTGGCCACTCGTGGGGCCTTCCCGAGTCGTCGGTCCTCGCGATTCTCAGGATCCAGGACATAGCGATCTCGGTCACAGAACATGGAAGTACCATTGGATACGGGACCGAGACCGTTCCGTACTCGTCTTTCGCCGCTGTAGCCAGCCTCGACGTCGAGGGACTCCCGTCTCAGGTCCTCGTGATACAGAGTCCGACCGGCCCGATCGCGCTTGCAGTCGACGACGTTATGGACCTTCATGAGGTCGTCACGAAGGACCTTGGCCCGCTTCTCAGCGGTACGTCGGTGGTGTCGGGTGTGGCACTCCTCGGTGCCGAGGAGACGGTCATGCTGGTCGATCCGGGGAGGCTTGCCGACAACCTGCGTGATCTCGAGGTGAGGCCAGCAGGCCCGATCCACACGGTCCTGGTGGTCGATGACAGTCAGGGTGTGCGACAGGTCGTGTCGGGCGTGCTCGCCTCCCACGGCTTCTCCACCGTTGCAGCGGGAAGCGTGTCGGATGCCCTTGCCGCCCTTGCACGCAACGACATCGATGCGCTCGTCGTGGACTTCTCCATGCCGCGAGCAGACGGTGTTGCTCTCGTGCACATGGTGCGTCAGCGCTACGGCGACGTTCCGGTCGTCATGCTCTCGGGCGTCGCCTCGAAGGAGGATCGTGCACGCGCCGAGCGCGCAGGTGTGCACGCGTTCTTCGACAAGGCGGACTTCGCCAAGGGAGCACTCGTCGACAAGCTGCGGGAGTTGATCGACGGACATACGCGCGCCAAGGAAGCCGAGATCGCTTCCTGACGGTGGGGCAGCGTTCCTGTTCCACGATCGGATCTCTGCGTAAGATGGCTCCCGGTCAAGTGAAGGAGCATGATGTCCACGATCGTTTCTCTGCTCGTTGTCTTTGTGATCATCGCCGTGGCGTGGTGGATGTTCAAGAAGGTTCTTCACCTCGGTTTCATCGCCCTGATCGGTCTGGTGCTCCTGTTCAGTTGGTGGTGGTTCTTCGTCAAGTAGTTCCGGCCCTCCAGTCTGGAAGGGTCGAGCTACACGCGTGTGATTCGGAGACGGAGGCTCGGTACACTCGCTCCGATGCCTGACTCCCCCCTCTTCGAATACCTCAACCCGTCCCAGCGCGAGGCCGTTGCAGCGACGGAGGGCCCGGTGCTCGTCGTGGCCGGCGCAGGGTCGGGAAAGACCCGTGTCCTGACGTACCGGATCGCCCACCTCGTCCGGGATCTCGGTGTGTCTCCATACGAGATCCTCGCCATCACCTTCACGAACAAGGCGGCCGGGGAGATGAAGGAACGCGTCGAAGGTCTCGTGGGGCGTGTCGGTTACGGCATGTGGGTTTCGACGTTCCACTCGGCCTGTGTGAGGATCCTGCGTCAGGAGATCACCAGGCTCGGGTACCGGTCATCGTTCTCGATCTACGACGACGGCGACGCGACCCGGTTGATCACCATGTGCATCAAGGACCTCGATTTCGACTCCAAACGGTTCCCGCCCCGACA
>VAPK010476243.1_pt1 | contig 23266 bp, 19 predicted proteins | sample 3395031 | NCBI WGS metagenome assembly VAPK01 (sample SAMN08290443, study PRJNA428436) | hydrothermal vent metagenome | isolation source: Deep-sea hydrothermal vent chimney 1 | place: Pacific Ocean: Juan De Fuca Ridge
ACGCATGACACGTTAACCAGAATTCCAAATCGGCTAGCTTATGATGAATGGATAAGCCAGGAACACGAACGGTTTACAAAATATAATACTCCGTTTGTGCTAATGGTTTGGGATGTGGATTTTTTTAAACGTGTTAATGATGAATTTGGTCACCAAGCTGGCGACAAGGTATTAAGAATTATTGCTCAAATGTTATCTGAAAATATTAGAGATGCAGATTTTGTGGCACGGTATGGCGGTGAAGAATTTGTTGTGGTGCTTCCCGGTACCATGCTAACTGCTGCGATGAAAGTAGCTGATAATATTCGTAAAGCCATCGAAGCATGTGCTTTTCATTTTAGAGATAAACCAGTCAAAGTGACGGCATCTGCCGGTATATGCGAAATAGCTGAAAACGAAAGTGTACAAATGTTATTTGAACGTGCAGACAGGGCGTTATACAAAGCAAAAGAGAGTGGCCGTAATATTTGTATTGCAGGTTAACGAATGCAACAGAAAATAATCGGTTTTCATTTAGACGAAGTGAATGACTGGGTTGCTGACTTAGAGTGCGGCCATACACAGCATGTACGGCACCAGCCTCCCTGGCAAAATAGACAATGGGTGATCAGTGAAAAAGGCCGGATGGAACATATTGGACTAGAATTACAATGTAAAAAATGTGATGAGGGTGAATAAATAAATTTCCCAAAAGCTTAATTCTATATAATTTATAGTTCTTTGATTCGTACTGGGATTCGTATTGGATTTAGCTATTTCTGGTTCAGAAAAAGGGGATCCACTGGCAGAAATAGGGGTTGTTCGCTATAATCTCGGGTAGAATTTCAATTGGTGGAGAAAGTTTTATAGGCCACTGATTTTTATAAAATTAATGATGATGAAGGTTTGGTAGCAATGAAAGATAGTCAATTTGTAAATTATTTAGTGGGTATTGGTGGCGCGTTGTTCGGATTTTTAATTTTAATGATTGTTTTGGCTAATTTATTGTCATCAACAGATAAAAAAATGCCCGATGTGATGGTGACCGAAGCAATCGATGCGCGTATTAAGCCAGTGGGTGAAGTGAGTGTTGGGACGCCAGTTGCTGTTAAAACAGCGGCATTCAGCGCGGCGGCAGCCTTTCAAGCGCATTGCTTTGCCTGCCATGGCACGGGTGCGATGGGTGCGCCTAAACTGGGTGATAAAGGTGCTTGGAAGGCACGTATTGCACAGGGTAAGTCAACATTATACAAACATGCGATTGGCGGCTTTAAAGGTATGCCACCTAAGGGCGGCTCAAGCTTAAGCGATGCCAATGTTAAAGCAGTGATTGATTATATGGTTTTAAAAGCTAAATAAAGACCGGGTTGTCTTCATTTTAAAAACCACCTCTTTTTTTAAGCGGTGGTTTTTTTATGTATCAAATTAAGTCAAAAAGTTTTGAAATTGGGATGGGATCCACTTCAGTTTGGGGTGTGATGGTTAGGGTTTATTATAATAACAATCAGCCATATCAGTATTTGAATTTTTTTCAGGGGCGACTATTTAGATATTCATCGAGTTGGGTATTCAACGCGTCTTCAACACATCTAGATGCGTGTTATTCATAAGTGGCTTGATATAGCGGATAAAGTGTACCTTCTTCTCGTTCAATCCGTGCGACGAGTGCCGCGCCTATATCTTTTAAATCATGAGCAAATGACGATGCTAAATCAGCATCAACCCCAATGGTTTCATATTTCAAAATAAAAGCTCTAACTACTTTACCTATTCCATCCATTTCGCTACGAAAACTCTGGACAAGTTCAACATTAGCCTCATCACCCTTAAAAGAATTTTTCATATAAACATAAAGACTTACATTTTCTACGAGAATGTGATCCATAAAACCACGTTTAAGTTCTTTTAACTTCTGTGTTGCAAGTGGGTAGTTTGCTGAGTCAGCAGCCGATTTTATTTCTCCATAAATACCAAGCAAAGTTTGATGATCGCCCTTTAATTTATTAATTAAATTAGGGTTGTACCTAATAGTTGTTCCTGGGGCAACTTGTTGCGGAGATTGCTGTTTTATTACACCACTTTCAGGCTTTTTATCTTTCTTCTTAAATAAATTAAACATTTTATTTTCCTTAAAATCTAAGATTGGATGCAGTTTTATTACTCAATCAAACTTAAAACTTAAAATAGTCATCAATAGAGACATCTAAAGTCCCTATAAGTGCTATGTTATCGGCAGGTAAAGTGAGAATTTAAGTAATTTATAAAAATACTTATGTAATTTGAGTTGCAGCAAGCATATTTTCCGTCTGCATAGCATATCCACCACCAAACAGGCTATATAAAACTCCCTTGGAAATCCACCAAATAATTCTATTTAGTTAGTGTTCGGTTTTTTTGATTACGAGTGCTTATGATTTTTTATTAGCTTTCAGAAATTAAAGCACGCAGACTTGAAAAATGCATTTGACCTTTCTGTTTTTGTTCTTCTTTACTGAGTTTTGAATTTGAACCCAGCCAATTTAAATCATCTTCTGGTAGTTCATCAATAAAGCGGCTAGGTTCACAGTCAACAATTTCACCAAACCGTTTTCGTTGTTTGGCGAAGCTGAGAGTGAGTGTACTCTTTGCACGGGTAATCCCAACATAAGCTAGGCGGCGTTCTTCTTCTATGTTTTCCTCTTCTATACTGGTTCGATGTGGCAATATTTCTTCTTCCATGCCGACTAAAAATACATGCGGGAACTCCAGTCCTTTGGCAGCGTGTAAGGTCATAAGTGAAACATTATCACCTATTTCATCATCATCATTGCGTTCGAGGGTATCAATCAATGTGAGTTTGGTAATAATGTCATGCAGACTGGCTTCAGGATCTTTTGTATGCAGTTTACTGATCCAGTCTACCAGTTCATTTACGTTATTAATTTTACGAATAGCAACTTGTTCGTCTTTGGCGGTATCGGTTAACCATTGTTCATAACCAACGTCTTGTATCACACGTTTTATTGCTGCAACCGGCGAATCATTTTCAGCAGTGTGAGTAACGTCTAGTATCCACTGTGCAAAATCATTTAAGTTTTGTTGTGCGCGTGGTTTTAACTGAGTCGTAATATTACTTTCAAAGCAGGCACTGAATAAACTGTGATTGTAGCTAGAAGAAAATTTATTCAGTGTTTCTAATGTACTCGGGCCAATTTCACGTCGAGGTGTATTAACGATACGAATAAAGGCATTATCATCATCGGGGTTTGAAATTAAGCGTAAATAAGAAAGTAAGTCTTTAATTTCAGTGTAAGAAAAGAAAGAAATACCACCACTTAAATAATAAGGTATATTATTTTCTCGCAATGTACGTTCAAATAGTCTGGACTGATGATTGCCACGATAAAGCAGGGCATAGTCTTTAAAATTTGTTCCATGTTGAAATTTATGATGTAAAATTTCAGCAGTAATTTGTTCGGCTTCTATATCTTCGTTGCCGCAAGGTAAAATCCGGATCTGTTCTCCAAAGCCTAGTTCGCTCCAAAGTTTTTTCTCAAATACATGCGGGTTGTTTTGAATGAGGGTATTGGCAGCGTTTAAAATACAACCGGTTGAACGGTAGTTCTGTTCCAATTTAACAACATTTAAGTTAGGGTAATCTGTCTTTAAATTTAACAAATTCTCCGGTTGCGCACCTCGCCAAGCATAAATGGATTGGTCGTCATCACCCACAACGGTTAAGGCGCTCTTATCGCCAACAATAAGTTTAACTAACTCGTATTGGGTGTTGTTGGTATCCTGATATTCATCAACTAATAGGTAGCGAATTTTTTGCTGCCAGTAGTTACGGGCTTCTTCATTATTACGTAATAGCAAAACCGGTAACATTATAAGGTCATTAAAATCGACTGCATTATAAGTGCGAAGGTGGTGGTTGTATTGTTCGTAAATTTTTGCAGCAAGAACAAGATGTTGATCGCCATTGGCCAACTGCTGTGCATTTTCAGGTGTGATAAAGGCATTCTTCCAGCGGTCGATTTGTTGTAGTGCCATTTCAGCTTGATTTTTTGGGTCAGAAAATGTTTTACGCATGAGTTCTCGTACCAGACTTAGACTATCGGTATTATCATAAATTGAAAATCCGGTTTTAAGACCCAGTGGATGTAAGGAGTGGCGAATAATATTTAATCCCAACGTATGGAATGTGGAAACACGCAAGCCCTTGGTTTGTTGTTTTGTCATTAGGCTTGAAACACGTTGTTTCATTTCGCGTGCTGATTTATTGGTAAAGGTAACGGCTGCAATGGTATTGGCCGGATAGCCGCATTTTTGAATAAGATAAGCGATTTTATAGGTGATAACGCGTGTTTTACCACTACCGGCACCGGCCAGAACCAGACAGGGTTTATCAATACAGCGGACGGCCGACTGTTGGGTGTGGTTAAGTTGTTGCAGCATAAGGACTCATAAAGGTTGGATTAAAGAGGAAACAGAAGGGCTAGTTTAACCAAGCCTGAAGAGTGCGTCGATATTGACAATCTAGAAAGTTTCAGAATTGGCTGATTATTAGGATAGAAAATTGCAGGACAAGGGCTTAAATGGTATCTTTTATCGTCAATCCATATATAAAGGCATAACAGGCTGCGTTAAATAGTGGCCTGTTTTTTATGTGTGGCTGAATTTATAAAATAGACTATTTTATTGGTTGGGGATGTTTGGAGCATGGGTCAGTATTTTTTAGGGGTAAAGTTTGCAGCAAAACAAACAATCATATTGTTTGCTGCACTGGTTATTTTAGTCTTGAGTGCTTTGCCTGCTAAGGCGGCGATATTGCACGATTACACACTCGATTGGTTCACCCTTGAGTCAAAACATTTCCGCTGTCTTTTTTCCAAGGGTGAAGAAAAGCTGGCACGGCGAACCTTGGCTATTGCAGAGGAAACGCACACAGAACTCAGCTTGATGATGGATTGGACCCCGGCGGACAAGACCGACATTATCTTAACCGATGAGTATGACATCTCGAATGGCTATGCGGGCCCTTTCCCAACTAATCGAACCGGTATTTTCTTGTCCGGCCCCGATAGCGTCAACAGTGTTGAGGATAATTCAGACTGGCTGGAAACGGTTATTCGGCATGAATATTTGCATATCCTGCATTTAGATAAAGCTATCGGTGCTGCCTCGGTGATGCGTAAAATTTTTGGTCGGGCGGCTTATATCTTTCCATTTTTTAGTGCTTTCCCCAATACGTATCAACCTTCATGGCTTATTGAAGGTTTAGCAACGTATGTTGAAACCGATACTGGGCGTGGCGTGGGCCGTGGTCAAAGTAGTTACTTTAATATGTTAATGCGTATGGAAGCGAAAGACGATTTTAAATCATTACGACATGTGAGTGTGCCGTTAATGACGCAATGGCCAATGAATACGTCACGTTATTTATATGGCGTCAATTTTTTTCAATATATCGAAAAAAAATACGGTAAGAAAAAAGTAATCGAACTTGTTGATAATTATTCAGACAACATTATACCGTGGCGAGTCAACTCAAATGCCTATTATACATTGGGTAAAGATATGTGGGGTTTGTGGGACGGATTTGAAACAGACATGAAGGCCAAGTATAAGCCGCAGTGGCAGGCGGTTAAAGAACGCGGTGAAGTGATTGGTAAACGCATAACGCAGGACGGTTATTTTACCGGGCCAATGCAGGTTTCTGCAAAGGGTGACATTTATTATGTGGATTACAATGCGGATAAGAACATGGCATTGAAAGTTCTCCATCCTGATAAAGATGGTACTTATCATGCAGCAAAAAAATTAACTGAATTAAGGATAGCGGCACGTTTCGACCTGCATGAACAAGCCGGTATTATTCTGGCTAAACCGGAGCGCTGTCGAAATGCAGCAATTTATTATGATCTTTATCATATCAACCCGACTAGCGGTGCAGAAACCCGTTTAACCCACTGCGCACGTTATCGAACCGTTACCTGGAGTCCTGACGGCAAGCAATTAATGGCTGTTAAAAATGGCTTGGCAAAAAATGAATTACATTTGTTGGATGCGAAAGGTGAATATAAAGAAACCTTGTGGAAAGGTAAATATGCGGAAGTTGTTGCCTCTATTGACTGGTCACCCACCGAAAATATTTTAATTGCCTCCGTGTTCCGGCCAGATACTGGCTGGAATCTGGAAAAGTTTGATATTGCAACTCGGCAATGGCATTTTGTGACACAAGATGATGTTATCGAGACAAATCCAATATTTTCAGCCGATGGTAAAAATATTTTATACAGTTCAGATAATGGCGGGATCTACAATATTCGTCGTATTAATATTGCATCAGGTGAAACTACCAGTTTAACGGATTTAATCGGTGGTGGCTTCTACCCTGTGCAGGGTAAAAATGAAAATGAATTGTATTATATCGGTTATACAGAAAAGGGTTTCGATATATTCAAGTTGGCAATAAAAGAAACCCGTGAGGTTCCCCCTGCCCATAAAGGTAGCACGGCCATTGCTAAACCTGAACCTGCTGAGGTTAAGACTGGGCCTGTTAAAGATTATTCCCCTGCCGAAAGCGTTGTACCGCGTTGGTATCAGCCTATTGTTGCGATAGGTGAAGACTATTATCAAGTGGGAGCCTTCACTTCTGGTTGGGACACCTTAGCAAGGCATATTTATGGTGTGTCACTGTCGTATGCTAATTATCATTCGAGCTATGATGACTGGCTGGGCTCCTTTGATTATATTTATGATCGTTGGTACCCAACATTTAAATTACATACATCACACGGCAACAGATTATTTTTGGATAATAATAATAATTTACTGCGTGTGCGAAGTCACAATGTTCAGCAAGCCGAGGTTGTTTTTCCGTTATTATCACTTACCGATCGCTTATCTTTTCATGTGGCGGCGGTTAAAGATACCGAAAAAGATTCGTGGCGAAAAAATACGAGTATTGCAGTACGTAACCCAATTGTTGATAATTTATTAGGTGCTGCGGTTGTTTATAAAGATACAAGTTATCATCCAAAATCAGTGAGTCGGGCAGAGGGCCGCTCCATTCAGTTGATTGCAGAAGACAGTAATCGTTTGGGTAATAGTGATTATCGTGGTCAAGTTTACACTCTCGATTGGCGCGAATTTATTCAGTTGGGTGGTGAACATGTATTAGCCCTGCGAGCGGTGGAAGGCTATGGTACGGATAAGCCAAGGCCGTTTCAACTCGGTGGCAGTAATACTAATAATTTTGAGCCCAGACTACTTTCGCCAACACTTATTTCATCTCCTTTTAACCGACGTGAATATATGTTGCGTGGGTATAATGCCGGTCATGCCGCGTTAACCAATCGTCGGATGCGCCTAATGAGTGTGGAATATCGTTTCCCTATCTGGCGTTTAGAACGTACCGCAATGATACCCCCCCTTGGTTTGCAACAACTGTCTGCGGCAGTATTTATTGACCGTGGTGCAGCTTGGCGTGATGGGAGTCCAGATAAATATTATACGGGTTCAGGTGTTGAATTATATGCAGATACCATATTTGGCTATAGTACGGTAATACGGGTTACTTTAGGCTATGCTCATGGGTATGATAATCTTATTGGTGGAGATAATTTTTATCTTCGCTTAGGTGCGAGTTTTTAATCGGATACGCGTCAATGGTGATATTAAATAGCATATTAAAAATATGAGTAATCCAATAGAATCCACAACCATTTTTTCTAAAATAAAAACCAACGACGATGCAACGATAGGTTATCGGCTTACGCGCCAACAGCAGCTTAAACCTTTATTAACGCTTATACACGGCCTTGCAAGTAATGGCACTCGTTTTAGCGAGTTTGTTGAATATACCCAATTAAAAAAAGATTGGGACTTACTACAGATTGATTTACGTGGCCATGGTGAATCTATGTACCGAGGCCATTATTCACGTAGTGACTGGTTAAATGATATTAACCTTGTGATGCAGGTGGAGCATTATCAGCAATCTGTTTTTATGGGTCATAGCCTCGGCGCACAAGTTGCGATTACTTATGCTGCTCAGTACCCTGAACGCAGTCGAGGACTGATTCTGATTGATCCAGTTTTTCCTGAAAACCTGCATGGTCGTTTAAGCAAGGCAAAAAGTTACCGTTATCTTCTTCGGCTATTTAGCTTTATCTTACGCCGTTTAAATTTTATTGGTGTTAAACGTTGGCGGTTGCCCAAGCGGGATTTGCGCGCACTCGACGAAAAAACACGCGCAACGTTAAAGAAACATCCTGAATTAAAAATAGCTGATTTATATACCAATCCCTTTGCCGATTTTAAATACATTCCTTTGGCCAATTATTTGCAGGATATCAACGAAGTGATACGGCTTTTACCGGTATTGGAAGATATTCATATCCCTGTTCTGGTTCTCCTTTCTGGCGGTGCTAGTATTAGTTCATTCGATCAAACAAAAGAAATAATAATGCGCTTCCCTAATGCTAAAATTGAGGTGGTTGATGCAGACCATTGGTTACTAACCGAAAAACCACAAGAAACGCGATTTATTATTGAAAAGTGGTGTGCGGAAATGTTTAACTAATATCGACTTTACACGCTATCGTGGCAGTCTATTTCCGTTAGAGCCACTCTATTATCAAGAAAATAAATCAATTATATATCGTCAACGGGGTATGCACCCCGCTGACGACCAACGGGGGAGAGCTTCGCTTCTCCCCTTTGGAAACCCCAACGGTTCTGAGCCCGCCGCAAGCGGACGGGGTATTTAGATTTAATATTCTCCAAGTTTTAATATATTCTATTGTTTAAATTGTTATTATAAGCTTTCGATTGGATTGTAAGTAATCAGCGTATGTGTAAGGAAAAAGGAAAAATGGTAAAACTTAAATTTTCTACAGTTCTATTTTATATTATTTCCGGGTTGGTGTTTTTAGTCTCAGCCATTAGTTATGCTGCTGATAATCTTGAAACGGTTATGGTTGAATCGAAACAAATACCGTCAGTGCGTTATTTACCAGCTCAAATTGAAGCGGTACGGCAGGCAACAGTTGCCTCCCAGGTACGTGGGCGGATCCTCGCAATTCCTGTGGATATTGATGATTACGTAAAAAAAGGTGATGTATTAGTACGCTTTCGGGACAAGCGACAACGAGCCGCAGTAAAGTCGGCCAAGGCACAATTTGAAGAAGCGCGGTCAGATTATACGCGTGTTAAAGAAATATACGCAAAGCGGCTAGTTGCAAAATCAGTATTAGATAAAGCGGAAGCACATCTTAAAAGTTCGCGTGCGTTACTTGAGCAGGCAAATGAATCATTAGCCAATACCATTGTACGTGCACCTTATAGCGGTATTGTTGTTAAACGGCATGTCGAAGTCGGTGAGCTTGCGAATATTGGTCAAAAACTTATGACAGGGTTATCGCTAGAAACATTGCGCGCCAGTGTGCAGTTACCCGAGTCTATTATTCACAAAGTTCGAAAATACAATCAGGCATGGGTTTATTTAGGTGAAAATAGGAAAACACTCGTCAACGTTAGCTCTATGTCTATTAGCCCTTATGCGGATCCGTTAAGCCATTCTTTTACAACGCGACTTCATTTACCAAAAGGGGATTACAAAGTTTATCCAGGCATGTATACCCGAGCAGGTTTAGTCGTTGGTAAAGAAAAGACTTTACTTATTCCTCAACGGGCAGTGGCTTATCGTAGTGAAGTGACGGCTGTTTATGTTAAGAACAAACAAGGTACTCTTACATTTCGACAAATTCGTTTAGGTCGTCGTCATGCCGGGGATAAAATTGAAGTGTTAGCCGGTTTATCTGAAGGTGAAAGTATTGTTCTGGATCCCACCAAAGCTGTGATGGTCATCCAGCAACAAAACAGTCAGGGTGACAATGAATGACTGACACTAAAGACAAAGACACAACAAATAAAACAAAGTTAGGCTTGTCGGGGCGAGTTGCCAAACTGTTTTTAGTTTCTGAGATCACACCGTTATTGGCATTGGTGGGTTTTTTACTGGGTATTTTTGCCATTATTATTACGCCTCGTGAAGAAGAACCACAAATCAATGTTACTTTTGCCAATGTTTTTATTCCTTTTTCGGGTGCATCAGCAGAAGAAGTGGAACAACTTGTTAGTTCGCCGGCTGAACGAATTTTGTCAGAGTTGCAAGGCGTTAAACATATCTATTCGGTATCTAAACCTGGGATGTCTGTTTTAACGATTCAGTTTAAAGTGGGCGAAGATAGAACGCAGGCCATCGTTCGTTTGTATAACGCACTGTATTCCAAGCAAGACTGGTTACCAAAAAAATTGGGAGTTGGGCAACCCCTTATTAAACCGAAAGGCATTGATGATGTGCCAATCGTATCACTAACCTTGTGGACTGAAGATAAAAATAGTGGTGGTTATGAACTATTAAAAATTGCTCATTCAATTGAAACAGAAATTAAACGGGTGAAAGGAACGCGTGACGTCTATACCGTTGGTGGTGCTAAAGATGTTGTCCATGTTGGGCTAAACAGTACTGCATTAGCCGCATACGATATATCAATCAGTGAATTACGCCAGGCATTAACTGTGAGTAATGTGACGAAACCCATTGGTTATACGGTTACCAATAATAAAGAATTTGCGGTACAAGCGGGGCAGTTTTTATCAACAGTTGATGAGCTGCAAAATTTAATTGTTGCGGTACACAGCGGGAAGCCGGTTTATTTGCGCGATGTTGCAAAAATTAGGCGCTCGGCTGAACAGCCCACCAATATTACTTTGTATAGCAATAAAGTAAATAATTATCCGGCTGTTACGATTGCGGTTGCAAAACAAGCAGGGGTTAATGCGGTTGATGTCTCTGATGCTGTTATCAAACGAATTGAACAGTTAAAAGGTGTGTTTATACCCGCTAATGTAAAGATGGAAATCACAAGAAACTACGGTGAAACGGCCAATAGTAAAGCCAAAAAACTAATTCAAAAATTAATTTTTGCAACGTTGTCGGTAGTTATTCTTGTATTGTTTGCAATGGGCAAACGTGAAGCTGTTATTGTTGGTTTAGCAGTAACTATTACCTTGGCGATGACTTTATTTGCGTCATGGGCATGGGGTTTTACCCTTAATCGAGTCTCTCTTTTTGCACTTATTTTTTCGATTGGTATTTTAGTGGATGATGCGATTGTCGTTGTCGAAAATATTCATCGACATATGTTGTTAGGTGTTAATAAATTAAAAGACGCCATTCCTCTGGCTGTGGATGAAGTAGGCGGCCCTACAATATTAGCCACCTTTACGGTGATTGCGGCCTTGTTACCAATGGCTTTCGTCAGTGGTTTAATGGGCCCCTATATGAGCCCTATTCCCATTAATGCCTCCATTGGCATGTTACTTTCACTGCTCGTTGCTTTTGTTATTACGCCCTGGCTCTCCTATCGTTTTTTAAAAAATAGCAAACATCAGGATGCCAGTGGCCATAATAAAACTCATAATGATAAAACCCGGAATGATAAAAATAGAGAAAAACAATATTTATTTTTTAAACGTTATATTGGACTATTTTTAATTGACGCTAGCGGTAAAGAAAATAGTGCAAAGTCTAACCGACGCAAATTATTATATGGAATTATTATTTTATTAATACTATCAGTTAGTTTAATACCACTTAAAGCCGTGGTCTTAAAAATGTTACCGTTTGATAATAAATCAGAATTTCAAATAATACTGGATATGCCCGAAGGAACAACCCTCGAGCAAACGACACGAGTATTAACGGCATTAGGTGAGCATATTAAAACTGTTCCTGAAGTTAAAAATTATCAAATTTATTCCGGAACAGCAGCTCCGATTAACTTTAATGGGCTTGTTCGTCAGTACTATTTGCGGCGGGGAGCTAATGTAGGTGATATTCAAGTTAATCTTGTGGACAAAAAACATCGTAACTTAAAGAGTCATGCTATCGCGCGAGCCATGCGTGCGCCCTTACAAAAAATAGCGGCTCCTTATCACGCGAATGTTAAAATTGTAGAAGTTCCTCCCGGGCCCCCTGTCTATTCACCTCTTGTTGCTGAAATTTATGGCTTGGACTATACAGGGCAAATAGCGATTGCGAAAAAAATTCGTGCGGTTTTTGAAAATACAAATGCGGTTGTTGATGTTGATGACAGTATTGAAGCGAATGCAGAAAAATTTATCATTACAGCCGACCAGAATAAAACTGCATTGTGGGAAGTTTCACAACAAGAAGTCGTTGATGCAATTGCTACGGGCTTAAATGGTGATGATGTGAGCTACCTGCATACGGGTAAAGTTAAATACCCTTTGCCGATACGATTACAAAACTCAATACAGGATAAAGAAAAGGTAAATGATCTCCTTGGTTTTAAAATCAGAAATCGGAAAGGAGAGTTAATTGCACTTCAGGATTTAGTGAGTATTAAGGATACTGTTCGGCAGAATACGATATACCACAAAGATTTATTACCCGTTGTTTATGTGACGGGTGATGTAGCTGGTAAGTTGGATAGCCCACTTTATAGCATGAAAGATATGTATACCACATTGCAGAATAAAAAGATTATTTACGGGCATCCCCTGCCTCAATCTTTAATATCTCAACCTAGCAACCCCTACAAATACGGTTTAAAATGGGATGGTGAATGGCAGATAACCTATGAGACTTTCCGTGACATGGGAATAGCCTATTCAATTGGCCTTCTTATTATTTACTTGCTCGTTGTTGCGCAATTTCGTTCGTATTTTGTTCCCATTATTATTATGGCACCCATTCCATTAACCGCCATTGGCGTATTTTCGGGGCATGCACTTTTAGGATCGCAATTCACCGCGACATCTATGATTGGGATGATTGCACTTGCCGGTATTATTGTGCGTAATTCTATTTTATTGGTTGATTTTATTAACCAACAAATTCACGAAGGTATTGCTTTAGAAGAAGCGGTGATTCGTGCAGGTGCAGTACGTGCTAAACCCATTATCTTAACCGGTCTGGCGGCCATGATGGGGGCATTTTTTATTCTGGACGATCCCATCTTCAATGGCTTGGCGATATCGCTTATAGCCGGTATTCTGGTTTCAACTCTACTTACTTTGGTGGTTATTCCTGTTTTTTATTATGCTTATTTAAAGCGGCAAAGGGTAAGCAAATAATTCCTCTTTAATTCTAATAACTTAGAATAATTAGTCATTATTCGCTGATTATTCCTTGCATGGTTTTTTTAAAGTTAAGTGCATTCCTGCCGATAATTTACACGGGTACATAGCGTAAAGAGTGAGTGTTGTGCAAGCGAGTAACAATAAAAATCTTGAGCCACTTTATTCTGAATTACTTAAGCATGACAATTCTGCATTCCCCCATTTAGTCGATAAATTTATTGCAGGTCTCCCTGATTTTTTAGCCGAAATAGAACAAGCCATGTTAAAGGCAGATAACGCTGAATTAAAAAGTGTTTTCCACAGGATAAAAGGGGTGTCAGGAAATTATGGTTATCCTCAACTCTATGACCAATGTAAGAAAGCTGAAAAATTATGTCAAAAAGATCCAGTACATCTGGATGTGATTGTTAAAAAAATTATTGGAATTGCAGACAGGATAATGTTGGCAAAAAACGAGAGAGAATAAAAATTTTAATTAAGGTAGTTTTGGTTTAAATGAAATTAACAGCAGAAAATAAAGACGCCATTATTTTAGCAATTGATGATAATGAAGCAACGCTTGGTTTAATTGATGCTATTTTACGCGGAGCTGGATTTAAAAATATACACCTGACGCATGAAGCTCGGCAGGCATCTACTTTATTTAACGAAATTAATCCAGATGTTGTTTTACTCGATTTAAATATGCCTGGCATGGATGGCTTTGATGTATTAGCGGCTTTAAAAGCAGAATGTAATGCAGAATATCTGCCTGTTATTATTTTGACTGGGGAAGATGATGTTGAGGTAAAGGTAAATGTCTTAGAATGTGGTGCCAAGGACTTTATTGCAAAACCGTTCGACCACTTTGAAATGTTGGCGCGCATTAACACGATTGTTTCAATGAGTGCTTTTTATAAAGAGCTACTGTTAAAAAACAAATCGTTAGATTATATCGTGAATGAGCAAACCGATAGCTTGATGTCTGCGGTTAAACAAAAAGAAGAAGCCGAGGAAAAATTAAAAGATAATTTATTACACGATAGTGTAACGGGCCTACCTAACCGATATTTATTCGAAGACCGTTTACTACAATTTATATCATCAAGCAAACGCAATAAAACAAGTGTCGCTATAATTGTTTTAGGCTTTGATAATTACACAGAAATTGACAATGTGATTGGGCATCATGCTTATGATGAATTATTAAGAAAAATTACCATACGTTTAAAAGCCATTCTGCGAACATCTGATACCGTTTCTATTATTCAGGATGCGGCTAGCGGTACGGCTTTGTCTCGTTTAGGTGAAGATTTGTTTGCCATTATTGTTCCTATATTTCTGACATTAGATGATATTGATAGGGTTATTGAGCGTTGTGCTTCAAGCTTGCTTGCTCCCATTGATTTACCTGACATTATGTTTGATATTATTATCCGTGCTGGTGTTTCTTATTTTCCGGATCATGGTGATACCCCTGACGAGTTGATTCAGCATGCAAATAATGCGCTTTATCATGCCCGTGAAGAACACAAAGATTATATGATTTATGATATTTCACATGATTATGAAACAAAATATCGTTTAAATTTAATGACCGAATTAAAGAACGGTTTGGAGAACGATGAGCTAGCTCTTTATTACCAACCCAAAATTAATTTAAAAACAAATAAAGTAATCGGATGTGAAGCATTAATACGTTGGGCGCATCCTGAGTATGGTTTTGTTTCGCCTGATAGCTTTATATCCATTGCCGAAAAGACCGGTACGATACGGTTGGTGACAACTTGGGTTATTGAAAAAGCGATGATGCAATGGGCTCAATGGCAGGCGATGGGGTTGGGGTTAACCATTTCTATTAATGTTTCAACATATGATTTAAGTGACAGTTCTTTTGTTGCCTTAGTTAAACAAAATCTGGAAAAATACAATGTGAACCCCGCTAATATTATTCTAGAGGTTACTGAAAACTCAACAATGCAGGATCCGACAGCCTCAATGACTATATTGAACCACTTATCGGCCTTGGGTATAAAATTAAGTATTGATGATTATGGTACGGGTTATTCGTCATTGTCATATTTAAAATCACTGCCAGTTGACGAGATTAAAATAGATAAATCTTTTGTAATGAACATGGACACGGATAGAGATAATAGTGTTATCGTTAAGTCCACTATAGATTTGGCGCATAATCTTGGTTATCGTGTTGTTGCCGAAGGAATTGAAAATAAAACAATCTATGCCATGTTACAGGCTTATGACTGCGACACCGCACAAGGATTTTTTATGAGTCGTCCATTACCTGTTTGTGAAATTGAACATTGGATGCTCGGGAAAAAATGGAAGTTGGCTTAAGCTTGCCAGCTAGAGCTGGGCATATCAATTAGCTTTAAATAACAGCTCGGTCTAATCGCCGATATGAAATAGCCTCAGAAATAATTTTAGTATTAATGTGTGGCGTATTTTCCATGTCGGCAATTGTGCGAGCAACCTTCAAAATACGTTGATAGGCACGGGCAGATAACCCTAATTTTTCGATCGCACTTTCCAGGAGTGCGGCATCGTGTTTGGCCAAGCGGCAATATTTTTTAATACTACTATTATTGAGCTGGCTATTTGAACATTGACTTCGGGCTAGTTGTATTTGCCTTGCTTTGTTAACACGTTGTTGTACTTTTTGACTGGACTCCTCTTCACTTTGATTAATTCGATTAAGATCTTTTATTGGTAGAGCCGGTACATCAATGTGCATATCGATACGATCCAGTAACGGGCCGGAAATCTTCTGTCGATAACGTAATATTTTATCAGGGGTACAACGGCAACGGCCATTGCTGTGCCCATAATAACCACAAGGGCAGGGATTCATTGCCGCGATAAGTTGAAATCGTGCAGGGAATTCAGCCTGACGTGCGGCACGCGAAATAACAATTTTTCCAGACTCAATCGGCTCTCTTAATACCTCTAATACACGGCGTTCAAATTCAGGGAGTTCGTCAAGAAACACAACACCGTTATGTGCTAGTGAAATTTCTCCCGGACGGGGTTGCGAGCCACCTCCGACTAAAGCTACGCCAGAAGCTGTATGATGGGGCGATCTAAAAGGGCGCTGCATCCAGTATTTATCATCAAACCCATGGTGACTAATGGATTGTATGGCAGCTGTTTGCAAAGCTTCTGTTTCTGTCATCGGAGGTAGAATGCCCGGCAGGCGGCTAGCTAACATGGTTTTGCCTGAACCGGGTGGGCCAATCATCAATAATGAATGGCCACCTGCAGCTGCAATTTCTAGCGCACGTTTTGCATGATGTTGGGCGGTAATGTCACTTAAATTGGCCGTTAAATGCATCGCCGATTGTTGTAGTGAAGGCAATGATTGTTGATGTGGTGTTAGCAGGGTTTGTTTGCTTAAATGCGCGCAAACATTTAACAAATGTTCTGCCGGATAAACCGTTGCATCACTTACCAGTGCTGCTTCATCGGCATTGGTAGTGGCAACAAACAAACTGCGTTTGGCGCGGGCAGTTTGAATAGTTGCCGGTAGCACACCGCGTATGCCGCGCAGTTCACCGCTTAATGCAAGCTCGCCAATAAATTCAAATTGATCAAGTGATTCTGATGGAATTTGTTCTGATGCAGCTAAAATACCCAGAGCAATAGCAAGATCAAAGCGACCGCCTTCTTTTGGTAAATCGGCTGGCGCAAGGCTAATGGTGATACGCCGGGCAGGAAAATCAAATTGAGAATTCAAAATGGCGGCACGAACCCGGTCTTTGCTTTCTTTCACTTCCGTTTCGGGTAAGCCGACAATGGACAAACTGGGTAAGCCATTGGATAAATGTACTTCAACACTCACCAATGGAGCATCAATGCCTGTCTGGGCGCGACTATAAACAACTGCAAGTGACATTGGTAATCCCTACCTTTTTATTTCCATCGTGTCAGCTATAGTACTCTTGTTTTAGTTATCCGTCATTCCCCAGTAGGTGGAAAATTAAAAAAATAATAGTGTACTCTAAGGGTGAAGTAAAAGAGGATTTTAAGAAATAGCTTATCTTTATAGGTATATTTTAATTTATATATCGGTTTAACATAATTCATGCTTGTGCTTTAATAGCTATAAATTGATGGTTTAAGTTCTTAAGTATCGGGAAACTATTTATGTTTGATTCTATATACACAATATTACCCTTGGCGCTAGGGCTTGGCATGTTACATGCTTTAGATGCTGATCATGTGCTAACCGTAACGGGCATATCGGCTAATAATAACCAATGGCATAGATTATTAAAATACAGTTCTCATTGGGCGCTTGGTCATAGTTTTTCGTTATTATTTATTGGCTTGTGTGTATTTTTATTGGGGCTTTCTTTTAATTCAGCGTTTAGTGAATATGCTGAACTTATTGTCGCTACTATTCTTGCTCTTATTGGCATTCGTATTTTAATTGAATCAGCGCGGCAGATATTAGGTTTTAAACCCGATTTAAAAAAGCAAAGCAAACTATCTACCAGTAGGGCAATCGTGGTGGGTAGTGTGCATGGTGTGGCTGGCACAGCATCTGTTTTAGCATTAATCCCTGTTTCGAAAATGACTGAACCGTTGCTTGCGTTGAGTTATTTAATGTTTTTTTCAATTGGTGTTATTTTTTCCATGTTTATTTTCGGTAGTGTATTCAGACATACTGTTACACGTATTATTCTGCGTTATCCTCATGCCACTACAGTCATGCAGATGTTGATCGGATTATTTGCAATTGCCTTTTCGGTTAAACTTGTATTACCCATTTTAGAATAATATGGCTATGATGAGTGCTGAGCGTGTGGAAAGTAAAGATAATTGGTATGCAAGACTGGAATTAGCATATAAAAAAACGTCATCTAAAACCATTTTATCTCATCGGTTACACAAAGGCCCCTTATTAGTACAAAAACCATTTTATCCTGAAAATAATGTCTGCCATAGTTATTTAATCCATCCACCTGGAGGTATTGTTGGTGGGGACATTCTAGAATTGGATGTTGTCGTGAATGTTGGCGCACATGCTCTAATAACAACACCAGCGGCAAATAAATTTTATCGAAGTAATCAATATCAGGCAACATTAACTCAGTCAATTAAAGTTAAAAAGAATGCAATACTCGAATGGTTGCCACAAGAAACAATTTTTTATAATGGCTGTGAGGCATTAATTCAAACAGAGTTTGATTTAGAGCCGGGCGCACATTTAACGTGTTGGGAGATTAATTGTTTTGGTCGGCCAGCAGGAAATGAATTATTTAAAAAGGGCCGTGTAAGTCAAAGAATTACGATTAAACAAAATGGGCTACCTTTATATATAGATAGAAATATTGTAGACAGTGAATCAAATATACTTTCATCCAGTTGGGGCTTGAACAAATTTCCTGTCATGGCGTCAATGTTGATTATGTTAGAAGGTGCTGGAAGCAACAAAACAGATATAGAAGCTATAAAAAAATTACAAGAACACACTGAGCAACGCATGGTTAGTTTTACCTTGCATGGTAAGTTATTACTTATTCGATATTTTGGTCACCATGCTCGAGAAGCTTTGGCCTTATTTACTCAGTGTTGGTCATACACACGGCCACAACTTATACAAAAAAAATCTTGTCCACCTCGAATTTGGGCAACATAATAATGAATATAAAAATTAGAAAGGTATTGGTATGCAACTAACACCACGAGAAAAAGATAAATTATTGTTATTTACTGCAGCACTACTTGCGGAACGTCGTAAAGATAGAGGACTTAAGCTTAATTATCCTGAAGCTATTGCTTATATTTCAGCTGCAATAATGGAGGGCGCACGAGATGGCCAAACGGTTGCCGAGCTTATGTCCTATGGCACTACACTGTTAACACTTAATGATGTGATGGATGGTATTGCTGAGATGATTCATGATGTGCAGGTTGAGGCAACATTCCCTGATGGCACTAAACTTGTTACTGTCCATAACCCTATTCAATAAGGAGAAATTAGATGATACCCGGTGAATATTTTATTGATGATGGCGAAATTAATTTAAATGCAGGTCGTGCAACACAAACAATGGAAGTTTCTAATACGGGGGACCGGCCTATTCAAATAGGTTCTCACTATCATTTTTATGAGGTAAATACAGCATTAGATTTTGATCGTGATGCAAGCAAGGGCTACCGTTTAAATATTGCTGCGGGTACCGCTGTACGATTTGAGCCGGGACAAATGCGAAAAGTGGAGTTGGTAGAATATGCCGGTGATAAAATTATTTATGGTTTTAATGCCAAGGTAATGGGGAAAGTGTCTGTAGCACAAAAGGATAATAAAGGAGGCGCATCATGAGCAGCATTGATAAACGTGCCTACGCTGAAATGTTTGGGCCAACCAAAGGTGACCGTGTGCGCCTAGGTGACACTGAACTTATTATTGAAGTTGAAGAAGATAAAACATTCTATGGCGATGAAGTTAAATTTGGTGGTGGTAAAGTTATTCGTGACGGAATGGGGCAAAGCCAACGTATAGCAAAAGACATTGCTGATGTAGTCATTACCAATGCACTAATACTCGATTATTGGGGAATTATTAAGGCCGATATTGGTATTAAAAATGGCTTAATCAGTGGGATTGGCAAAGCAGGTAATCCCGATGTGCAGCCGAATGTTGATATTATTATTGGCCCCGGTACTGAAATTATGGCGGGTGAAGGTCAAATTATTACCGCTGGTGGTATTGATGCACACATTCATTTTATTTGTCCGCAACAAGTTGAAGAAGCGTTAATGTCGGGTGTGACAACCATGCTTGGTGGTGGTACTGGGCCGGCAACGGGGACCAATGCAACCACTTGTACCCCGGGCCCATGGAATATTCATCGTATGTATGAAGCTGCGGATGTAATGCCAATGAACTTTGGTTTTTTAGGTAAAGGTAATGCAAGCTTACCCGAGGCATTAGAAGAACAAGTGGCGGCTGGTGCAATGGGTTTAAAACTCCATGAAGATTGGGGAACAACACCCGCATCAATCGATAACTGTTTAAACGTTGCCGAGGCCATGGATGTACAAGTGGCCATTCATACCGATACCTTAAATGAATCAGGTTTTGTTGAAGACACCATTAAAGCCTTTAAAGGTCGGGCTATTCATACATACCACACTGAAGGAGCTGGTGGTGGTCATGCCCCCGATATTATTAAAGCCTGTGGTGAATTGAATATTTTACCATCGTCAACTAACCCAACGCGTCCTTATACGGTGAATACAATTGATGAGCATCTGGATATGTTGATGGTTTGTCATCACTTAGACAGCAGTATTCCCGAAGATGTGGCCTTTGCCGAATCGCGCATTCGACGTGAAACCATAGCAGCAGAAGATATTTTGCATGATCTTGGTGCCTTCAGCATGATTGCTTCGGACTCGCAAGCAATGGGGCGTGTGGGTGAAGTTATTACACGCACATGGCAAACAGCACATAAAATGAAAGTACAACGTGGCGCATTAAAAGCGGATTCAGCCCGTAACGATAATGAACGAGTGAAGCGGTATATCGCCAAATATACGATTAATCCAGCCATTACACATGGTATTGCTGATGCAGTTGGCTCAATCAATGTGGGTAAGTTAGCGGACCTTGTTTTTTGGAAGCCTGCTTTTTTTGGAGCTAAGCCATCCTTAATAATGAAAGGTGGAATGATTGCTGCGGCTCCTATGGGCGATCCAAATGCTTCCATCCCAACACCTCAGCCAGTTCATTATCGGCCTATGTTTGGTGCATACGGTAAAGCGTTAAGTAATACATGTGTTAGTTTTATGTCTCAAGCGGCAGTCGATGCGGGTGTTAAAGAACAACTCGGACTCAATAAAAAGGTTTTGGCAGTAAGAAACACGCGCAATATAACGAAGAACGATATGCTGTTAAATAATTATATGCCGGATATCAGTGTCGACCCACAAACATACGAAGTAAAGGCAGATGGTGAATTATTAATGTGTGAACCGGCAGATGAGTTACCTTTAGCACAGCGTTATTTTTTATTTTAATTTAGGAAACAATAATGTCAGATGTTCTTATGTTCGAAAAAGTCATTAAAGTATTAAAGGATTCAACTCAGCTAACAGAACTTACTTTAACTTTACCCTATGAAAAACGGCAAAAGAGTCGTTTCCGTGCGCAAATGAATAATGGCAAAGATGCAGGTATTTCTATTGAACGTGGTTCGGTCTTACGTGGAGGAGATTATCTTCAATCTAGAGATGGTCAAATTGTTTTGATTATTTCTGCAGATGAAGAAGTGAGTAGTATTCATTGTGATAGTGCGCAGGATTTGGCGCGTGCTGCATACCATTTAGGCAATCGGCACGTTTCGTTGCAGGTAGGCGATCATTGGCTGCGTTATTTAAAAGATCATGTTTTAGATGAAATGGTTGAAGGTTTTGGTTTAATTGTTAAACATGAATTTGCAACATTTGAACCTGAAGTAGGTGCATACCATGGAGGTCATTCCCATGCGAGTCATGATGATAACGATAAACATAACCACCATCATTAATTAAGTATTAGGATGAGTGACTTTTATGCGCAACTATCCATGCTACAGTTATGGCGGCTTATCAGTCCAGCATTGCCAGTGGGGGCGTATGCCTATTCTCAAGGTCTTGAGTATGCTATTGAGAGTAAATGGGTGGGCGATGAAAGTACATGTCTAGAGTGGCTTGAAGGTATATTAAAGAATAATCTGGCATATTTAGATATACCTATATTAAAACGTTTTTATCATATCTGGGAAAAAGAATATAAGTTAGACAGTCATCAGGCATTAGAGTATTGGTCGGCTTATTTATCGGCTTCACGTGAGACTAACGAGTTGTTATTAGAAGACCAGCAAATAGGTGATGCACTGGCACGTTTACTAACAGATATCGGTTTTGAACATGCACAAGTTTGGCAGCAACATCCTAAATGCAGTTATTCGCTTATGTTTGCGTTAGCGGGGCAACAATGGAAAATTCCAATTTCTGATTTAGCCTTGGGATACACATGGTCGTGGTGTGAAAATCAGGTTGCGGTTGCAATGAAAGCCATCCCTTTAGGACAAACGCAAGGGCAAAAACTATTAGGCACACTTATGCCAATAATACATACTGTGGTAGAAACCGGTTTAAAAATAAAAGATGATGATATTGGTCGTACATGCCCCGGACAAGTAATGGCCAGTGCCTTACATGAGCAACAATACTCGAGACTCTTTCGTTCTTGAGCGAGTATAAAATAACAAAGGAACACTATGAAATTAAAAACATTACGTTTAGGTGTAGGTGGCCCGGTTGGTTCGGGTAAAACAGCATTAGTTGATGCGTTGTGTAAAAAATTACGTGATAAATATCAACTGGCGGTGGTTACTAATGATATTTATACAAAAGAAGATGCTGAGTTTTTAACAAGAAGTGAAGCATTATCTGAAGATAGGATTATGGGTGTTGAAACAGGTGGCTGTCCACATACAGCTATTCGCGAAGATGCGTCGATGAATCTTTCGGCTATCAATACGTTGACTCAACGATTAGGTTCGTTAGATATGGTTATTATTGAAAGCGGTGGTGATAATTTAAGTGCAACATTTAGCCCTGAACTTTCTGATTTAACGCTTTATGTTATTGACGTATCGGCAGGTGACAAAATACCTCGTAAAGGCGGGCCGGGTATAACCAAATCAGATTTACTCGTGATAAATAAAATCGATCTTGCTCCATATGTTGGTGCTTCGCTAGAGGTTATGGAACGCGATGCAAAAAAAATGCGAGGCGATCGTCCTTTTGTGTTTAGTAACATGAAAACAACTGAAGGTTTAGAAGAAATCATTGATTTTATACGCCGCGAAGGAATGCTCGCTTAACACTCAAAACAGAAGGTTTTAATGCACTTAATTGGTGCTTATGTATGGTGCCTGCGCACTAATATAGTTCGTAATAAAATCGCAATATATCCCAATATTCATCTATCTCTTTGTTAATAAAGCACTTTTTATATTGGCATGGTGTTTGCTGAATAGGGGTAGTAAATATTTTATTTGCGTCATTTCATAAGCTTTGGGGTGGGATTGACTGGCCATGCTTTAGAAATGAAAAATTATAAACTAATTAT
>VAPK010232455.1_pt1 | contig 23199 bp, 33 predicted proteins | sample 3395031 | NCBI WGS metagenome assembly VAPK01 (sample SAMN08290443, study PRJNA428436) | hydrothermal vent metagenome | isolation source: Deep-sea hydrothermal vent chimney 1 | place: Pacific Ocean: Juan De Fuca Ridge
CGATTGGTCTGATGGATACCTTTGACATTATACAAAAGCCCCTGATCACCGAAAAAAGCACGGCCTTGCAGGAGGATGGTAATTGGTTGGCGTTTCGTGTGCATCCGAACGCGAACAAGATTCAGATCAAGGCGGCGGTAGAAAAGATTTTTGGAGTCACCGTTTTGCAGGTGAACACGCTGAATGTACAGGGCAAGTCCAAGCGCTTTGGCAGAAACATCGGCGTGTCGAAAGGATGGAAAAAAGCCATGCTTCGATTGAAAGACGGCGACAAAATCGAAATGTTCGAGGGAGTTTGATTGGTATGCCCATCAGGAAACTAAATCCACGATCCGCCGGAGTCCGGTTTCAGACCATATCAGGGTTTGATGCGATCACGAAGTCCACGCCGGAAAAAAGCCTTCTGGTGTCTATTGCCCGTAAGGGCGGACGCAACAATAACGGCAGAATTACGGCAAGACGCAGGGGTGGCGGACACAGAAAGCAATACCGTATTATTGATTTCAAGCGGAAAAAGGATGGCGTTGAAGCGCGAGTGGCGGCAATCGAGTACGATCCCAATCGATCTGCAAATATTGCACTTTTATTCTATAAAGATGGGGAAAAGCGGTATATACTCTCCCCCGCTAAATTAAAAGTGGATGATATCGTTTCTTCCGGGCCCGATGTTGACATCAGTGTGGGCAACTGTCTTCCTCTGGCGAGCATTCCCGATGGCACCCTGGTGCACAATGTGGAAATGCGTCCAGGAAAGGGCGGTCAGTTGGCGAGGACGGCTGGTAACTCGACTCAGTTGATGGCTAAAGAAGGCAAGTACGCCACCCTGAAACTTTCATCTGGCGAAGTCCGCCGGGTGGAAAAGCAATGCCGGGCAACAATAGGCGTTGTAGGAAATGCTGATTTTGAAAATATTTCCATCGGCAAGGCAGGCAGAACGAGATGGTTGGGGCGTCGGCCCAGAGTACGGGCGGTTGCGATGAACCCGGTCGATCATCCGATGGGCGGCGGGGAAGGTCGTTCTTCAGGTGGCAGGCATCCTTGTAGTCCCTGGGGGCAGATTGCCAAGGGATTGAAAACGAGGAAAGTTAAAAAAGATTCCAGTAAATATATTGTATCTAAACGAAAAAGAAAATAATAAGCCGTAAGGCTGGATCAGGAAACTATGGCGCGATCGTTAAAAAAAGGGCCCTTTGTGGACCAACACTTGCAGAAAAAAGTGGATGTGATGAATGAGCAGAACGACCGGAAGATTATCAAGACCTGGTCGCGTCGATCCACCGTCACCCCGGATTTCGTCGGGCACACGATGGCGGTTCACAACGGCAGAAAGTTCATCCCTGTGTTTATCAGTGAAAACATGGTGGGGCATAAGCTTGGCGAATTCTCGCCCACCCGGACGTTTCGGACGCATGGCGGGAAAACCAAAAAAGCAGTGACCAAATAAGCAGAACGGAAAATAAATAATCATGGAAGTTAGAGCCATTCTCAGACATACAAGAACGACGCCCCAAAAGGCTCGGTTGGTTGCGAATATGATTCGCGGTAAAAATGTGAACGACGCGATGAACATTCTCACTTTTCTGCAAAAACGAGTTGCCGGGGTATTTCAGAAGTTATTGAAGTCGGCGATTGCGAATGCAGAGGAAAACCATAAGGTCCTGGATGTGGATGATCTGGTCATCAAAACCGTCATGGTGGACGCAGGCGTGACCTGGAAACGCAATATGCCACGCGCCCGCGGGATGGCGACGATAATAAGAAAAAGAACAAGTCATATCACCTTGATTTTGGACGAAAATTAATTTTAGCAGAAAACCTGGTTTTGGAGAAATAACGTGGGTCAAAAAGTTCATCCCTATGGGTTTCGGTTGGGGTACAACAAAACATGGATTTCAAATTGGTACGCCCGAAAGGACTTCGCGGACTTTCTGATCAATGATATCAAGCTGAGAGAATACATCACCACTACCCTGTCGCATGCGGGAATATCCAAGGTGGAGATCGAGCGCTCGGCCAACCGCGTGCGGATCAACATTCATACGGCCAGGCCCGGAATCATCATCGGCAAAAAAGGCCTGGAAGTGGATAAGCTGAAGGAAGAGTTGCAAAAGGTGATGAGCGGCAAACAGGTCAGTCTCAATATCAAGGAAGTCCGACGCGGCGAACTCGATGCGACCCTGGTTGCCCAGAACATCGCATTGCAACTTGAAAAAAGAATATCTTTCCGCCGGGCCATGAAGAAGAGCGTTATTTCTGCTCTAAGATTCGGCGCGAAGGGAATCAAAATCCGGGTTTCCGGTCGGTTGGGAGGCGCTGAAATCGCCAGAAGCGAATGGTATCGGCAGGGCCGGGTTCCGTTGCACACTCTGCGCGCCGATATCGACTATGGAACAGCACGTTCCAACACCACTTATGGAGTCATTGGTGTGAAGGTGTGGGTTTACAAGGGAGACGTTATTCCTGAAAAGGGCACCACCGGGCCTATGAATTTCAAAAGCGACTCGGGTGCTGGGAGAAAATAATTCGGAATTGCCCTTCGAGGTTTTTTTCGCGGGGTATTCGTTATTAAATATTTATATTCAGTTGGAGGGCTGGCATCATGTTGATGCCCAAGAAGGTAAAATACAGAAAGCGGCATAAGGGTCGCATGCGTGGAACTGCTTATCGCGGCGGCACGTTGAGTTTTGGTTCGTTTGGCCTTCAGGCTTCCGAATGTGGTAGGATCACCAATCGGCAAATTGAGGCGGCCAGGATCGCCATGACTCGTTATGTGAAGCGTGGTGGCAAGATCTGGCTGAGGATTTTCCCGGACAAACCGGTTTCCAAAAAGCCCGCCGAGACCCGTATGGGAAAAGGCAAAGGCAATCCGGAGTTTTGGGTGGCCGTGGTCAAGCCGGGTCGGATTCTCTACGAAATGGAAGGCGTTCCTGAGGCTGTGGCGCGCGAGGCTTTTCGGTTGGCGGCGCATAAGTTGCCAGTGTCGACGCGGTTTCTTACGAAATAAAAAGTACGAACGTTTTGTCCAAGCAGGCGGGTGTCTGGTGGAAATTTCGTTTACATGCCGCACGAATTAGGGGGCAAAAACCCATGTTGCGGGAAATAATTTAGAACGTTTGCGGGATCGATCATGAAAGCATCGGAAATAAGAGACCTCTCGGATAAAGAGAGACAGGAAAAAGTAGACGATTTGCAGCAGGAGTTTTTTAACCTGAAGTTTCAATTGGCGACAGGAAAAATTGAAAACCCAGGGCGGTTGCGGCTGATGCGTCGGGACATTGCGCGCATAAAAACCATCCAAAGTGAATTGGCGGCGGCAGAAGGCGATAGTGAGGAAGAGTCAAAAGCCTGAGGGCGAATGGGTGTTCGACTTTTTGTATTGAGAACGCCTCTAAAATATAAATTTTAATTTTTGGTCAGCTTAATGCTGAGCCCCTGGCCTACCGGCTGGTGGGATTTAAGGAGAAGCTTTTGAAAAGCGCAGTCAATAAGAAGACGCTGACAGGAACGGTTGTCAGCAATAAAATGGATAAGACGGCGGTGATTGTTGTGGTGCGCCAGTTTGCCCATCCGACACTCAAAAAAGTTGTCAAGACAACCAAGAGATATAAAGTTCATGATGAAAAAAATGAGTGTCTGCCGGGTGATTACGTGAGTGTGTGCGAAACCCGACCGATCAGCAAACACAAACGATGGCGCCTCATTGAAATTTTAAAGAGTGCGACAGTAGTGGAACAAGGACAGGCGAAATGATACAGCTTAGAACCGTCCTGGAAGTGGCGGATAATTCGGGTGCTAAAGTAGTCCAGTGCATCAAGGTGCTTGGCGGGTCCCGCAGGCGCTACGCAAGAGTCGGCGATATTATCGTGGTTGCCCTTAAAGAAGTTGAGCCGCATGGCGCGTTGAAAAAGGGCGAAGTGAAAAAAGCGGTGGTGGTGAGAACCCGTAAGGAAATACGACGTGCGGAAGGCAGTTACATAAAGTTCGACAGCAACGCCGCCGTATTGATCAACGATGCAAAGGAACCTCTGGGAACCCGTATTTTTGGTCCCGTAGCGCGTGAATTGCGGGCCAAAAAATACATGAAAATTCTATCGCTGGCGCCGGAGGTATTGTGAAGCAGGTTATTATAGAAAAAACGAAAATTAAAAAAGACGACATTGTTCAGGTCCTTTCCGGGCGCGAAAAGGGTAAAAAGGGGAAAGTGCTTTCTTTGCTTCCTCAGGAAAATCGCATCCTAGTTGAAAAGCTGAATATGTTCAAGCGTCATACGAAAGGCGATGGCAAAACCCAGCAGGCGGGTATTATCGAGCGTGAAGGTAAAATGCATATCTCGAATGTCGCTTTGTATTGTGATAAATGCGGCAAGGGCGTTCGCGTCAGACGGAAGAAGCTGGAAGACGGAAAACGTGTTCGCGTTTGTGTGAAATGTGATGAAGTGATGGATAAGGTTTGATATGTCAAATTTGAAAATCCGGTATAAAGAAAAGTATAAGGCGCAAATTCAAAAAGACCTTGGGCTTGGAAATGTCATGCAAGTGCCCCGGCTGGAGAAGGTTGTGGTCAATATGGGCTTGGGTGAAGCGTTGCAAAACGCCAAGCTGATTGAGGCCGGAGTCGAACAGTTACAACTTATCACAGGGCAAAAGCCGGTTGTGACGCGGGCGAAAAAGGCCATCTCCAATTTCAAGCTGAGAGAAGGCGTCGCCATAGGCGTGTGCGTTACCATGCGGGGACACCGGATGTATGAATTTTTTGAGAGATTCGTGTCGTTTGCTCTACCCAGGGTGCGGGATTTTAAAGGGCTTTCTCCAAAAGCGTTCGATGGGCGAGGGAATTATACGGTTGGAATCAAGGAGCAATTGATTTTCCCTGAGATCAGTTACGATAATGTCGATCACGTCAAGGGAATGAATGTTACCATTTGTACGTCCGCTAAAACGGATGAAGAGGGTCGGTGCCTGCTCAGGTATTTAGGGCTTCCGTTGAGAAAATAGCAGTCTTTTTTTTGTATTACATTAACCATTGGCAGGTTTTATGGCAAAGAAATCGTTAGTCGCAAAAGCGAAAAGAGTACCAAAGTTTCAAGTTAGAGTTTACAGCCGGTGTCGAGTCTGTGGCAGGCCGCGTGGTTTTCTGCGCAAGTTTGGCATGTGCCGCATTTGTTTCAGAGAGCGGGCGCTTCGGGGCGAGATTCCGGGCGTGACCAAGGCCAGCTGGTAGATTGAATCCATTTTAATCATTGGGGAGATGCTTTAAAACATGTCTATGACAGATCCCATAGCCGACCTTTTCACACGTATTCGAAACGGTCTGATGGTTGGGCACAGTAAAATTGATATTCCAAGTTCCCGTATGAAATTACGAATCGTTAAGATTCTGCAAGACGAGGGGTATATTCAGGGCTTTCGGAATTACGAGGATAGTAAGCAAGGAATTTTACGGGTTTACCTGAAATACCATGACGATGACCCCGTGATCACCGGTATCAAGCGAATCAGTAAGCCCGGTCGGCGGAACTATGTCGGGCGCGAGAAAATTCCCAAAGTGCTCAATGGATTGGGAACCGCAATCATTTCTACATCTTCTGGCGTTATCACCGATCGAGAATGCAAAGAAAAAGGCATTGGCGGTGAAGTGCTGGGTTTCGTATGGTAATTAAATAATTATGTCCCGAATTGGAAAACAACCTATCAAAATACCTTCCGGAGTGGATTGTAAATCCGAAGGTGAAGCTTTTCGAGTGAAGGGTCCGAAGGGACAACTCGAACGGAAACTGCACTCCAATATGAAGATTGAAATTGCGGATAGCGAGGTTCGAGTCATTAGGCCTACAGACGGCAGGATGGACCGGTCTCTGCATGGTCTCACCCGGACACTGATCAGCAATATGGTCACCGGTGTCACCCAGGGTTTTTCCAAACAGCTCAATATCGTGGGTGTGGGGTACAAGGTAGAGCTCAAAGGGAAAAACCTGACTCTTCACCTTGGGTATTCGCATACGATCGAATACAAGCCTGCTAATGACATCGAGTTTGAGGTGGATTCGAAAAAGAACACGATTGTCGTGAAGGGAATGAGCAAGGAAAATGTTGGGCAGACGGCGGCGGAAATCCGCAGTCTCAGGCCGCCGGAGCCTTATAAGGGCAAAGGGGTGATGTATTCAACAGAAAGAATTATTAGAAAAGCCGGTAAAGCCGCTATTGGCGCGAAGGGTTAAATTAATTTATGAAAATCGCTGAAAGACAACGATTAAGGTTGAACAGAAAACGCAGGATCAAGCGTAAGCTGCAAGTGGGTCAGGAAAGACTACGGTTATCTGTTTTCAGAAGCAGTAAACACATCTATGCGCAGATTGTCGATGACCGGGCCGGAAAAACTCTGGTGGCGGAATCCAGTGTGTCGTCGGCCTTCAAGGGAAAAATGAAGAACGGAGGCAATGTAGCAGCCGCAGCAATGGTCGGAAGTCTGCTTGGAGAGAAAGCGGCCAGCCAGGGGATCAAAGAAGTTTATTGCGACCGGAACGGTTTTCATTACACGGGCCGGGTGAAGGCTCTTGCCGATGCGGTGCGCGAGAAGGGCATTAAATTTTAAACCTGCCCGGCATTGCCCGGAACGGTGCGTCTGGAAAAAAGATTTGTAGACGGAATACTGGAGGTTTCATTGGCACAACATCAGGATAATAAACAAGATTATATTGACAAAGTGGTCAAGATCAACCGCGTGGCAAAGGTTGTTAAAGGGGGTCGCCGGTTTAGTTTCAGCGCTCTGGTGGTGGTTGGAAATCGTGAAGGCGAAGTGGGCTGGGGATTGGGCAAAGCCAACGAGGTTCCTGAGGCCATTCGTAAGGGTGTGGAAAAAGCTAAAAAAAGTTTGGTTCGGGTTAGCCTTGACGGGTCGACAATACCTCACGAGGTCATCGGCGCTTATGGGGCGGGCAGGGTTCTGCTAAAACCAGCGTCCCGAGGGACCGGATTGATCGCAGGAGGGGCAGTGCGAGCTGTTTTGGAGGCCGTGGGTGTCCGCGATATTCTGACCAAATGCATTCGTACCAATAATCCGCACAATGTAGTGAAGGCCACTATTCAAGGGTTGGCTAGCCTTCGAGATGCCAAGGATTTTGCAAAAATGCGCGGCGTGGCAGTGAAGGCAAAAGCGGCAAAGTAAAATAATAATACAATCGAATTTCAGTTAAGAACGGTTAAACGAACCCCATGATAAAATTATCCAGTTTAAAAAGAGCGCCTGGAATTCGGAAAAACCCAAAAAGAGTTGGCCGTGGACGCGGCTCTGGAACCGGCAAAACCTGCGGAAAAGGACATAAGGGACAAAAATCCCGATCCGGCGGAAAGCCGCATCCCTGGTTTGAAGGTGGGCAAATGCCCCTGTACCGGAGAGTGCCGAAAAGAGGGTTCACCAATATATTCAGAAAAGAATACGAGATCGTTAGCCTTGATAGGTTAGAGGCCATTTCCGGGGATCTCCCAGTCACTCCCGAAATAATGAAGGAACGTGGTTTGATTAAAAAGCCGACAGCAGTCAAGGTTTTAGGGAATGGAGAATTGACCCGGTCGATCACAGTGCATGCGCATAAATTTAGCAAATCCGCTATAGACAAGATTGAAAAGTCTGGTGGGAAGGCTGTGACCGTTTAATGAGTGGCGCGGCCGCGTTTGGCAGTATTTTTAAAATTCCTGAGCTGAAGAAACGGGTTCTGTTCACGTTGGGAATTCTCATCGTGTACCGGATCGGCGCTCACATCCCCACTCCCGGAATCAATTCCGCCGCTTTGGCGGAATTATTTGAACAGGCCAGAGGCACCATCTTAGGTTTTTTTGATATGTTCTCCGGCGGTGCCCTAAGCCGGTTGACGATTTTTGCCCTGGGCATCATGCCCTACATCAGCGCGTCGATCATTATACAGCTGATGACCATGGTGTCGCCTTATCTGGCGCGGCTGAAAAAAGAAGGTGAAGCCGGGCAGAAAAAAATCACCCAGTACACCCGCTACGGAACCGTTCTTTTGTGTACCGTACAGGGATCGGGGATTGCGATTGGGCTGGAGGCGATGAAAAGCCCTGTGGGCACGGCGATTGTGCCGCATCCCGGATGGGGTTTTAGGTTGTTGGCGATCATCACGCTCACTGCGGGGACGACGTTTCTCATGTGGCTGGGCGAGCAGATAACAGAAAGAGGCATTGGCAACGGCATATCACTGATCATATTCTCCGGTATCGTGGCCGGAACGCCCGCCGCGATTTTACAGTCGCTGGACCTGATGGGAACGGGCGAATTGCCGGTTTTGCTCATGCTATTTTTGATGTTGTTGATGATCGCGGTGATTGGTGCGATCGTGTTCACAGAAGGAGGCCAGCGGCGGATACCGATTCAGTATGCCAAGCGCGTGGTCGGAAGAAAAATGTATGGCGGGACTAGCACCCATTTGCCTTTGAAAGTAAATACGTCCGGGGTCATTCCCCCAATATTTGCGTCCTCCATCATCATGTTTCCGGCGACCATCGCCCAGTTTGTGGATCATCCCTGGATGCAGACCGTGTCCGCGATGTTGACTCCGGGAACGGCGGGGTACAGCGTTATTTTTGTTGGCGCGATCTTTTTCTTTTGCTATTTTTATACGGCCGTCATTTTCAATCCGGTAGACGTGGCTGACAACATGAAAAAACATGGAGGGTATGTGCCGGGAATCCGTCCCGGAACGAAGACCTCCGAATATATTGACCAGATCCTTTCGCGATTGACCTTTTATGGAGGGGTTTATCTTTCTTTGATCTGCATTTTGCCTGATTATTTGATAAAGTATTTCAATATTCCGTTCTACTTCGGAGGGACCAGTCTTTTGATTGTTGTCGGTGTTTCGTTGGATACCATGCAACAAATTGAATCGCATCTGGTCATGAGAAATTACGACGGGTTTGTTAAAAAAGGTAGACTGAAAAGCCGTCGAGGTTGATCCATGAGGTTGATCTTATTGGGTCCCCCAGGTGCGGGCAAGGGAACGCAAGCCAAGATGCTGAGTGAGAAATTCGGCATCCCTCAAATTTCCACCGGCGATATTTTGAGGAAGGCGGTCAGCAATGACACGGGGCTTGGAAAGAAAGCCAAAGCCTATATGGGCGATGGTCAGTTGGTCCCGGATGAGATTGTCGTTGAGCTTATCAAGGAAAAGATAAAAGAAGATGGCTGTTCCCGAGGTTTTATATTGGATGGGTTTCCACGCACCATTGTGCAGGCGGAAAAGCTCGGTGAAACCCTTGAGGAAATGAAACTGGCCATCGATGCGGTGATTGACTTGGAAGTCGATTCCGATGCATTGATTGTCCGGTTGACCGGGAGGCGATCTTGTTCTGATTGTGGTGCCATGTTTCACGATGAAACCAGGCCCCCGGAACGAGTCGGAGTTTGCGATCATTGCGGTCACGAGCTTTACCAGCGCCCGGATGACAATAAAGAAACGATACTCAAGCGTCTGGCGGTGTATGAAAAAGAAACCGCGCCGCTTAAAGATTATTACAGAAAGCAGGAAAATTTAAAAACTGTAGCCGGCGGGGGTTCCGTCGAAGCAATTTTTTCTCAGGTCTTAGCCCTGGTATCTTAGATTATGTCAAAAGAAGAATCCATTGAAGTTGAAGGAACCGTTTTAGAGCCTCTACCCAATGCGATGTTTAGGGTGGAGCTGGACAACGGTCATAAAATTCTGGCCCATATTTCAGGGAAAATGAGGATGCATTTCATCCGCATTCTTTCAGGAGATAAGGTGAAGGTACAGCTTTCACCCTATGATCTGACCCGTGGGCGAATCACGTATCGGTATAAATAAAACGGCTGACCCGTGAGCAGGCAGGAAACCCGACAAGGGTTTTCATATTAAAAGCGGGGCTAGCCACAAGGAATCAAACCCACTGGTGGGAATTAAAATTAGAATCAATCAACTCGGTTAGAATCATGAAAGTCAGAGCCTCAGTAAAACCAATTTGTAACAAATGTAAAGTGATTAGAAGGCGTGGCGTTGTGCGTGTGCTGTGTGTGAACCCCAAGCATAAGCAACGACAGGGCTGAAAATTTGAAAAAAGCGCTTTGGTTTCAAGCCAAACGCTAACGACAGGAAAAAGGAGAGATCGTGGCAAGAATTTCGGGAGTAGACATTCCGAGGGACAAAAGAGCGGTTATTGCGCTGACTTATATTTTTGGGATAGGAAAAACCAGCTCAAAGGAAATTCTGGTGAAAGCCAAGGTGTCGGAAGACATCCGCATGAAAGACCTGACCGAAGATGAAGTCACTAGAATCCGTTCCATTATCACCGACGAATATGAAGTGGAAGGCGACAGACGCCGGGATGTCAGCATGAGTATCAAACGGCTGATGGATATAGGAAGTTACCGGGGACTGCGTCATCGCAAAGGACTTCCGGTACGGGGTCAGCGATCCCACACCAATGCCAGAACACGCAAAGGTCCCAAGAAAACGGTCGGAGCCAGAGCTTCCAAAAAATAACTTAGAGGGAACCGGAAATGGATAAAGGCAAATCAAAAGGCGGTAAAAAAAAGCAAAAGACAGTGCCGGAGACGGGGATCGCACATATTCAGGCCACGTTCAATAATACGCTTGTGACCATCAGCGACACATCGGGAAACGTTGTTTCCTGGTCCAGTGCGGGCGCGCAGGGTTTCAAGGGTTCGAGAAAAAGCACCCCATTTGCGGCTCAGGTGGCGGCGGAGAAAGCTGCGCAAAAAGCTCGCGACATGGGAATGAGAAAACTGGAAGTGCATGTGCGTGGACCAGGACCTGGGCGGGAATCCGCCATTCGGTCCCTGCAGGCCGCGGGCATGGAAATTCTGGTGATTCGCGATAAAACCCCGATTCCGCACAACGGCTGTCGGCCCAGAAAACGCCGAAGGGTATAACGTACAACTTTTTTTATACGGGAGAAAAATTTTGGCAAGATACACAGATTCTGTTTGTCGTTTGTGCCGGAGAGAGGGCGTAAAACTGTACCTGAAAGCAACCCGTTGCGAGACGGCCAAGTGCGCCATCGATCGCAGGGCCTACCTTCCCGGTCAACATGGACAAGGCCGAAAGAAATTCTCCGAATACGGTGTTCAGCTAAGAGAAAAGCAGAAGGTCAAGCGATTTTACGGAGTGTTGGAAAAACAGTTCCGAATTTATTTTGCGGCGGCGGACCGGCAAAAAGGGGTTACAGGTGAAAACTTGTTACAGAAACTTGAGTCCCGTTTAGACAATGTTGTTTATCGCATGGGCTTGGGAGAATCTCGTAGTGCCGCCAGACAGTTGATCAACCACAATCATTTTATGGTCAACGGCAAGCGCGTCAACATTCCTTCCTACATCGTTAAAAAAGGCGATGTGATTTCTCCCAACCAACGAAAGGTTGGAAAGGCGCCCATAAAAAAAGCGCTGGAACGGGCGAAGGAAAAAACGTTGCCGCATTGGCTTTCCTTTGATGTGGAAAGCAAACAGGGGCTGGTTGAGTCTCTGCCCACGCGAGAAGATGTCACACTTGCTGTTGAAGAACAGTTGATCGTTGAGCTTTACTCCCGGTAATTAATTCAAGCTCGGCATTTTAGGGTTCATTTTTTGTATTAAATAATTTGTATTAAATAAATTGAATGCATAACGCATAATCAGATAAAGCACCGGAGGCTACATGTATACAGCCCAGGGTATTGTCAAACCCAAACGCTTGGAATTCGACAAAAAAAATAAAACGCCTCATTACGGAAAGTTCATTGCGGGTCCCTTTGAGAGAGGCTTTGGAGTGACTATTGGTAATTCGCTACGCAGGATGTTGTTGTCCTCAATTGAGGGCGCGGCGATTGTCGGAGCGAAGTTCGATGGAATCTATCACGAGTTTTCTTCGGTTCCCGGAGTTCTGGAGGATGTCACTGAAATCATACTCAATTTGAAGCAGGTGAATCTTAGATTGAACGGAGAGGCATCCGACAAAAGGATTTATATTAAAAAGGACACCCCAGGTGTCGTGACAGCGGCGGATATCACAGCCGATGCGGATGTCACGGTTTTAAATCCTGAGCATTTGATCGCGACGATTGATCAAAACGGCAGTCTGGATGTGGAGATGATCGTCCGTCGTGGACGCGGGTATGTTCCCTCCGAAAAACAGAAACTGGAAGATGAATCGGTTCAGATGATTCCCATCGACGCCCTTTATTCTCCCGTCGAAAAAGTGACCTTTCTGGTCGAAAAAACCCGGGTAGAACAATCCACAGATTTCGACCAATTGGTCATGGAAGTATGGACCAACGGCGGTATCACGCCAGACGACGCGGTGGCGCATGCGGCTAAAATTGTTAAAGATCACATGCAAATTTTCATCAACTTTGATGAAGAGCCAGAACCCGTGCAACCGCAAGTGGATGAAAAGAAACAGAAGGTTCTCACTAATCTGGCAAAATGCGTTGAAGAACTTGAGCTTTCGGTTCGTTCCTACAATTGTCTCAAAAATGCCAATATTCAAACCATTGCCGAATTGGTTCAAAAGACTGACGGAGAAATGCTGAGAACCCGAAACTTTGGCCGAAAGTCTCTGAACGAAATCAAGGAAATTCTTGAAGACATGGGTCTGCATCTGGGAATTAAAATCGACGAAGAAGATTTAAAGCAGATCAACCAGGCGAGAAAAAAGAAAGAAGTCGAAACCGACCTGGTTGGATGAGCCCCGCTACACGGGGAGGATAAGTTTAAGGCTCCGTCCGCTGCACTCGCGAGCCCCAAAAAATGTTTCACAGCGTGAGCAAGCTCGCCCTCTTAGGAGGAGCCAGCCTCATGCCGGTCACTTTCTGGAGATCAATAAATTTCATGCGTCATTTAAAAACCGGTAGGATATTAGGGCGAACATCAGCGCACAGGAAAGCCCTGTTTCGCAACCTCGTGACGGCTCTGATCACACGTGAAAGGATTCGTACGACCCTCGCCAAAGCCAAGGAGTTGCGTAGTAAAGCGGAAAAAACCATCACCCTTGGAAAGAAGGGAACGCTCCATGCCCGGCGCCTGGCGTTTCGTACTGTGCAAGAGAAAGAAGCCCTCAAGAAACTGTTTGGCCCCATCGCCGAGCGTTTTGCAAACAGAAATGGTGGCTACACGCGCATCATAAAGATTGGCAACCGCAAAGGCGACGCCGCTCCGATGGCCTTCATAGAGTTGGTGGAGGCGGATAAGGTGCAGGAAAAACCCGGCAAGCCAAAAGCCAAAGAGGCTAAGAAAAAACCGGCCCAAAAAACAGAGCCAAAAGCCAAGAAAGAAACCGCAAAGGCCAACAAGGAAACTCCCGCAAAAAAAACCGCAGACAAAAAAGATCAAAAGGATAAAGAAAAATAGTTCAATTCTTACTCCTTTCCTTCCACTACTCCCCTGCTCTAAAAGCAGGGGTCCATTTATTTCTATCTTTAAAGAATATTGGCCGGAACACCGGTGGGCTTCTGTTTGAAACGGAAGTTCGTGTTTTCCTTGATCCAGATCAACAGATCGTCATAACTTTTGAAATGCTCCGTAAATCCATAGTCGGAACCGGTGTATTCACAGTTTTCAGTGCTGTGTTCCCGGCACATATAAGGACGGGTTTCGTAGATGGCGCATTTGTTGTCGATGGTTAAAAAGTTACATCTGTTGTTGATCATGATGTACCAGTCGTTGCGATAGATATAAATCGAGACCTTTTCGTGAGCCAGTTTCCATAGCAGGCTTTCATAGTCCCTTCGGCTTTCCGGCTCGTCCAACCCAAACGCGAAGTAATTGCAACAATACGCAGGCAAACACTTTTCGCATTGATGGGTGTCGTCTCTTTTATTTTTTGCCTTCATTTAGAATTTTCCTTTAACCAGTCTGGAGGCTGGATCTCATGTTGAGGTGCGACCAGCGCTGCCACTGGCTCCCCTTGGGAAGGCGGGTTAACTCACGCCTGGCAATTTGAGTTTGTGGTCCCTGTTTAGCGGATTTTTATACGCGCCAAAATTCCGAACGCCATTCTGCCTGCAAACGAGTTTGAAGTCAAACGAAGCGGCCAGGCTGTCCAGACGATGTTCTTCACAAGCGGCTTCCCCCGTTGCTACAAACATAAAGAAGAAACAGGGGACGTTTGCGTTTACCGGTAACAAAAGTGATGGTAATTCGGGTTCCGAGTTATCGGGATTTCTACTGGTTCCCGACGGATATCCAGTTCGTCAGCCACGGGGATGTGCCTGTCCTGTAAAAAAATTTACGTCGGTTGGGTGGTGTTTAATGGGGATGAGTCGGGGTGGTTGGCTGGCTGGTTTGTGACGCAAACAAACCCAAGGCAGTCAGACAAGTGGTATTGGAGTCAAAAAAAAGTTGACAAAACGAGTTTTACTGGCTAACCTGAAAGAAGATCTCCAACGCTCCCATAAAAAAGACTCCGATAAAAAACCCGGCATAAATTCTACCCTTCATAGATAAACATCTATTTGTAATATACCTGATACCTAAAAAAACGAGAATTTCAGTTTTATCCTCAAACCCGAATCCAAAACCATCATCAACCAACCTAAAAATCTCTATTTCAAAGAGACCCTGACCTATGAGCCAAATGAATATTGAAGAACTAAAGTCAAAAACCATATCCGAACTCACCAACATTGCCAAGGATCTTAAAATTCAGGGCCACAGTGGCTTGCGCAAGCAAGACCTGATTTTCAAAATCCTGGAGGCTAAAACGGAAAAGGACGGCCTGATGTTTGGTCAGGGAGTTCTGGAGATTCTTCCAGACGGATTTGGTTTTCTCAGGGCGCCGACCTACAACTATCTGCCAGGGCCTGATGATATCTATGTTTCGCCCTCGCAAATCCGCAAATTTGACATGCGGACCGGTGACACCATTTCCGGGCAGATTCGACCGCCCAAGGACAGTGAGCGTTATTTCGCGCTGTTAAAGGTCGAAGCCATCAATTTTGAAAATCCTGAAAAAACCAAAGATAAAATTCTGTTCGACAACTTGACGCCGCTTTACCCGGAAGAACGCCTGCGTCTGGAAACTCCGAATTGCAAAGACTACAGCGCCCGAGTCATGGACCTCATGACTCCCATCGGCAAGGGCCAGCGTGGATTGATCGTGGCCCCGCCCAGGACGGGTAAGACGATGCTGTTGCAATCGATCGCCAACAGCATCAGCACCAATTTTCCCGAAGTTGTCCTGATGGTTTTGCTGATCGACGAGCGCCCGGAGGAAGTAACGGACATGGAACGCTCCGTCAAGGGGGAGGTCATCAGTTCCACCTTTGATGAGCCGGCCCAGCGTCATGTGCAAGTGGCAGAAATGGTGATCGAAAAAGCCAAGCGGCTGGTCGAGCACAAAAAGGACGTGGTGATTCTTCTGGACAGCATCACGCGCCTGGCCCGTGCTTACAACGCCATTGTGCCGCCAAGTGGCAAAGTACTCTCAGGCGGTGTGGACTCCAATGCCCTGCAAAGGCCCAAACGGTTTTTCGGCGCGGCCCGCAACCTGGAAGAAGGCGGAAGTCTGACCATTATCGCCACGGCGTTGATCGATACGGGAAGTCGAATGGACGACGTTATTTTCGAGGAGTTCAAGGGAACCGGTAACATGGAAATCGTCCTGGATCGTAAATTGGCCGATAAGCGAACATTTCCTTCCATCGATATCAACCGATCGGGAACCCGGAAAGAAGAACTGCTTCTGCCGGAAGAGGATCTTCAGCGCGTCTGGTTGCTGAGAAAAGTGTTACTGCCGATGGGAATTCATGATAGTATGGACCTCCTCCTGCAGAAAATTAAAGAAAATAAAACGAACGCCGAATTTTTGGCCGCGATGAATACTTGATTGAGGAATAATTTATTATGAAAGCGGGAATCCATCCTGAATACCATGAAACTCTCATCCGATGCGCCTGTGGGCATGAAGTCAATATCGGCTGCACGGTTAAAGGTCTGCATCTAGAAATTTGTTCAAATTGTCACCCATTTTATACCGGCAAACAAAAACTGCTGGATACAGCAGGGCGCATTGAAAAGTTCAACCGGAAATATGGCAAGAAAAAAACCGCCGAAAGCGAATCCGAATCCGAAACCACAGCCGCCAGTTAGCTTTTTTCCCCGCCCCAAGTTGCTTTTGTGCTGATGATCGGGGTTTATCCCTGAAATATCAGTCAATCCAGTACTCCAAGTAGCCTCACGTCCCGTGGGGCAGACCCATGATTGAAAAACTCGAAGCCATTGAACAACGCTACAACAAACTCAACGAACTGCTGAGCGATCCGAACATCATCGCCCAGCAATCGGAATACCAGAAATTTGCGCGCGAGCAATCGGAGCTTTCCCCTATAGTGGCGGGCATCAGGGAACTGAAAACGATCGTGAAGCAACTGGAAGAAAATGAAACCATTCTGGCTGAGGAAAAGGATGCGGAAATTTTGGAAATGGCCAGGGAAGAACTCGATGTCTTGAAAGAAAGCCGTGAAGCCAGCGAAAAAAATTTGAAAAAGCTGTTATTGCCGAAAGACCCAAGAGACGGGAAAAGCGTTATCATGGAAATCCGCGCAGGCACCGGAGGGGAAGAGGCGGCGTTGTTTGCCGCGAACCTGTTTCGTATGTATTCCCGTCACGCCGAAGCGCATAAATGGAAATCGGAAATCCTCAGCACTAATGTCACCGGCAAGGGCGGGTTCAAGGAAATCATCCTCAGTATCAACGGAAAAGGCGTGTTCAGCAGGCTGAAGTATGAAAGCGGAACGCATCGGGTGCAACGAGTCCCGGAAACGGAGACTCAAGGCCGGGTTCATACCTCCGCGGTGACGGTGGCCATCTTGCCGGAAGCGGAGGACGTGGACATCAACATCAATGCTGCCGATTTAAAATTCGATGTGTTCAGAGCCTCAGGCCCTGGTGGTCAGAGCGTTAACACCACCGATTCTGCGGTGCGCATCACATATGTCCCGACGGGGCTGGTGGTGACCTGCCAGGACGAAAAGTCTCAGCACAAAAATAAAGAAAAGGCGATGAAAGTTTTGCGGGCTCGCCTGTACGACCAGATACAGCAAAAACAGAACGATAAAATGGCCAAGGAGCGGAAACAGCAGGTCGGATCCGGTGATCGCAGTGGGCGCATCCGCACCTATAATTTCTCTCAGGAACGGGTGACCGATCATCGCATCGGATTGACCCTGCACAAACTTACCCAGATCCTGGAAGGCGACCTGGACGGCATCATCGATGCTCTCACGCTCCACTTTCAGGCCGAGGCCCTCAAGGAAAACATCAGTGATATGGAAAAAGAAGAACAGGCTCGAACCACGGCCTGAGCAGACAGTGGATGAGACGAATCGGATATTTTCTCCAACGGGTATCTTAAATAAATTCTACCTGGACTATGAGCCCGCCCCTTGGCATTAAAGGCTGGCGATTGCACAGGCCGAAAGTTATCAATTACTAGATATCCCACTTCCAAGGGAGTCCGGAAAAATGACCTGGACATCCAAATCGTTTTTAGAATGGTCCGCCCAACGCTTGGCCCAGGCGGGCATTGATTCTCCCCGGCTGGAATCCGAACTTTTGCTGGCTCAGGGTTTGCGCTCAAGTCGCGAAGACCTGTACAGGAATCCCGACCGGGAATTGGGTGAGGCGGAAATGGTTCTTTCCAAAAGTTTTGTGGAAAGGCGGTTTCAAAGAGAGCCCGTGGCATACATTCTGGGTCGCCGGGAATTTTGGGGATTGGAATTTCAAGTCACCCCCGATGTCCTGGTCCCGCGCTGGGAAACCGAAATTCTGATTGAAAAATTTTTGCAGTGGGTCCGGTCCGAGTCGTTTTCAGAACCGATGCGAATTCTGGATCTTGGAACCGGTTCGGGAAATATTGCCATTGCGGTCGCCAAAGAACTGCCCCAAAGCCTGGTGACAGCGGTTGACATTTCCCCACCCGCCATAGCCATCGCCCAGGCAAACGCATGGGTGCATGAAGTGGCCGACCGGGTTCGCTTCAAGGAAGACGATATGTTCGCCTGCCAGTTGGAAACTTCTTTTCACGCCATCCTGTCCAATCCCCCTTATATTGAAGAAGACTTAAGAGACGCGCTGATGCCCGACGTCAGGGACTATGAGCCTGAACAAGCGTTATTTGGCGGGCCGGACGGTCTCGCCTGTTACCGTCGCATGCTTCCCAGTGCGTGGCGAAATCTCAAAGAAGATGGCGTTTTATTTCTGGAGATTGGCAATGGCCAGGTGGAGGATGTGTTGGCTCTCATCGAAAATCACGGCGGATTTAACGCGCCGGAGGTGACCCTGGATTATATGGGAATGGAACGGGTGATTTCTGCACGGAAGAAAAACATAAATGGATAAATTGATCATCGAAGGAGGACAGAGGCTCACGGGGAAAGTTGCCATCAGCGGGGCAAAAAATGCGGTCCTGCCCATTATGGCGGCGACCTTGCTGACCTCAGGCAGAAACAAAATTGAGGGCGTGCCGCGGGTGCGCGATGTGTTCACCATGATTCGCCTGTTGAGTTGTCTTGGAGCAAAACTCGAAAGCTTTGAAGGCGACACCCTGGTGATCGACACTTCGGGTGTGAATAATTCGGAGGCTCCTTATGAACTGGTATCCACCATGCGGGCTTCCTGCCTGGTTCTGGGGCCATTGCTAGCCCGACTGGGCGAGGCGAAAGTTTCCCTGCCCGGCGGTTGCGCCATCGGAGCCCGTCCCATGGATTTGCACATCAAGGGTTTGGAAGCACTGGGCGCCGAGATCGATCTCATTCGGGGTTATATTCACGGTACCGCAAAAAAAGGACTCAACGGAAATCGTATTTATTTCGATACAGTGAGTGTGACAGGAACGGCAAACCTGATGATGGCCGCTGTCCTTGCCAACGGGGAAACGATTCTGGAAAATGCCGCCAGGGAACCGGAGATCGTTTTTTTAGCGGATGTTCTGGGTCGGGCCGGAGCCAAAATCGAAGGTCAGGGAACGGACATTATTATCATTCAGGGAACAGCCGGGCTCGCGCCCATTGAATGTCGGATTTTTCCCGATCGTATTGAAGCCGGCACTTTTATGATCGCCGCCGCCATCACCGGAGGCGATGTGGAAATTACAAATTGTATCCCGCAACATGTAGAGCCTCTCATTTACAAACTAGAGGAGGCGGGCATTCCCGTGGAGATTGGCGACAAGAGTCTACGCGTCCGGGGCAAAGAGGGTTTCCGGGCGATCGACATCAAAACCCAGCCGCATCCGGGGTTCCCGACCGATCTGCAGGCGCAGACCATGGCGTTGATGACCCTGGCCAAGGGACAAAGCATCATCGTGGAAAATGTATTTGAGAACCGGTTCATGCACGCGGCGGAACTCATGCGCATGGGCGCAGAAATTTTTCTGGATGGACACACCGCTGTTGTTAAAGGCGTCGGCCAGTTGTCGGGTGCTCCCTTAATGGCGACCGACCTGCGGGCGAGCGCGTCTCTGGTGTTGGCCGCGTTGGCGGCAAAGGGCGAATCGGTGATTTCCCGGGTGTATCATATCGACCGGGGATACGAAGGGATTGAGAAAAAATTAGCCCTGTTGGGCGCTAAGATTCGCCGCGTCAATTGAACAGGACAGGCAGGCAATGCGAATAAAATTTCAGGCACTCGTGTTTCGATAGAAAACCTTCTTTTATAAAAGGGCCGACAAACCGATGAGGGAGCCAGAGGATACGCCATTACACGAACAAGATTTTCACAGCATCCTGTTGTGGATGCCCAGCTGGATCGGTGATGTGATTCTGGTCATGCCCGCTCTGGCGGCGTTGCGTAAAAAATTCCCCCACTCCAGAATAACCGCGGTGGCCAAGGCTCCTGCCGACCAACTGCTATTGAGTCACCCGGCGGTGGACACGGTGATGCAGATTCCGTCCGGTGCGGATAAAGGTTTTTTTGCCGGAACACGGTTTGCCTATAGGCTTAGAAAATACCAGTTCGACCTTGGAGTTGTTTTCCCCAATTCTTTTCACAGTGCATTGTTGTTGTCTGTCTCCGGTGCGAAAAACCGGCTGGGTTATGGCACCGAAGGCCGGGAAGTTTTTTTGACTCATGCGGTTGAGGTCACGTCACTCGCCAAACGGACCGAGTACCGGGTCGATTATTTTTTCAACCTGCTGTCTGCTCTCAAACTGGACCCCGCCGAGCGCAGGTTTTTGCCCTTGAAAAAAAATCAGGAAAACAAAGAGATTGATCAATACCTTGAAAAAATCGGTTGGAAGGAAAACCAGTATTTAATTGCCCTGCATCCAGGCACGTCCAAGCCGCAAAGGGGCTGGCATGTGGAGAGGTTCGGTATTTTGTGCCAGAAGCTGGCCAAGGAATATTCCGTCAAAATCATTGTCCTCGGACAGAAAAAAGAAGCGGCACTGCTGGCGCAGGTGTGCCGGTTTTCGCCCGAGCATGTGGTTTCCCTTCCTGACGATATGGATTTGAGGGAAGTCGCCGCTCTTCTCGAAAGGTGTCATTTGTTCATCGGCAACGACAGTGGCATGATGCACCTTGCCAGCATGGTGAACACTGCGGTCGTGGCGATTTTTGGTCCGGGGAGCCCTCTCACCAGCGGGCCTTTCATGGATTCTGAAAAACTGGAAATCGTGAGTAAAAATTACGACTGCTCTCCCTGCCGGCAAAAATTTTTCAAAGAGTGCAAACCGTCATCGCACAACAAACCCTTTTGCCTGGAAGACATCACTGTGAAGGATGTTGCTCAAGCTGTGGACCGAATGCTGAAAAAAATTGAAAGCAAAAAAGTGGCCGGGATATGACCGGATGTTCTTCCTTAAAAACCGCCAGCGTACCGCTGGACGAGATATTTACGGTTGATGAGCTTATGGCTGGTCAAATCCTGAATAGTGCCAAAAGTTTTATCTTGCCCGTCCGGTTGATTTTTTTAAGTTTTCGATATTTTCACTCATTTTAGGGCAAAATATATCCTCCCACCTAATATTGCTCATGAGTAGGTGTAAGTTCTGCCGGATCATTTCTAAACAATCGGTTTGCTAGAAGCAGGCCCACTCGTTGATACCCTTGAATGCGGGCTCTATATTTGTTATATTCTAGGATCGCTATATCCTCAATAATATTCATTTTAAGGAGAATGCCCAATGTCCGCTGCCGCTGAAGCTTTAAAAAAGGCGATGGAGCATGAAAAACTGGCTCTTGAAAGGTACAAAGAGGCTATCAACTGTTCCACCCACGACGAAACCAGGGAAACCCTGAAAAAATACGCGACCGAGAAAAATCAACAAATCGATGCCCTGCACTGGATGGTTCTTGCCGAGGCTGGCCAATTGGAAGCCGGAGAAGCAGGAGCGGAGTCCGGGGAATCCGAGGCCCCCAAAAGCAGTGCCAGCAAATGTCCATTTTCCGGAGCCCTCAAGGAAGCGGGAATCGACATCACCAAAATGGGAGAAATGTCCCCTGAGATGATGGAAAAAATGATGGGTGGAATGTCGCGTGATGAAATGGCCAAAACGATGGGACTCACCCCTGATGCGGGCAGTGAGGAAAAAACAGAATCCTGATCACGCCCTGGACTGCACTTCATGTCATCCCCAAAACCCATAGAACTTCTTATTTCGTGTGGAAGTTGCGGCATTGAAAATTTGCTCGTCGATTATACTCCCGGCCTGCCAGCTGTGTGCAGTCAGTGTCGGGAGGGATTGATCGCGATCGAACTCATGGACTCCCACAAGGAAGTCGTGTGCGGGGATTGCGGGATGGTCCTGCTCCTGACCCTGAAAACTGAAATCACTATTGGGGAATCTACCTGCCGGTGCGGAAGCGTGAACCTCGCTTTGCAGGATTCCCCATCCATCCCCTTGCTTGCCGTGGAGGCGGATAATGGCAAAAAGGATGAAGTTGATGACCCTGAAGATTCCGATTTCGACTGGTGCCGCCCGGCTCCCAATCAGGAAGCTTCGGAGGATTACAACGATGTATTCGACGATGACCCTGGGTATTGATGCTCATTGCCTGACTCTGCCCTAGCCTCACCCCACCTCTAAAACTCCCAGCTCCAAGTAAATAAAATCTTATTTTTCAATGGTTTTTCCTTGTAAATTACACTGAATTCTACTTATAATCATGGGGTTGACTTGTGGGCAAGGCGGGTCAAAATTTACACTGGCCAGATCGTAACCAACCGGATACAAAACCGTAATCAAAAGCGTGTCATGGATGCTTTATAGTATAAGGCGATCCTCAATAGCGCGACCCATTATAATGATGAAACAAAAAATTCCGACTTCAAAAAATTCCTGGGAAGATAATCTGGAGCAGGCCGCATCCACGATTCAATCCAACGAGACCTTTCTGTTCAGTGCCGATATCGACCCCGATTCCGTCGGCGCCATGTTGTCACTCGCCTTGTATCTTAGAATGATGGGCAAGCAGGTTTATATTGTTCTTTCCAGTTCGCTCGGAGAAAACCTGGATCATCTGGAAAAAATGATCGCCTACAACAAGATCCACACGCTCCGCAATGCAGATGAAATCGCCGGAGTGAAGGATGTGGTCGATGCGATTATTTTTTGCGATACCGCAAACTCGAAACTGGTCCCGTTTTTTTCTTATATCAGTGAACACCTGCTTTCCCGGAAAATCCCCGTCATAGAAATCGACCATCATTTTGGCGCCGACAGTGAAAAACTGGCAGATCAGGCGGTGACTCTATACCAGAACGCCAATGCCACAACGGAGATCACCGGCGAGCTTCTCAAAAAAATCCATCAAAAGAATCCCGATCTGCCGCATCCTTTTAACCAGAGGAATATTGTGATCAGTATTCTGACGGGTATTCTGGGGGACACGATGGGAGGACGCGTGGTTCCCCATAAGCAAAGCTACGTTCAATGGGTGGGAACCCTGGGCAACAAACTCAAAAGAAATACCCGGTGGAGAAAACCCAATGGAGTGCGCTCTGGCGACGATAGAAAGACCAAGTTTTCGAACCCCCAGCAGATCCAGGAATATCTGACCCGGCTTTCCAGCGAACAGGAGGCATGCATCGATGCCTTGAAGAAACGCATGGTGAACGATGGCGAAGTGGGATCGCTGAACCTGTTGAACTCGACTTATTCCGAAGTTGAGGACTTTTGCAGGCCTTTCGATTCTCCCTGGTTCACCTACATCCTTGGTTTTCTGTTGAGCCAGATTCC
>VAPK010703507.1_pt1 | contig 23196 bp, 22 predicted proteins | sample 3395031 | NCBI WGS metagenome assembly VAPK01 (sample SAMN08290443, study PRJNA428436) | hydrothermal vent metagenome | isolation source: Deep-sea hydrothermal vent chimney 1 | place: Pacific Ocean: Juan De Fuca Ridge
CCATCGTTCAGAGCTTTTTTTACTAGCTCTATATTTCCGTCCCTAACATTTTCTAAAAGTTGATGATTAATTGTTTCAGTCATAATTTTTATTCACATAACTAGTTGATAGGAAGCCATCTAAGACTACTTATTTTTCTATAATATACACCCTTTAAGACTCCCTATTTTGATATTTAAGGGGAAAAGTAGCCATAAATTATGTTTTTAGCGCATAAGTTGTTAGTGGCATATTCCCATTGGCGTAGCCGAGACGCACAGTATGTAATGGGATAAAGCGAGCAAGTCACTCTCGGCCATCCTTGGCCTTCATGACATTAATACATCCTTGTATTTAATGTTTGAGCGCGATTAGTGTGGAACACAGCGCGAGTTGCGCAGTGCCCATTACATGCGAGCATCGAGGGTAACCGAGTAAAACGAGGTCAAGCCGCTGGGTGTCTTTTTCTTTGGTACCTTTCTTTTTGACAAGCAAAAGAAAGATACTTGCTGTCGGTGCCCTGAACAAAGTGAGGAAATGCCCTTGGGGTGCAACCACCGACAAATCTAGTTATAAATAATTTTATTGGATTGATTCGTAAAAATTAATTTTTCTGTGTCAATGATCGGTTCAGGTTTACCAAAATAATGACCCTGTGCAAAATCAACGCCATAGCCTCTTAATATATTTAATGTTTTTTCATTCTGCACAAATTCCGCAATAGTTTGTTTACCGAGGGCATGGGCAATTTGATTCATGGACTGCACCATGGCGCGATCAATTTTTGAGGTGTCGAGTGTTTGTACGAAGGAACCATCAATTTTAAGTTTGTCGACGGGTAAATTTTTTAAATAAGCAAATGAACAGAAGCCGGTTCCAAAATCATCCAGGGCAAACTGGCAGCCCATATCTTTAAGTTTTGCGATAAATATTTTTGCTGCAGTTATATTTGCTATTGCGGCGGTTTCAGTAATTTCAAAAGTTAAACTGGTAGGTTCCAGTCCGGTGTTATCCAGAATACCTTGTATCATGGGTAGTAATTCTTTGTCTTCAAACGCGCGCCCTGAGAGATTGATTGCAAAACGAATATTTTTATTTTCTTCGTGTAGTTTAACTAATGCACGCATTGCACGACTTACGGTCCAGCGATCAACATTATTTATTAAACCAAAGCGTTCTGCTGCGGGTATAAAACCACCGGGTAATATACGTTGCCCATCATCTAAATTCATTCTTAATAACACTTCATAATCTTCAACCTTGCCATCCTCAATGGATATGATAGGTTGATATACTAAAGAGAAGTGATCATTTTCATAGGCGTTTTTAACCCGGCTTGCCCAGCCTATATCCTCAGCCATACCATCGAGTTGTTTATTTGCGGGGTCATAAATATGAAAACAATTTCGGCCTTGTTTTTTTGCGATATTGCAGGCGATGTCTGCATGAGATAAAGCACTTTCAGCAGATTCAGTTTGACTATCTATCAGGGTAATACCCATGCTGCAGGTAATATTAAATAACTGGCTTTTGGAAAAGAAACGATACGATTCGAAAAAGCCTAATAAATTATGCGCGACGATATCAATAGCGTGTTCATTTGTATCATAAAGAAGAATAGTAAATTCATCGCCACCGAACCGAGCAAGTAAATCACCCTCGCGCAGTTTATCTTTTAGTAACTGGCTGACTTCAATTAAAAGTTCATCGCCTGCTGCATGACCAATGGTATCGTTTACATATTTGAACTGATCAAGATCAAGATAAATTAATGCACAAGTTTCACCACTACGTGTTATGCGGCTAATTAAAAGTTCAAGTTCTTGCTGGAAAAAGTTTCTGTTCTGTAGGCCGGTTAATTTATCATGTTGTGCCTGGTAAGTGAGTTCCGTTTCATAGGCTTTTTGTTCAGTGATATCACGTGCAGTACCGGTTATATATTGAACGCTTCCATCAGTTCCTATATGTGGGCATGCATTAAAACTGATATGCCGGGTTCGACCTTCTTTATCCAGATGTGTTGTTTCATATCCGAGCAATTCATTTCCTTCAATGACAGATTGAAAGGCGATATCGTCCCGTTTTTTTGATTGAGCAGTTTGCAGGAAATCAAAAGGTTTATTTAATAGTTCTTTAGCCTCATAACCGTAGATATGACGTGCAGCCGCATTGAGGTATGTCCAGTGTCGATTAGTATCCATGCTCCAGACTAAATCATGTGCAGTGACAACCAGGTTACGGTAGCGTTCTTCAGCTTCCTGTAACATGATTTCAGTTGCTTTACGTTCAGTAACATCACCTGCGAGTAAAATATAATAAAGCCGGTTATTCATTCGCATCTGGCTAATGTGCATAGAGAGAATTAACTTGTTGCCATTACGGTGAGTGGCTTCAATTTCCTGGCGTATAATTTTCTTCTTGCTATTTTCCCTGGGCAAAGTGATGTTAGGTAATAGCCAGGTCAGGCCCCGATGACTGATTTCATTGCTGTTATAACCAAAAAGCTGTTCAGCTGCTGGATTAAACATTTCAATATGTTGTGATTCATTTATAACGATTATACATTCAGCGGCATGCTCAACAATTGCCTGTACGTATTCATCTTGTTCACCTAAGCGATGAAACAAACGACTTAAAGTTTGTACCAAAAACCCAATTTCATCATTAGAATGAGGCTGTAACTGTTTTGCTAAATCAGCATGGCTGGTTGCACCGCTATTGGCTGTCACTTTTTCTACGGGTTTTAAAGATTGAGTCAGACTGCGATAGGCAACCATGGTTGAAATAATGGCCGTGAGTCCCATTAGCGCCCAGGCGAGAACCACTTCCATCGAGATAAAACCGGTTTGCCACCAGTAGTACTTTAATAGAATTGAAGTTGTTAACAGCGGGACATAGGCACCGACTAGTAACATCTTGGTACGGACGCTTACCTGAACATTAGACAGGCCAACATAGCGGGTGAGCTTGCCAAGAGTTGATAAACCATCAAGATAACCTGGTAAGCCAACCAAAATAGAAATTGTCAGTTGTAATAATATGAATTGTAGCAGGGAAGATACACTGACAGCTTGCCCGGTAGATTGTATAAACCAATGATGAATAGTGGGCAGCGTTAAAACATAAAGTAAAAAGAACATCCAGTAACGACTGCTAAAGCTTTGTAGTTGTGTATTAAGCTCATCAGGTAAAAAATTATTATCAGGATGACGCAGTTTCCAACGAATAATAGGTTGTATAAAAGTTTTAAAGTGAATGGCACACCAGAGTAGCAGGCCGCTATAAACTGCAATTAATATAACCCCGGAATTACCCGTGAACAGGGTTTTAAGTTCAACCATATTAAAGAAACTTGCAGTGGTATAACCAATAATGGGTGTTAATGCGAAGCTAATAAGGGTGACAAAAAACAAACGTCGTTGAATAAGTAAGAGGGCCTGTTTCATTTTATTTTTTAGATATAATTATTTGTTAAAGAGAAATTATTCTCTTTTAAAGTAGAGCAATATCATGTCAGAATCAGTGCCGTGTTTCTATCTAAAAAGTACTTAAGTCATAATTTAAGAAGTCTCTAATGTTGTTATTTACTTATACGATATAATAGAAAATTTGAATAAAACCGCAAAAAAAAGGAAAAGTCGTGAAAAAACGAGATTTAATTAAAAATTTGGGTATTGGCTTGATTGCAGTTTTGATGGCTGCAACTACAGGTTGTTCAAAGCAGGATGCTGATACAACTAAAGGCGCAAAAGCAAAAATAGATAAAGTTTATAAATGGAAGATGGTAACAACCTGGCCCAAAAATTTTCCCGGACTGGGAACAGGTGCAAATAATCTTGCCAGTCTTATTACAAAAATGAGTGGTGGCCGTATTACGGTAAAAGTTTATGGCTCAAAAGAGTTAGTTCCTGCATTTGAAGTGTTTGATGCAGTATCTCGTGGTACCGCAGAAATGGGGCATGGATCAGCCTATTACTGGAAAGGCAAAAATGCAGCCATCCAGTTTTTCTCAACCGTGCCTTTTGGTTTAACTGCCCAGGAAATGAATGGCTGGTTATACCATGGTGGTGGCTTAAAACTCTGGGAAGAAGTGTATGCACAATATAATTTAGTCCCGGCCGCAGCAGGTAATACAGGTGTACAAATGGGTGGCTGGTTTAATAAGGAAATTAATTCGCTTGATGATCTTAAAGGGTTAAAAATGCGTATTCCCGGTTTAGGTGGTGAGGTCTTTAAACGTGCAGGGGGAATACCGGTTACGTTACCCGGTGGTGAACTTTATACTGCATTACAAACCGGTGCATTAGATGCGACAGAATGGGTTGGTCCTTATAACGATTTGGCTTTTGGTTTTTATAAAGTTGCGAAATATTACTACTATCCCGGTTGGCATGAACCCGGTACGACGCTTGAAGCCATTATCAATAAAGAAGCATTTGATGCCTTGCCGGAAGATTTACAGGAAATTGTACGTAGTGCCTGCAAGGTTGTTAATCAGGATATGTTAGCGGAATATACCGCACGAAATAATGCGGCATTAAATACCCTGGTAAATGAACATAATGTTCAGTTACGTGCATTCCCTGATGAGGTATTGAAAGAACTTCGGAAAATTTCAGATGAAGTTGTTGCCGAGTTAGCAGCAAAAGATAAAACTGCAAAACGAATATATATATCATTCAAAAAATATCGTGAGCAAGTAAAGGCCTGGCATGAAATTTCGGAAAAGGCCTTTTTACGAGCACGAACACTGAAGTAAAAAAACTTTTAACCACTAAGGACACAAAGAGCACTTAGTTAAAAGCATTAAAACCCACGGGGTACACGGGGTATTTATTTTTATAACCCCGTGTTCCCCGTGACACCAGTGATTAAATCCTTTTGTTTTCTTTGTGGCTTTTGTAGGTCGGCATTCATGCCGACGCGGTGCATGAACATCAACCATTATTATCGAACACCCCAACTTTTAATAATTATTTATGTGGAATTTTTCTCCATCGTTGTCGGCATGAATAGCGACCAACAGTTTTAATGGTATGGGTGTTTATTTCACCCTGCATATCTCATCATATTCCTCGCGGAAAAGGTATTGTGGCTGAAGAAAAAGGCGATAAACCAATGTTGAATAAAATATGGACAGAAATATTTTCAGTGTTAATGCCGGTTTTTTAATTCTGGTAAGTAAACTTGATTCAGGATTTTTTTAAATCCAGACAAACCGAGTTAATACAATACCGTAAACCGGTAGGTTGTGGTCCATCGGGAAAAACATGGCCTAAATGAGAACCGCAAGAGCGGCAATGTACCTCAACTCGAGACATACTTATCGTGTTATCCACGGTTTCTTCAATAGCGGTATCGTTGATCGCCTGAAAATAACTGGGCCAACCGCTTCCTGAGTCAAACTTTGTTTCTGATGCAAACAGCGCTTCGCCACATCCTGCACAAACATAGGTACCGTTTATTTTGCAGTCTGCATATTTACCACTGAAGGGACGTTCAGTGCCATGTTGGCGCATTACCTGGTATTGTTCGGGAGAGAGGCATCCTTGCCATTCCTGTTCTGATTTTTCAGTTTTATAAGACACGAATATTAATTTGTTTTTTTATCGTTATTCGCAAGCAGATTTTTATTTTTTTCTTCAAGTGAAGCAATTAATGCATCAATACCTTCTGATCTAAATTGAGTCGCAAAGTTGTTTTTATAAGTTGTGATCATGCTAATCCCTTCAACGGAAACATCGTAAATTTTCCAGCCTTTTTTAGTGAGATGTACACGATAATGAATAGGTATAGGTTGCCCGGATTGTGATTTTATTTCTGCTCTCACGGTCATGGACGTTTCGCCTTCTTTAATTTTGATCGGAAAGTACTCAATAAGATCTTCGCTTAATGCCTTATCACGCCCATTTAAGTATTCTGATAATGCAGATGAATAAAAACGCAGAAGTAAAAGACGAAATTGACGAATAAATTTAATTTTTTGCTCTTTTTCTGCACGACGCCAGTATTTACCCATAACCATTTTTGAAGCGGCAATAAAGTCGAGATGGGGGAGAATAATCTGTTCAACCAGTGATTGTAATTTGTTGGGAGATTGTTTTATTTCACTGCGATTATCGTTGATTGAACGCAGCATTTTTACGGTTGCTATTTTAAGCATTTCATCGGGTGGTTGAATGCTGGGGTTGGCTGCAGCGAGACTATTAGAGATAAATAGCATGCTTAAAATAAATATAAATAATCCATTTTTTGTTGTTGTCTGGATAGCTGACATAATATGCTCCATATTGGGTGTTTTGTGCTGGTTTTGTCCTAGAGTTGATTACGCTTAAAACGGGACAAATATCAGCTTAATATTATATAGTAGCAAAGATATTACTATGACAAACAGAATTTAAATAAGTTTAAGCAGGAGTTTATTGTGGCATCTACTGAAACTGGACGTGGCCATTTTTCCCGCGTACGTATGCGCCGTATGCGCCGTGATGATTTTTCCCGTCGTTTAATGCGTGAGAATTCATTGACTGTGGACGACTTGATTTACCCGGTTTTTGTACTCGAAGGAAAAGAGCAGCGAGAAGAAGTGGGCTCAATGCCAGGGGTTGAGCGACTCTCAATTGATGAGCTGATGAAAGACGCTAAAGAAATTGTTGCTTTAGGTATTCCTGCTATCGCTATTTTTCCGGTAACACCCACAGAAGTTAAATCTCTGGATGCGGCAGAAGCGTATAACCCTGACGGCCTTGCTCAACGTGCAGTACGGGCATTAAAAGAAATGTATCCGGATTTAGGGGTGATTACGGATGTTGCACTCGATCCTTTTACCACTCATGGTCAAGATGGCTTAATTGATGAATCTGGTTATGTGATGAACGATGAAACTGTTGAGGTTTTAGTTAAACAAGCCTTGTCTCACGCCAAAGCCGGTGCAGATGTCGTTGCGCCATCAGACATGATGGATGGGCGCATTGGTCAGATTCGTGATGCCCTGGAAAACGCCGGTTTTATCCATACCCGTATTCTGGCGTATTCAGCCAAGTATGCTTCAAGTTTTTATGGTCCATTCCGTGATGCAGTCGGCTCATCGGCTAATTTGGGTAAAGGCAATAAAAATAGTTACCAAATGGATCCGGCGAACAGTGATGAAGCGTTATGGGAAGTTTCACTGGATCTGGATGAAGGCGCGGATATGGTCATGATTAAGCCGGGTATGCCTTATTTAGATATCATACGTCGAATAAAAGATGAGTTTGGTGCGCCGACCTATGTTTACCAGGTCAGTGGTGAATATGCGATGCTAAAAGCGGCGGCACAAAATGGTTGGCTAGATGAAAAAGCGGTTGTTTTGGAATCTTTGTTGTCATTTAAACGTGCTGGTGCGGATGGTATTTTGACTTATTTTGCCAAGTCAGCGGCAAAGTGGTTAAAAGAAAATCAGTAGTAAATTACTCAGGTTTTACTTAAGTTATTAATTATATTATCTAAATTTAAAGCATAAAATTAATTGCCATAAAACTGTAACAAAGTGTTTTTAATTGTGTGGGCTCTTTGTATACTTCGCGCCATACGAAGTCTATAAAATTGATGTTGAAGGCAGCATCAAATCAAGAGGAAAATGTATGGCACGCACAACCATTTCGAGCCTGTTCGGCTCATCTCCCGTCGCTCCCTTGCAATCTCATATGTCCAGTGTTCAGGAATGTATCGTTGAACTTGTTCCTTTTTTTAAAGCGGTTTTAAAAGAAGACTGGGCAGAAGCAAAATCACAACAAAAGAAAATTGCAAAGCTGGAAAATGAAGCGGACAAACTGAAGAAAAAGCTGCGTTTACATTTACCTAAAAGTTTATTCATGCCGGTCTCACGTCGGGATTTACTCGAAGTGCTTACTATGCAAGATAAAATTGCCAATAAATCAAAAGATATTGCGGGCATTATTATTGGTCGTAAAATGACCTTCCCTAAAGAAGTCAGTGAAAAGCTCATTGATTTTGTTAAGCGCTGTATCGATGCCTCAAAACAAGCACAAAAAGCCATTAATGAACTCGATGAACTGGTTGAAACAGGTTTTAGCGGTCGTGAAGTTAAACTGGTTCAGGAAATGATTAAAACACTGGACGAAATCGAATCAGATACGGATAAGATTCAGGTAAAAGTTCGGGCTGAGTTATTTAAAAAGGAAAAGGACTTACCGCCGGTTGACGTGATGTTTATGTATCGCATTATTGATGGTATTGGGGATCTGGCTGATTTGTCACAACGTGTTGGCAGTCGTTTAGAACTCATGCTGGCACGTTAAGGGGAGAGCGGTTATGGAGTACGGGATTGTTTTCCTTATTTTGGCATGTGTCTTTGGTTTATTTATGGCCTGGGGTATTGGTGCAAATGATGTTGCCAATGCAATGGGTACATCAGTAGGCTCGGGTGCGATTACTATTAAACAGGCAGTATTGATTGCGGCTATTTTTGAATTTGCTGGTGCCTTCCTGGCTGGCGGACAAGTGACTAAAACGATTCGTAAAGGCATTATTGATGCCGAGTTACTTTCCGCTACACCTGAGTTATTAATTTATGGCATGTTGGCTTCGCTGCTTGCGGCGGGTATCTGGTTGTTAGTTGCATCACGCTTTGGTTGGCCTGTATCGACTACGCATACGATTGTTGGTGCGATAGTGGGTTTTGCAGCAGTGGGCATTGGTATTGATGCGGTACACTGGGGTAAGGTTGGTACCATTGTTATGAGCTGGGTGATCTCTCCAGCATTAGCGGGCATCGTGTCCTATTGGTTATTCCGTTCTGTGCAGGTCTTTATTCTTAACAGGGATGATCCCTTTGAAAGCGCGAAACAGGTTGTCCCTTATTACGTCTTGCTTACCGGTTTTATTATTGCTTTAGTGACCATGTTTAAAGGCCTGAAACATGTTGGGCTTGAACTGACAGCGGTACAAAATTACAGTATTGCCCTGGCGTTTGGTGTCGTGATTATGTTTATCAGCATGGCCTCTATACGTAAAATTCAAATTAAACCTGAAGCAGATAAAGACTTTCATTTTGCCAATGTAGAGCGGGTCTTTGGTGTACTAATGGTCTTTACTGCTTGTGCTATGGCTTTTGCACATGGTTCAAACGATGTTGCTAATGCGATTGGTCCTGTTGCGGCGATTGTCGGCATAGTCCAAAGTGGTGGTGAAATTGCACAACAATCAATGTTACCTGTGTGGGTTTTGATTTTAGGTGGAGCCGGTATCGTAACCGGTTTATTAATGTATGGTCGTCGAGTGATGGCAACCATTGGTAAAAATATTACTGAACTGACGCCAAGTCGTGGTTTTGCAGCAACCCTGGCTGCAGCAACGACCGTGGTTTTTGCCTCAGGTACTGGCTTGCCTATTTCAACAACACACACTTTAGTAGGTGCAGTTTTAGGTGTTGGATTAGCGCGTGGTATTGGTGCATTAAACTTAAATGTTGTGCGTACTATTTTTCTTTCATGGATTGTAACCTTACCTGCTGGTGCGCTAATGTCGATTTTCTTTTTCTTTACACTTAAAGGTATCTTCAGTTAAATCGTGACGGATCTTTTCGACTTTGGTAAAAAAATTGATGACTATGCAGTGATGGGTAATCCCATTTCGCATAGTAAATCACCCTCTATTCATACTCTGTTCGCTGAACAAACCCGGCAATCCATTTTATATACTGCAATACATGTTGATATTGAAGGCTTTAAGCAAGCGGTCGGTAACTTTGCTGCGACAGGTGGTAAAGGTCTTAACATCACAGTACCATTTAAACAGGAAGCATGGGCGTTAGTTACAGAGCGTAGTAAACGTGCAGAACGTGCAGGTGCAGTGAATACAATTAAAATTGAAAATGATCAATTATTCGGTGATAACACCGATGGTGTGGGCCTGGTTAATGATCTGATAGTAAATCACAGTATTGAACTAAAAAATAAAAGCATTTTATTAATGGGTGCCGGTGGTGCTGCACGTGGAGTACTTGTTCCACTCTTAAAGCAAAACCCGTCATTCTTATTTGTTGCAAACCGAACACCCGATCGAGCTAAAGATTTAGCATCAGCTTTTGCTGATTTGGGGGCAATAGAAGGTGGTGGTTATGAACACATACCTGAGAAAAAGTTTGATATTGTGATTAATGCAACTGCTGCAAGTTTACAAGGTGACTTACCTCCCTTACCCGATACCTTATTAAGTGATAATGCCAGTTGTTATGACATGATGTATGCTGCAAAGCCAACGCCTTTTATGATTTGGGCAACAGAACATAAAGCGACAAAAGTGTTAGATGGTTTAGGTATGTTAGTTGAGCAAGCCGCCGAATCGTTTTATATCTGGCGAAATGTTAAGCCTGAAACAAAAGTAGTCATTGAGAAGTTGCGTAAAGAACTTCAAGCTTAAAGATTTCTTATTTCTAATAAGATGAGATGCTTGATTTTTTATGCTCATTAATAAAATTCAAAAAAAGAATGTAACCATAGGTGTAATTGGCCCGGGTTATGTTGGTTTACCTCTTGTTTTGCGATTTAATGATATGCAGTTTAAGGTTATTGGTTTTTTATATTCAATAATAATTAAATGAATAACAGTTTTTTTGCTAACAAAAATATTGCAACTAAGATTACTGCTCCCAATATTTTGTCCATCATTTTTGGCGAGAATTTGAATGAACCCATGTACGAACCAAGCGTTCCTCCAATTACGACAGCAACAATTAAAAGAATATAATTCGTTAAATCAATGGAGTTGTATTGTAAGCGAGCTAATAACCCCGAAAAAGAATTAAGCCATATAAATATAGCGCCACAAGCTGCAGCTTCTTTTTCAGTGCCTAAACCTAAAATAATAATTAGTGGGACAAGATAAATACCACCCCCTATACCTACAATACCGGCAATTAATCCAAGTACAGCCCCTGTGATTAGAGAGATGATGATTTTTTCCTGTTGCTTGAATTTAAAGTTGATCGCAACTTCTTGCCAAAGATAGATACGAGCAGCAACAAAAATTAATGAAATTAACAGAATCCAGTAAAATATTTCTTTTGGTAAATTTAGTGCACCACCTACATAGGCCATTGGTACAGAAGAAATTAAAAATGGCAGAATAAGTTTAATTTTTGCATGCTTGTTTTTTATAAAGTTATAGCTACCGATTGATGTGACGAATAAATTGAGCGTCAAAGAGATCATAGGTATTGCCAGGGCACTAATGCCAAATATTGCCATTAATGCTGTGTATGAAGATCCGCCGCCAAGTCCGACAGAGGAATAAATAAAAGCGACTACAAAAAAAAGAAATGCCAGGAAGTAGGGGGATGTAATTATTATGTCCATTAATAAATGCCGATGGTAAATAGGGATGATTAGGTTTTATAAGAGAATTATATACTCTTTACCTTCTTCATACTTTTTTTTTGTTAAGGGATTACTTGTGCAATATTTTGCAAAATTAAAATCGATATAACGATAGTGTAAGTGTGCATCACGTTCCTGATGGATACCCAGGCGTGTTGTCTGAATAATCTTAATTGGTGTTTGTTTCTTATCTTCAATATAAAAATTATCTTTATCAAATTGCTGTTGATCCCATTCGGGTACTTTTAAATTAAGCGATTTGCAAAGTAATGTCTGACCAGAACAGAGGTTTTCGACTGGTCGTTGAGAACCATTATTAGCAGGATTAAGTTTTTGCATCAATTGTATGTTCCTTTGAGGTGATAGCTTATCAACAAAAGGAAATGCAGATTTGATTAAAATGGCATCACCTTCATTACCACAACTAATGTTTAAGGAATCATGCCCCCTGGCATAATACATATAAATAGTTCCTGCTGGCATAAACATGGCTTTGCGTTTATTGGTATAGCCAAGTGAAGAGTGACTGGCTTTATCTGTTAAATAATAGGCTTCGGTTTCGATAATGTGTGCAGCAAGCCAGTAATTTTTGTATTTTCTGCGAAGGACTTTACCAATTAAAGACTGGGCGACCTGGCAGGCATCGCGAGCGAAAAAATCAGCGGATAACATTATGTGATATTAATTTTAAACATGGCAACAGTGTAAACATTCAGCATTGTTTTCAAAGCGTTTGATATTGTTTAATGTGGTTTCTGCAATATTGGTTAATGCTTGATCGGTAAAAAAGCCCTGATGGCCGGTGATTAATACATTGGGAAAAGTAAGTAGACGTTCAAAAAGATCATCTGAAATAATTTGATCTGAGCGATCCTGAAAAAACAGATTTTCTTCCTGTTCATACACATCAAGGCCAAGGTATCCTAAGTGTTTATTTTTTAAGCCATCGATAACTGCTTGAGTATCAATAACTGCACCTCGGCTTGTATTGATTAACATAATCCCTTGTTTCATTTGTAGTAAGGAGGTTTTGTTTATTAAGTGGTGAGTATCGGGTGTTAGTGGGCAGTGTAAACTTATAACGTCAGCTTGCTGACATAAACTTTCAAAATCAAGATAACGAACACCAAGTTCAATACATTCATCGCTGGGGTTTGGATCATAAGCAATAACAGTGCTGCCAAAACCAATTAGTATTTTTGCTAATGCAGTGCCAATTTGACCCGTACCAACAATGCCTATAGTTGAGTGATGTAATTCAAAGCCCAATAAACCATCTAAAGAAAAATTACTCTCACGTATCCGGTTATAGGCACGGTGGATATGTCGACTTAAACTCAACATTAAACCGACAGCGTGTTCTGCGATAGATTCGGGAGAGTATGCGGGCACCCGGACAACGGTTATACCGAGTTTATTTGCTGTATTTAAATCAACATTATTAAAACCAGCACAACGTAAAGCAATAAGTCTGATACCTTTTTCAAAAAGTTTTTCTAATACGGATGAAGTGAGTTTGTCATTTACAAAAACACAAATACAGCTAACATCTTTTACTAATTCAATCGTGTCGTCATTGAGAGTATATTCATGAAAAATTAAATCATGCTGGTAGTGATTATTAACTTTTTCAAAAAAAGTAATATCATAAGCCTGGCTGCTAAAAAATCTGATTTTCATTGTTGGTGCTGGTTTTTAAGTTTGACATAATTTTGAGCGGAATATTCGATAGACTCAAGTTCGTCATTACTTAGTTTTCTTACTTTGCGAACAGGGCTTCCCATCCAGAGATAACCTGATTGCAGGTGTTTATTAGGTGTGACAAGAGAACCTGCGCCGATGAGACTTTGTGATTCAATGATTACACCATCCATAATAGTAGCACCCATGCCGATTAGACTTGAATCTCCAACATGGCAACCATGTAAAATCACCCGATGTCCCACAGTTACATTGTTTCCTATTTTTAAATCAAAACCACCAGGGTTATAGGGGCCGTCATGGGTAACATGAAGTACGGAATTATCCTGTATGTTGGTGTTATTGCCAATTTGAATGGAGTTAACATCGCCACGAACAACAGTTAGTGGCCAAATAGAACTGTTTTCTCCAATTTGTACGTCTCCTAAAACCAGTGCGGTATCATCAATAAAGCTGGATGAGTGGATTACAGGATGCTTGTTATCAAAGTCTCGTATAGTCATTTTAAAACTATAGCGTATTTATGACGTGGTACCACAAATTATTACCCTATAATGGTAAACTAAATATAACCCAGGCTAAATATTTATTAAAAAGACGAATTTATTATGAAAAAATTATCTTACTCTTTTCTTTTAGTGATATTTTTAATTGCAGGTTGTGAAACTAACCCTTCCAGTGCAAGCGCTCGCCAGTGCCGGGATGGTTTAAAAATCGCAAACAAAGAATTAAATTTTGCTAAAACACAAGGTTTTTCCGGAACAGTTGCATACACTAAAGCGGCAACGTTATTAACGGGCGCATCGATTCAATATGAATTTGGAAAGTATCCAAATTGTATAAGTAAAGTTGAGCGTGCAAGAAGGTATATTAAAAATTCACAGATTAAGTAAAAATATTAAAGATAATCGCGAAGCAGGAGATTAATCCTGCTTCGCTGTTATATTTGAGTGAAGTGGTTTATCGCATTGTTACCAGTTCTTCAGAACTCGTTGGGTGAATAGCGACTACATTATCAAAATCTTTTTTAGTAGCGCCCATTTTAATCGCAACACTAAAACCTTGTAACATTTCATCTGCACCTTTGCCGATGATATGAATTCCAACTACTTTCTCGTCTGCACCAACACAAATAAGTTTCATTGCAGTTTGCTGCTTATGTTCAACCAAAGCATGATACATGGCAGTAAAGCTGGTTTGATAAATTTTCACAGCATCACCGTGTTCTTTACGTGCTTGTTCCTCTGTTAAACCCATAGTGCCAATTGGAGGATGACTAAACATTACAGTAGGTATGTTTGTGTAGTCGAGTTTTCGATCAGGCATATTATTAAATAAGCGATCAGATAAACGACGTGCAGCATTAATGGCAACGGGTGTAAGTTGTGCTTTACCAATTACATCACCAACGGCATAAACGCCTTCAACATTTGTTTGTTGATATTCATCGGTAGGAATATAACCTTGCTCAGTATATTTAATACCGGCAGCATCCAGATTAAGAGGAGCAGTATTTGGTGCACGACCAATTGCCCAGATTAGCGCATCAATGTTTTCACAGACTATTCCACCCTGACAATGAACGGTTAATGTTCCATCATCATTTTTATCAATTTTTTCAACATTAATACGGGTCATTAAATTAACGCCGGCATTAACCATATCTTCCATTAGTGTTTCACGAAGCATTGAATCAAAGCTAGCAAGGAAATGTTCACGGCGAAGTAACATTGATACTTCACTACCCAGATCATTTAGTACGCCTGCAAGTTCAACCGCAATATAACCTGCACCGACTACAGCAACACGTTTAGGTTGTTGTTGTAAGGCAAAAAAGCCATCCGAGGTAATGCCGTGTTCAGCACCAGGCACATCAGGTACAATTGGATAACCACCAGGAGAAATAACAATATGATCGGCTGTATATTTTGTGCCATCAACATCGACTGTATTGGCATCAATGAACTTAGCGGTGCCTTGTAGATATTCAATATTTGAATCTTTAAGATAATTACCGTACCAGTCAGTAATACCTTTGATATAACCCTGGCGTGCCTCAACCAGTTTATTCCAGTTAAAACCATTTACCGTGACATCAAAACCGTAACCTTTGGCATCACCTAATGCACCAGCAATTTCAGAAGCAAACCACATTACCTTTTTTGGTACACAACCGATGTTGACGCAGGTGCCACCGACTGTTTTATTTTCAATGACGGCTGTTTTTTTACCGTACTCTGCTGCACGTTCACATGCTGATAATCCACCGCTACCGGCTCCAATAGATAAAAGATCGTAATGTTGTTTCATAATGTTCTCGTTAATTAGATTAAGGCTAAATGTATTTCCTGATGAAATATCAGGTTATGTTTTGCTGTTACAGTATTATAAAGGAATGTAGAATCTGCGCCTTAATAAATATATCAGAAGGGAAGAAAAATGAGCAATGATATTACTTTATCAGATCAATTAATTGATAACTTATACGGAGTAATTTGTCAGCATGATGAATCTGCAAAACAAAATATGATGGTCGCATTGCAATATTTTGCTGCAGTTTCGGGTTATATGCTGGGTGATTATCCTGGGCAAGATGATGAGCGTGAGGAGTTGATTGATCAATTAGCGGCGTTTACTAAAAATGTCTCTGGAGATCGAGCTAAAAGCCAAAAAGCACAACAACAAGCACAGACTGAGCAAGAGGAAATATCGGCAGCTGCAGGTAAAAGTGTAGAAACGGCAGATCCCGCTGTTGGGATATGGAAACCAGAATAGAAATCAATAAAATGGGTTGTTTTGCAGATGTTTGGGTGATATTTGCATAAATCAGTCTCTATATTAGAAGTTGATTATGTAGATAGTATGCTTACAAATTTAATATGATAATATTGAATTTGCAGGTTGTATCACATATTATTTATGTGTGTTTAATATAATGATTAGTCATTTATACTTAAAGTAAGCTTTGTAAAATAGGGTCGGTACATGGAAGACAAAAATCTTAAGTTGCCAAAGGAAGAATTAACAACTCAACTTGATTCATATAGTTTTAATGAATCTTCAAAAGATATTCTCAATCATGTTACATGTAAAAATCAAAATAAGAATAAAAAATCAAACGATACGTTTAATCATGTCTTAGCCGCAAAAAATGAATGGGAATATTGTGTAGATTCACTTGAACATCAAGCTATGATTATTCTTGATGATGAGCTAAAGGTAATTCGTGTTAATCGAACTGTTGAATTATGGGGCTGGGGTGAAGCAAAAGAAGTTACAGGTATTCATGTATTGAATTTGATTAAACCTGCAATTGAGCATGATTCGATTAGTGACTGGATAGATGAATGGTGTCAGCTTGATATACAACAGAGTGTTGAGTGGGAATCCAAAAATTTTGTTACAGGAAAAAAATTCCGTTTCTCATTTTATCCTAATAAAGATATAGACAGCTTACATCATAATGATTCATGTTATGCAGTATTATTGATTAGTGATATTACTGATGATAAAGCCCATATATCCAAGAAAAATTATTTTGATGATAAAAATGTAAGTGATGAAATTATCGATGAACTATCAAGAGATGATAATAAGAAATTAATAAAAGAATCAGAAGAACGTATGCACCAACTTGCTGATCAATTAATTAATTCTCAGGAAGATGAAAGAAAACGAGTATCAAGTGAATTACATGATGGGGTAGGACAAATGCTTTCTGCATTAAAATACCAGGTCGAGTCGATTATATGTGAATCAAACAACTCGTCGAAACAAAGAAAAAGTGATTTTGTTTTAAACGACGTGCTTGATAATATTAAAATGGCATTAAGTGATTTAAGACGTATTTCGGTTGATCTTCAGCCATCTGTTCTTGAAGACCTGGGTCTTTTAAGGACTTTAAGATGGTTTACTGGTGAATATAATAAAGTTTATGCAAATCTCAATATTGATTTAAAAATTGATATTCCTGAATCAGATATTAATGAAAACTATAAACCGGTCATTTATCGAATTATTCAGGAAGCTATGAATAATATCGCTAAGCATGCAAAAGCTAAAAATATATTATTACATTTGACAAAATCTGAAACGGGCCTTCTATTACGTATATCAGATGATGGTTGTGGTTTTGATCTTAAAAAAGTTAATGAAAAGAATAAATCAGGACTGGGTTTAAAAAGTATGGAAGAGCGAGCATTAAAATCAAATGCGACCTTTACTATTAGTTCTTGCGCTTTATCCGGAACGGTTGTTCAGATTTTTTGGGAGGATTAAGTTTGATCGACAAGACCATTTTTCATAGCATAATTTGTTAAGCTGCCGAGACTATGCATATTTAATTTTTTCATTAGATTTGAACGATGTTTTTCAACTGTTTTAATGCTTATCGACAAATGTTCTGCAATATCTTTACTGCGATTTCCTTCTGCAATTAATTTAATAATTTCTCTTTCTCTTTTAGTTAACACATCCCATGATGTAGCAGGTTTGGATGAGCCTGTAGAGTTTAAATAGCCACTAACTACATTGCCACATATGCTTGGGCTTAAGTATGTTTTTCCATTAAGCACATTTTTTATGGCTGCCAGAAGTTCTTCGTGACTGTCATCCTTTAATACATAACCATCTGCACCTGCATCAAGAGCCGTATGAATATATTCTTCGCTGGTATGCATGGTTAACACTATGCATTTAATTTCAGGTAGTCTTTTTTTTAGTTCACGAATTGCCTCAGTACCATTAGTTTTTGGCATTGACAGATCGGTGAGTAATAAGTCTGGTTTAAGGGAGAGTGCAGTTTTTATGGCATCCATACCATTGTCAACTTCAGCAACGACTTCAAAATCAGATTTACTATTTAAAATTGAACGCAGTCCTGCTCTAAGAATACTGTGATCGTCTGCAAGAAGTATGGTGTGCTTTTTAATCATAATATTAGTTTATCAGATTTAATATTGTTTTTTAATCCAATCCTGGTATTCACCTGACATAACAGCACGCCACCAATCTTCATTTTTTAAATACCAGTCAACGGTTTTCTTTATGCCTGTTTGAAAACTTTCTGCAGGTTGATAACCTATTTCATTATTACTTTTACTCGGATCAATAGCATAACGTCTATCATGCCCAGGCCTGTCTTTTACATATTTTATGAGTTCTTTTGCAGTTTTACCATGGTTTACTGGTGCATTTGGAAATTGTTTTTGTAAGTCAGGATCATCCTTAATACATTTATCAACAAGATCACACACAAGGTTAACAATATCAATATTAGCCCATTCATTTATGCCACCAATATTATAGGGTTCACCTTTACGGCCTTTGCGAATAATGAGGTCAATACCTCTTGCATGATCATCGACATATAACCAGTCACGTATTTGCTGACCATCACCATAAATGGGTAAGGCTTTGCTTTCCAGTATATTGGTAATAACCAAAGGAATGAGTTTTTCTGGAAACTGATATGGGCCATAATTGTTTGAGCAATTTGAAATATTGGTATTTAAGCCATAGGTTTCCTGATAAGAGCGAACAAAAAAATCAGATGAGGCTTTACTTGCAGCATAAGGTGAATTAGGTGCATAAGGTGTGTCTTCACGAAAGGGAGGATCATTTGCTGCTAATGTGCCATAAACTTCATCAGTCGACACATGTTGAAATAAATGTGACATCCCCGGATTTTCATCTAACCAGTAAGTTTTAGCTGCTTTTAATAATTCATGGGTACCTTTTACGTTTGTTTCAATAAAGGCATCAGGACCGGTAATTGAGCGATCAACATGAGACTCTGCTGCAAAATGAACAATGGTATCAATTTTTTCTTCACGCAATAATTTTAAAGACAAGTCATAATCTAAAATATCACCATGAACAAAACGAAAGCCAGGATTTTTTTCTACGGAAGATAAATTAGCAACATTACCTGCATAAGTTAATGCATCCAATACCACAACCCGGTTATCAGGGTATGTTTTTAACCAGTAATGGACAAAGTTGGCACCAATAAATCCTGCACCACCGGTGACAAGTAGTTTCCTGGGTGTATAAATTTCAATTTTAGACATTTTATTACCGGGTTAATTTAATTTCTAATTTAGCATGTCATTGCACTTAATGAACCGCTACGCGTTTCGTCAGTATTACCCTAACGTGTTTCACACGTTCTGGCATCGAGGAAACAATGTGACCGCAGCAATCTCCGGAAAAGAGATATTTGTCATGAGATTGCCACGTTTTGCTCACCCCAAGGGTACTTCCTCGTATTGTTTACAACAATACTCAGGGCGCGCAATGACGCAGATGCGTCACTTTAATTCTGTTAATACTTGTTTTAATGCATTTTGCCAGTCTGGCATTTCAATGCCAAAAGTTGTTTTTAGTTTTGAACAATCTAACATAGAATTTACCGGGCGTTTGGCAGCAGTTGGATATTCTGCTGTTGTTATTGGATTTACTTTAACCTTTTTGTTAAGCATACCCATTTTAACGGCCTGGCTAAATATTTCTCTGGCAAAATCATACCACGATGTTTTTAAACTTCCGCAGTAATGGTATGTACCCCATGCAAGTATTTGTTGTTGTTGATATTGATCTGCTAAATTTATTAATGTTTGTGCAATATTTTTTGCAGGAGAGGGGCCACCAAACTGATCCGAAACCACATTGAGTTCATCTCTGTCTTTGCCTAAACGCAACATGGTTTTAACAAAATTATTACCTTGTGCTCCAAATACCCAGGCAACGCGTAAAATCAGGTGATGGGGTAAATGTTGACGAATTGCTTCTTCGCCATGCCATTTACTGATCCCATATATACCAAGTGGTGAAACAGGGTCATTTTCACTATAAGGTTCTAATTTTGAACCATCAAACACATAATCAGTTGAAATATGAAACAGTGGAATGTTTAGTTTTTTACATGCAGCAGCAATATTTTCTGCACCATCACGATTAATGGCATAGGCCAGGTCTTGTTCCTCTTCAGCTTTATCAACTGCAGTATATGCTGCAGCATTAATTACAAGATCAGGTTGAAGATTGTTGATATATACTTCAGCATTGTTTTTTTGAGTAATATCTAACTCAGCGCGACCAGCTGCAATGACGTTATATTCTCTTTTTATTGCAATATGTACGAGCTCTTTTCCAACCTGACCCTGTGCCCCGGTGATCAGAATTTTCATCATGTTCAATTGGCCACTTCCATATCTAACATAAAATCGTCATAAGCAGGTAATTTGTCATGCGCTTGATGTTTTAACAACACATTTTTTTTATCTTTTTCAGAAAGGGATATTTTTGATGAAATATCTGAAATAGACCAATCAATACCAATATCAGGGTCATCCCAGGCAATACCCTGTTCAGATTCAGGGTGATAATAATCAGTACACTTATAAAGAAAGTCTGCACTTTTAGATAGAACAACAAAACCATGTGCGTAACCTGGCGGAACATACATCATTCGCATACTTTTTTCGTCAAGTTGAGTGCCATACCATTGGCCAAAAGTAGGTGAGCCCTTTCGCACGTCTACCGCCACATCAAAAACAGTTCCACTTGTAACACGGACTAATTTACCCTGAGTTTGTGTTAACTGATAATGCAGTCCACGCAACACGCCTTGTGTTGAACGTGAATGATTGTCCTGAACAAACTTAACATTAATGCCTGCTTGTTTAAGAACATCCTCGCGATAGGTTTCCAGAAAAAAACCACGTTTATCGCCAAAGACTTTTGGTTCAATGACAATAACGCCGGGTAAATGTGTTTTAATAATTTTCATAGTCATATTAAGCTTATTTTATTTAGCGTGATGCTATTTAATAAGCCCCATTAAGTATTCACCATAACCACTTTTTAATAAATGACGTGCTAATGATTCTACCTGGGCAGCATCAATATAACCCTGAGCGTATGCAATTTCTTCGGGGCAGGCAATTTTTAATCCCTGGCGTTCTTCCATGACCTGGATGAAATTCGAAGCTTGTAATAATGAGGCATGCGTACCCGTGTCTAACCAGGCATAACCACGACCCATTACTTCAACATTGAGATCTCCTCGTTTCATATATACTTTATTTACATCAGTTATTTCGAGTTCACCACGAGGAGATGGTTTAATATTTTTTGCTATTTCAATTACATCATTATCGTAAAAATATAAACCGGTTACGGCGTAGTTACTGGTTGGTTTTTCGGGTTTTTCTTCTAGCGCAATTGCATGACCATTATCATCAAAATCAACAACACCATAACGCTCGGGATCTTTTACATAATAACCAAAGACGGTTGCGCCTTTTTTTTGTTGTATGGCATTGCTTAATAATTTATCCATGCCATGGCCATAAAAAATATTATCACCTAAAACCAGGCTGACACTGTCGTTGCCGATAAATTGTTCACCAATAATAAAGGCTTGCGCCAGTCCATCTGGATTTGGTTGAACTTCATAGGTTATGTTGAGGCCCCATTGATTACCTGAACCTAATAAATTAATAAATAATTGCTGATCATGCGGTGTCGTAATAATTAAAATATCCTGAATACCTGCCAGTATTAAAACGGACAAGGGATAATAAATCATCGGTTTATCGTAAACAGGTAAAAGTTGTTTACTTAACGAATGCGTTAATGGGTGCAAACGAGTGCCGGAGCCACCGGCCAAAATTATACCTTTCACTTTTCTAAACTCCTGAAAATATAGATAATTTTATAAAAAAAATATGAGTTGTGCATATTAAAATAAACCGATAAGTAATGCTATTTTATAGTACTCATGTTGCTAGTGAAATAGCCCAATCAGGTATTCCTTGGAATATATTACCAACTTTTTAACTGTATATATCCAGGCTATTAAGTTCGCTATAGTGCCATTAAAATTATGATTATGTGTATAATTACGACATGAAAAATAGTGTGGATCGATATACTACTTTATTACCGACGTTACTTTCAGTAACGGAATGGTTGATTGCACCAGTAATTACATTAGGCTCTTTTATTGTCATCCTGTATTACAGTGGTATTGTGCTTGAAGAGCAATATCTGGCAATGGCAGTTATTATTTTATTACTTTCTCTAATTATTCTTAAAGAGTCTGATTTATTTGAAACCTCAAGTAGTGCAGATGCGCAGGCTCAGAGCAGTAATGTGCTTATTTACTGGGGCGTAATGATTTTTGCACTCATTATTATTGGCTATGTTACAGCTACGATTGACTTGTTTGACGTGAGTGTTTTATATACCTGGGCGGTGATAACACCAGTACTTATTCTTATAGCAAATTTTATTTTCAGATATCTCTTATTGTTAAGTTTAAAGTCAGAAGAAAATCAACGAAAGGTTGCAATTGTTGGGGCAAATGAAGAATCTCATAAACTCGCAGACAATATTGTTAATAATATTGCGTATGGATTAAAGCTCAATGGTTATTTTGATGATCGCCCGGAAGAGAGAACCGGGAAGTCTATGGCGGTGCCATATTTAGGCGTCATGGACAAGCTACCAGAATATGTTAAGAAAAAGGGCATTGATCTAATATATATAACGATACCTGTGAGCCATCAACAGCGCGTTTTAGATTTATTGGATAAATTGCATGATACAACTGCATCTATTTACTTTACCCCGGATATTTTTGTTTATGAACTAATCCAGGCACGAATGGATAATATTGGTGATATGCCGCTGGTTGCACTTTGTGAAACGCCTTTTAGTGGTTTAAATGGTGTTTTAAAACGCCTCAGTGATATTTTATTTTCTGTATTTATTTTGGTATTAATTTCACCAATATTGTTAATGGTCGCGTTAGCCGTTAAATTATGCTCACCTGGTCCTGTTCTTTTTTCCCAAAAACGTTATGGCCTTGATGGTGAAGAAATTATTGTTTATAAATTTCGCTCAATGACGGTATGTGAAGACGGTGATAATATTAAACAAGCCACACGAAATGATGCTCGTATTACTAAATTGGGTGCAATATTAAGAAAATATTCACTCGATGAATTGCCGCAATTCATTAATGTTTTACAAGGTAGAATGAGTGTTGTTGGACCAAGACCACATGCTGTTGCGCATAATGAAATGTATCGAGGTATGATTAAAGGTTATATGATGCGCCATAAAGTTA
>VAPK010490899.1_pt1 | contig 23155 bp, 22 predicted proteins | sample 3395031 | NCBI WGS metagenome assembly VAPK01 (sample SAMN08290443, study PRJNA428436) | hydrothermal vent metagenome | isolation source: Deep-sea hydrothermal vent chimney 1 | place: Pacific Ocean: Juan De Fuca Ridge
AGCGCCAAGGATGACGCTGCGGGTCTGGCTATTTCTGAACGTTTCACCTCACAAATTCGTGGTTTGAACCAGGCGGTACGAAATGCCAATGATGGTATTTCTCTGGCGCAAACAGCAGAAGGCGCGTTGTCTGAGGGCGGCAATATTTTGCAGCGTATTCGTGAACTGGCGGTGCAGTCTGCCAATGCCACTAACTCGGCTTCAGATCGTCAGGCGCTACAGGCCGAAGTCGGGCAACTGGTATCGGAACTCGATCGCATCTCGACAGCAACGGAGTTTAACGGTCAGAAACTGCTTGATGGTACCTTTGGTGCGGCGGTGTTCCAGGTCGGCGCCAATGCCAACCAGACCATTCAGACAACCACCAGCAACTTCCGTACCGCACAGTATGGTGACTACCGGGTCGAAGGGGTGGCCTCGACCGGCACCTCGGGCGAGCGTATTACGGGTGAAAATCTTTCGGTCAGCGGTTCACTGGGAACCCTTAATTTTAATATTGAGGGCGGTACCAGCGCCAAGAAAGTTGCCGAGATGGTCAATGCGAAAAGTGACCAAACCGGAGTCAGCGCTTTCGCCAAGACTGAGCAGGCCATCAATTTCAGTGCTGCTGGTGCCTATGTGCTGGATATTCAGTCTGACAATCCAGAGGCTCAGCAGATCGCTTTCACTATCAGTGGCACGGAAGGTAACGATGGTCTGGCCGGTGCGGTAACGGCTATTAACGATGTAGCCTCCAAGACTGGTGTCACAGCCCGGATTAGTGAAGATGGTTCTGGCGTGGTGTTGATGAACAGCACGGGTAATACCATTAGCCTGGCGGAAGGCGCCAACAATAACAACATCGGAACTATTACGGTAGGTGATGCTGTTCTTCCCGCAGGCAAGGGGGATAATACTGGTGAGGCTCCGGTTGATGGCGAAACTGCTCCGCAAGGTGCGGTTGCGATTATTACCGGTCAGGTAACATTCGATTCGGATAAATCCTTCAGCGTCTCAGGCACAAGCGGCATGACAGTCAAGGAGGCTACCGAGGCCTCCAAGTTAAATTCAGTAGCCAATCTGGATGTTAGTTCCGTTGAGGGCGCTAATCTGGCCCTGGCAACAGTGGATGCTGCACTGGCAACGGTGAATAACCAGCGTGCCAAGTTTGGTGCTATCCAGAGTCGCTTTACCTCGACCATTGCCAATCTAGCAACCAATGCCGAAAACCTGACCGCGGCGCGTTCACGCGTTCGTGATGCCGACTTTGCCAAGGAAACGGCCAATCTGACTCGTGCCCAGATCCTGCAGCAGGCTGGTACGGCGATGTTGGCACAGGCTAATGTGGCGCCACAAAACGTCTTGAGCCTGTTAAAGTAAGCTGGCAATAATGACGAAAACTACTGATGAATTTCAGTGGTTGCGTCTGACAGCGTAAGAGGTGACGTTATGGCAACACATTCAATAACCAATGTGGCGATCTTGGCGAGCACGACAGGAAGTCGTGCCGCCAGTGGTTCCACGGGGAATGTTGCCGAAGGGCGGCAAGCAGTTGCCGCTGCAATCATTGAGGAGCAAACCCGTGAAACTAAGGTCTCAAAGGAAGATCTTGCTCAAGCGGTAAGCCATCTGAAGGAATACGTACAGCACATGAAACGTGACATGGATTTCAGTGTCGATGACAAGACAGGACGTTTCGTAGTGAAAGTCTATGACTCGGAAACCAAGGAATTGATACGTCAGATCCCATCTGAAGAGATGCTGGCTATATCGAGACACCTGGTGGAATCTATGGATGATGAAGAAGCAAGAAAGGGGTTTCTGATAGAACTGAATGCCTGATGGGAATGTCAGGAGCTGGTATTAAACTTGCATTGCACCAGTAAAGCAGATTTCGGGAAGAAATCCTATTCAGCGTTAAATGAGTCAAGAGGTACAGTATGCCAAGCATTACATCTGCAGGTGTTGGATCGGGACTGGATGTCCGTGGCCTGGTAGATAAGTTGGTGGCAGCAGAAGGTGGACCGGTGAAGCTTCGCCTGGATCGCAAGGAAGCGAAACTCCAGGCCGGGCTGTCTGCAATAGGAACGTTTAAAGCGGCTGTTTCCGGGGTTCAGTCTTCACTTAATGCCTTGCGTAAGCCAGAGACCTTTGACAATCTTGAAGTCACCAGTAGTGACGAAGATAAGCTGGCCGCAACGGCTGGTAAAGACGCCCAGCCGGGTGATTATGATATTGAAATTCTACAACTTGCCCAGGCGCATAAACTTTCAAGTGCTTCCCTGGAATCTGATCGTCTTCCATTAGGAAGCGGCAGTCTGACGATTCAACTGGGTCGGTTTGATAATGAAAGCAGGCGTTTTGTCATGAATTCGGATATCCCCGCAAAGACCATTAAGATTACTGAGCAGAACGGCAGTTTGCGTGGAATTCAGGAAACGATTAATAAAGCGGATGCAGGTATTCGTGCCTCGGTGATTAATGATGGCAAGGGTTATCGGCTGGTATTGTCCTCACTGGTGGCGGGTAATGACAGCAGTATTCGCATCAAGGTAAATGACAATGATGGCACTGACCAGGATATGTCAGGCTTATCGGTCTTTACCTATCAACCAGATAGCCCGCAGGCTGCGGGAATGAATATGAATGAGGTGATGGCACCGCGGGATGCCAAACTGAAGGTTGACGGTATTTTAGTGAGCCGTTCTAGCAATGATATCGATGATGTGATCGGCGGGCTTACGCTTAGCCTCAAACCGGGTTCTGAAGGCAGTCATAATCGTATTCATGCGGAAATGAATACTAGCGCGATAACGGATTCGGTTAAAAGTTTTATTGGCAAATACAATGAAATGCTTGACGTGGTGCATAAGCTGACTGGCTATGATGCGGAAACGAAAAAAGCCGGTCCGCTTTCAGGGGATGCCTCTATTCGTGGGATTGTTAACCAGATACGTCGAACTCTGGGTGATAACTTCAGCAGCGTGAATAAAAAATATGATTCTCTTTTCAGTGTTGGTATCGATGTTCAGCGTGATGGCAAGCTGGCATTGAACAGCACAAAACTACAGGCAGCGATTGACGATGATCTGCAGCAGGTGGTGCAATTATTTTCAATTTCCGGTTCCAGCAGTGATCCTGCCATTAATTATCTTAAGGCCGGAGATAAAACAAAAACCGGCACCTATGATCTAGTTATTACTCGCATGGCTTCGCAGGGAGCCTGGGGTGGACGCCCGCTCACAGCGGGAGCGGGCGGGAATATCTTCCCCTTACGTCTGCAGGAAGGTAATAACAGTTTCCGTCTCAAGGTCGATGGAGTGGACAGTCAGAAGATCACCTTGGCGGCAAAAGATTATCGTAAGCAAAGCGAGTTACTACAGGAACTGCAAACCCAGATTAATTCAGACAGTAATTTTCAAAAGAACAAAGTTTTCGTAGAAGCCCATTTTTCTAAAGGTCGACTGCTGCTGGTCTCCAGTCGCTATGGCAGCAATTCTACAGTTGAAGTTATCCAGGCTGCCAAGGGACTAAAACAAAGCCTGGGCTTTAAGGTTAGTAGCGGTATCAGTGGTGAGGATGTGGCGGGTACCTTCAACCGTGTGGCAGGCACGGGTTCCGGTCGCACCCTTACAGGTAAAGGCAGTGCCGAGGGGCTGAAAATAGAGGTGCAGGACGGGGCTGTCGGTGAGCGGGGCCAGGTGTTTTTTTCCCGAGGCGTAGGCGCGCAGCTTTACCAACTGAGCGGTCAGTTTTTGAAACAGGATGGCATCATCAAGGTTCGCAGCGATGGTTATTCCGATCGTATTCGTGAGATTGGAAAGGATCGGGACAAGTTGGCTCACAAGCTTGAGACTTCAAGAAAACGCTATTTAAAAGAGTATACCGCACTGGATGAAACACTCGGCAAAATGCGATCAACGGGTAACTTTTTGAGTCGACAGTTGGGTTCTTTGCCCGGTGCTGCGAGACCGAAGTGAAACTGAAATGAAATCATCCAGGCTTTTGCGATGTTGTTTGCACATCTGTGGCTGAGCAAACAATGGAGCCGTAAGTAATATTTTAATTATGTTGCTAGTTATTTCCCTCAGCGTGCTGCGGGTTGATTTATTAAACGAGGAGTCAGGTCATGAATATGGCAAAACCACATAGTGCGGTTCAGCAGTATAATAAGGTTAGTGTTTCCAGTGGTGTTGAGTCTGCCAGTCCCCACCGCCTGATCCAGATGCTGATGCTCGGGGCACTGGAAAAGATCCATACTGCCAAGGGACATATGGCGCGCGGCGAGGTATCGGCCAAAGGCGGTAATATTAGCTGGGCGATTTCTATTATTGATGGTTTGCGTGCCAGTCTGGATTTGAATAGCGGCGGTGAAATTGCGCAGAATCTAGATGATTTGTATGACTACATGACCCGACGCCTGGCTCGAGCTAACATTGAAGACGACGCCGATATTCTTGACGAAGTGGCCTCACTGTTGAGCTCGATCAAGCTCAGCTGGGATGAGGTACCCACACGTATAGAACAGCAAAAACAGATTCAGGAATACTGATCTGTGGAGTGAGGCGGCAATGCCTGTGATATCACCGCAAATTCAAGCACAAAACATTTTGTGTATCAGTCATGAGATGTATGATCGGGCAAAACAAGGTGACTGGGCTTCGTTTAGTGGACTGGAAGCGAAACGCCAGAAAATAATCGCGCTCCTGTTTGCTGATCCGCATATCGACCTGCTGCTAGAAAAACTAGCTTCGACTCTGAATCAGGTTATGGCTATCGATAATAAAAGTATGGCTCTAGGAGAAAGGGAGAAACAGCGGTTAGCTGGAGAAATGGCCGGCTTGAAGCAGCATCGTCAAGCGGCCCAAGTTTACCAGCTTATATCGACAAATTAATCCTGTTTAGTCTGAAACAGAGGCGGAACAATTACATTATTATCTAATAAGTGAATGTTTTAACTCATTGATTTGGCTGATTTAGGCTTATTCATGCTTATTTCATAAAATTAATAACATATAGTCTGGTAAAAGGGGATAGATTCCCCTATAGTACATGCAGATACAGATATTGTTATTGGCAGTTTTGGTTATTCCCTTCGTGTTAAGCCCTAAATTCCCCGTTTCATTACCTGTACGCAACAACACACTAATTTGTTTAATTTATTCTAGGTAAAAAGTTATATGGCTACAGGTACTGTAAAGTGGTTTAACGAATCCAAAGGTTTTGGATTTATTTCTCAGGACGATGGTGGTGCAGATGTATTCGTACATTTCAGCGTAATCCAGGGTTCAGGTTTTAAAACCCTGAACGAAGGTCAGCCGGTTACCTTTGAGGTAGAGAACGGCCCCAAGGGTTTGCAGGCGACTAGCGTTACGCCCGCCTAAGCAAGACCTTATCGGACAAACCGATATGAAGAACCCCGCTCCGGCGGGGTTCTTTTTTAGATCTGTTTTAGTTGTAACACGCGGGTCCATTTATAAGGATTCAAGCGTGCCAGTGCACTTAAATCACACTTCTTTTTGTTTGTTGGACTCATGTGTGTCTGAGGAACAGTTGAGTTTGCAATGGGCTATACGCTTAAGAATTAATCTAAATCATACTGCCGCCAGACTCTGTATTTAAAGGGAAACAAAATTGAAAAAACTATTTATTGGCAATTTACCCGCTAGCACCAATGAAAATGATATTCAGACTCTGTTTGCTGAATTTGGCACGGTGCGCGCATGTAAGCTTGTAACGGATGTTTTTTCCGGCCAGTGTAAGGGTTTTGGTTTTATCGAGATGGAAGGCCATGAGGCGCGTGCCGCCATTGCCGGCCTGAATGGCAAAGACTTTAAAGGCCATTCCATCAAGGTCAATTTTGAATCTCCCAAAGTGGGCGGACGCCGTCGCCGTTAACAAGAACACCCTCCTGATGTAATGGGCTGCTTCCTTACTGCTTTTTATTCCGCTTGGCTAGCCCCCCTCTGAAACGCAATCTATATTTCAATAATCAGCATCCCCCCTGGCCCCTGATGAGATGCCACAAAACGCATTGTTTTAGCATCGTTTCGTAGTATTGTATATGCTTGGCAAGCCATATAATAAGGGGTAAGTATGCAGGACGATGTATTATCGATTAAAACAGCACTGGCGCTAAAGTGGCTTGTGTTGCCTGAATCGACTTCGGTTGCCGCCCTGCGGCGAAATAATCTGCTGACCTTTGCCTTACTCGAAACGCTCAGTGAGCAGCAATCTGCTGCGCATGAGACGCACCATTCTTCCCCTGAATTGCAACGCATTGAGAATAAACTGAATTTGCTCATTGATATGTTCAGCAAACTGTATGGACAGTCACAACAGCATGTTGCGGCCATTTCGGTCAAGCTTTCCTGCAAGGGTATCGAATGGCAGTCTGACACTGCGCCTGATGAGACGGCATCATTATTATTGGAGCTATACCCGGATGGCGAGATGCAGCAGGCGCTGAAAATTATTGCTCAGGTGGTATCGGTGGCAGAGCATGATGGCCGCTATCTTGTGCGCACGAAATTTACCTCGCTGGATGAGGGCGAGAGAAATCATCTGGAAAAATGGATATTTGCCCATCATCGACGGATGATTGCCCAGGCGCGGAGTTTTTCTCCTTCTTAAACAGAAAATACGTTACATATTTCAGGGGCTTGAGCTTTACCAGTCAACAACCGACAAAATTTTGACTTTTTGTGTCGGGCTGCTAACATCTCTAACATCTAGAGAATTTTACTCTTTCACAGGTTTATTTTTGCAAGGAACTTTCCATGTCTTATAAAAACGTGCTGCTCATTGAAAGTGACACGCAACGACGCTCTGACTTGAATTTACTCCTTAATTTCGTTGATTATGGCCAGATTGAATCCAGCGATGTGAAATCCTGGTCTGCGCTTGGCGTACCGGATGACGGCTGGGATGTGATTATCATCGGCCAGGCCGAAACCTGCAGCCTGACCAGGGCGGAAATTGAAGAGCTGAAAAACGAATTTGGCAGTGAAATCCCGGTTCTCTTATTGCATCATCGTGAAGGTGAGCCAAGCGAACTAGCGCCGCCGTTGATTGCCGGTAAAATTGAATATCCCGTTAAGCATCGTCAGTTGCAGCATGCTCTGCATCAGGCGGATATTTACCACCGCACCAGTACTCGTCCTGGCTCGGGTACCCAGACCCTGTTTCGTAGTCTGGTCGGTAACAGCCGGGCTATTCGTGAAATCCGCCGTCTTATCGATCAGGTGGCGGATTCAGATGCCAATGTCATGATTCTGGGGGAGTCTGGCACAGGCAAGGAAGTGGTCGCGCGTAATTTGCATTATCACTCTTCACGTCGGGACAAGCCCTTTGTGCCAGTGAACTGTGGCGCCATTCCACCAGAGTTGCTGGAAAGCGAGTTATTCGGGCATGAGAAAGGTGCGTTTACCGGTGCGATTAGTACGCGTCAGGGGCGCTTTGAAATGGCCAATGGCGGTACCCTGTTTCTGGATGAAATCGGTGATATGCCGCTCAATATGCAGGTTAAACTGCTGCGGGTGATTCAGGAACGGATATTTGAACGTGTCGGCGGCAATAAAAGCATCATTGCCAATGTTCGCATCGTTGCGGCTACCCACCGCAATCTGGAAGAGGAAATTGCAGCAGGGCGTTTTCGCGAAGATCTGTACTACCGGTTAAATGTCTTTCCCATTGAAATGCCTCCTCTGCGAGAGCGGATTGAAGATATTCCCCTTTTGATTGAAGAATTGATTACCCGGATGGAATATGAGCAGCGGGGTTCGGTGCGCCTGACCCAAAATGCCATTGCCGTACTGTGTCAGTACAAATGGCTGGGCAATGTGCGTGAACTTTCCAATCTGATTGAACGGTTAATCATTATGTTTCCCAATGGCGTGGTGGATGTGCGTGATCTACCAGAGAAATTTCGCCATGATTTACCAGTGGCGGAGTTATCGGAAGTGCAGACAGGTGGCGAGCCAATGTTAAAACTGCAGGCACTGGATGTACCGCTGCGCATCCCCGCAAATGGTCTGGATCTTAAAGAACATATGATTAATCTGGAATCATCTCTCATCAAACAGGCGCTGGACGATGTTGATGGTGTGGTTGCTCATGCGGCCAAACGCCTGAACATGCGCCGTACTACGTTGGTAGAAAAAATGCGCAAATATGGCCTACAACGGGTGGACAAGGTTTCCTGAATAGATGTTGATGGCTAGAGTAACGTCCAGAGTCCAAGCCCGTCAATTTGCGCCACAAAATTGACTCACGTTTCATTCTCGACTCTATCTCCCTGTAATCCTTATTAAAACTAATTAGGCATAGTTCTTGCTCCTGTCCTTGTGGCGACGCCTTTGGCGTCAGATTTCGGGCAATGACAGGAACTTTTCATGCAGCACGACAGCACTGATTCGCAGAGCCTAAAAGATGCCTTTGCGATCTTCAACCAATTTTCCAGTCAACTGAGTGAATCCTATCGCCAGCTTGAGGTTCGTGTGGCTGAACTCAATGAAGAACTGCAGGCGGCACGGGATGAACGCATTCGAGAGCTGACCGAAAAGGAACGTCTGGCTAGCCGCCTGAGCCTGTTGTTGGAGGTGCTGCCCGGAGGCGTCATTGTGCTTGATGGCGAAGGCATTATCCGCGAGAACAATCCTGCAGCAGAGGATCTGCTGGGTCAGCCGCTGTTAGAAGTCAGCTGGAGCGAAGTGATTAGTCGTGCCTTTGCTCCTCGTTGCGATGATGGTCATGAAGTCTCACTGGCTGATGGCCGTCGGGTCAACATTTCAACCTGCCCACTGGGTGCCGAGCCAGGTCAGATTCTGCTGATTACCGATGTTACCGAAATGCGTAGGTTACAGGATCGTCTGGCCCAGCAGCAGCGTCTGGCCTCGATGGGGGAAACCGCCGCTTCACTGGCACACCAGATCCGTACTCCTCTGTCTTGCGCCATGCTCTATGCCTCTAACTTAAAACGTTCACATATGGACGATTCGCAGCGCCAGCAGGTAGCAGAAAAAATATTTTCCCGCCTGCGTCATCTAGAACAGTTGGTAGACAATATGTTGGTCTATGCTCGCAGTGGCAAAAGTGGAGAAGAATTCTTTACCGCCGATGTGCTATTGACCGATTTGCAACAATTGCTGGAAGAGCAGTTGCAGCCCAGCCATATCCGCTATGCGTGGAAAGATGAAACTGCCGGCCAGCGGCTCTACGGTAATCGGCAGATGATTTTAAGCGGCTTGATCAACCTTGCAGTAAATGCCATTCAGGCTATGGAACAAGATGGTGAACTTCAGGCCTTGGCATCGGTGGATGAGGCCGGTCAACTGGAGTTGCGAATCTCGGACAATGGTCCTGGCATTGCACCGGAGCTGCAAGACAAATTATTCGATCCTTTTTATACCACTCGCAAGGATGGCACAGGCTTGGGCTTGGCCGTGGTGCAGGCCATTGCGCGTGCGCATAAGGGGGAAGTGAAACTGGTATCGAAGCTGGGTGAGGGTAGTGCTTTCAGCCTGTATTTGCCGATTTTCCAGTCGCCCCAGCAGTTTGAAGCATCATTAATTACACCCATACAGGCTGGCCTGATAAACGCGCAACAGATCGCCTGATAATTTTGTAGTGAGGAACTAGCATGACGATGGACTTAAGCATATTGGTAGTTGAAGACGATGAGTCCCTGGCGGAAGCGTTGCAAGATACGTTGCAGATGGCCGGTTACAGGGTATGTATGGCGGAAAATGGGCTGATGGCCCTGCGCTTACTTGAACATGAGGTGGTGGATCTGATTATTAGTGACATCAATATGCCAAAAATGGATGGCCACAGTTTGCTAAAAAAAGTCCGGCTGCAGTTTTCCGACATTCCTATCATTCTGATGACGGCTTATGGCACGATCCAACAGGCGGTGGATGCTATGCGTGATGGTGCCGCAGACTATATGGTCAAACCCTTTGAAGCCGAGGTATTGGTCAACATGGTGGGCCAGTATATTGGAACCGTGCGGGCTGATGAGGAGATGATAGTCGTCGATGAGGTTTCGCAGGAACTGGCGCGTATCGCCATAAAGGTAGCGGAAAGTGATGCGACGATTATGATCAGTGGTGAGAGCGGGGTTGGCAAGGAAGTACTGGCGCAGTTTATCCACCGTCACTCGTCCCGGCATGAGCAGCCCTTTGTGGCTATAAATTGTGCTGCCATTCCTGAAAACATGTTGGAAGCGACCCTGTTTGGTTATGAAAAAGGCGCTTTTACCGGTGCCTACAAAGCCTGTCCGGGTAAGTTCGAACAGGCCCAGGGTGGCACCCTGTTACTGGATGAGATTTCAGAAATGGATCTGGGCTTGCAGGCTAAACTGTTGCGGGTTTTGCAGGAGCGTGAAGTGGAACGGCTTGGTAGTACCGATATGATCAAGTTGGATGTAAGAGTGTTGGCCACCTCAAACCGTGATATGCAAACCGTGGTCGCTGAAGGTCGGTTTCGTGAAGATCTTTTTTACCGGCTCAATGTTTTCCCTCTGATTTTGCAGCCCTTGCGTGAGCGTAGTGGTGATATTGTGCCGTTGGCAAAACGTCTGTTGGAAAAACATGCACGCAGATCCAGCCAGATCATTCCGGAGCTTTCGCCTGAGGCTTGTGCCGGTCTGCTGCGTCATCGCTGGCCGGGTAATATTCGAGAATTGGATAATGTGATTCAACGAGCGCTGATCTTACACAGCGATGCGCTGATTAATGAACAGGATCTGCATTTTGAAGTTGTCACGGGCAATTCTGGTTTTACTCACAATACAAGTTCCAGAATAAATCCCGAGACTAGCATCGGCTCAGTGAAGTCAGTATCTGCAGCAGCCATTAAAGGTGAAGCAAAGGACGAATCACTGAATTCAGATCTGAAACAGCGTGAATGGGATTTGATCCTGGATGCAATCCGTTGTGCCCATGGCAGTCGCAAGCTTACCGCAGAGCGGCTGGGAATCAGCCAGCGTACGCTGCGTTACAAACTAGCACGCATGCGTGAAGCAGGCATCGTGGTGCCGGGCAGTTCGGATAGTCGTCTGGCTGATCCGGGGGTTGCCGATCTGGGCGCGGCTGGTCTGGAAACTGCATAATGCTGTTTAGCGCCAAACTTTTGACGAAAACAAATCTGATCTCTCCAGGGTATTGATATGACAAACGCAATTACTTCCGATGCACTGTTGCTACAAATGCGCGCCATGGCCAGTGTGGCACAGGCAAAAAATGCCGAACCTGTTGCCGGAGCTGGGGCGACGAGTGATTTTTCTGAATTGTTGAAACAATCCATCGACAAGGTCAACGAGACCCAAATGGGTGCCAAAAAAATTACCGATGCTTTTCAGCAAGGTGATCCGAATGTGCAAATGTCCGAAGTAATGGTGGCCTTGCAAAAATCCAATGTCTCATTCCAGGCCATGCTGCAGGTGCGTAACAAACTGGTGAACGCTTATCAGGAGATTATGAATATGCCGGTATGATAGGTCTGTCAGCAATGAAGTACTTTTTCCTGTTATTTACGCATATACATAATAAACGAAGAAAGATATGGACCTGGTAAAAACAGAACAGCTTAATGGCTCCTTCATGGGAATGCTGGAATTGCCGATGGTACGCCAAATGGGCCTGTTGGTGGGACTGGCTGCCAGTATTGCTATTGGGGTTGCGGTTGTTCTCTGGTCACAGACACCGACCTTTAATATTCTTTACAGTAACGTCACGGCGCAGGATGCCCAGGCTATGGCCGAGATATTGAAACGCAACAATATCGAATTTCGGCTGGATCCGGATTCCGGTGCGATTATGGTTGAATCGGGCAAAACCAGTGAAGCGATGCTGAAACTGGCGGCAGAAAATTTGCCACAAAGTAGTGGTGAAGGTTTTGAAATTATGGATAAGGAGCAGGGCTTTGGTTCCAGTGCCTTTATCCAGAATGTACGTTATCAGCGGGCGAGGGAGGGTGAATTAGCACGTACCATCAGGTCGATTACTGCCGTCGAGAATGCCCGTGTGCACCTGGCTTTGCCCAGGGAATCCGCCTTTGTGCGCAACCGCAAGAAGCCCAGCGCTTCGGTGATGATCAAGTTGGCGCCAGGGCGGCGTTTGGAAAAGGAACAGATTGCTGCTATTACGCATCTGGTGGCTTCCAGTGTGACCAATCTTGAAGCCTCACAAGTTACCCTGGTCGATGATCGAGGACGCTTGTTGTCATCGGATGATGATAAAACTGATTTGGCGATGACCGCCAATGAATTTGAATATACTCGCAAGTTGGAACAGAACTATATTCAGCGTATTGAACACCTATTAGCGCCTCTAGTGGGCATCAATGGTGTTCGCGCCCAGGTCAACGCCGATCTGGATTTCACCCAGACTGAATCGACCCAGGAACAGTTTAATCCTGACTTGCCCGCTTTGCGCAGTGAGCAGCAGACAGAAGAACAGAGCAAGGGTGTGCAGAGCGAAGGGGGCATTCCTGGTGCTTTGAGTAATGAACCCCCGGGCAAGGCGGTGGCACCGGAAGAGGTAACCAATAAAGACAAGACAGCGGCAGAAAAACGGATCGTCGAAGGGCCAAGCAAGTTAAAGAAACGTTCGATACGGAACTTTGAGCTGGACAAGATGATCAGTCATACCCGCCACAGTACAGGAGGCATTCGTCGCCTTTCGGTCGCGGTAGTGCTGGATGTGAAAAGCGGCAAAGATGCAGAAGGCAATCCGATTGAGATCCCCTATACCGATGTAGAACTGGCGCGATTTACCAGCCTGGTAAAAGAGGCGGTAGGATTTAATGCGATGCGAGGTGATAGTGTCAAAATCATTAATGCGGCCTTCCTGCCAACTGAAAAAATGCCGGAAATTCCGGATATTCCAATTTGGGAACAGTCCTGGTTCTGGTCGATACTCAAACAACTGGCGGCAGCAGTCATGGTGATGTTCCTGGTATTTGGAGTTTTACGTCCGATCATGCGTCATCTTGCTACCCAACCAAAACAGATTGTAGTGAATGAAGAAGGTGAAGAAATTCCTGAAGATCAACTGACCCTGAGCCATGAAACAGGTGGCCGTTTACCTAAACCATCGACCTATGAAGATAACCTGACGATGGCCAAGTCATTGGCCAGTCAGGAACCAAAGCGGGTTGCGCAAGTCGTTAAGGGCTGGATTGAAGACTAAAGCTTATGGCCAATGAGGCAAAACAGACAAAGAAGTTGTCGGGTATTGAGCGCACAGCGGTGCTGTTGATGACCCTGGGTGAACAGGATGCGGCAGAAATCATGAAGCTGCTGAATCCTAAGGAAGTCCAGAAAATCGGCGAGGCTATGGCCGGGTTAGGTAGTGTCGGTCGGGATACGGTAGATGATGTGCTGAGTGAGTTTTGTGATACGGTCGATGAGCAGACGGCGCTGGGTATTGGTAACGAAGAATACCTGCGCAATGTGCTGGTTAATGCTCTGGGGGAAGATAAGGCGGGTAATATTATCGATCGCATTCTCATGGGCCACGATGCCAAAGGACTGGAAACCCTGAAATGGATGGAGGCACGCTCGGTGGCCGAACTGATCAGGCTTGAGCATCCACAGATCATTTCCATTATTCTCTCCTATCTTGAAAGCGATCATGCGGCAGAAATTCTGGCGGCATTGCCTGAGAACATGCAAACTGATGTCCTGATTCGGATTGCAACGTTGGATGGTATTCAGCCTGCGGCTTTACATGAGTTGGATGAAATGTTGGAGAAACAGTTTGCCGGTAATTCTGACAGCCTGAAATCCGCTGGCATGGGTGGTATCAAGACGGCCGCTAACCTGCTTAACTTCCTGGATTCCGCACTGGAAAATCAGATGATGGAAAAACTCAAGGAAGTGGATGAGGAACTGGGGCAGAATATCCAGGATCTGATGTTTGTCTTTGATAACCTCATCGACGTGGATGACCGTGGTATTCAGGCGCTATTGCGTGAAATTTCTTCCGAGAATTTAATTGTTGCCCTGAAGGGTGCCGATGAAGAAGTGAAAGAGAAAATTATCAAAAACATGTCCAAGCGTGCTGCGGAAATGCTGCGCGATGATCTGGAAGCCAAGGGGCCGGTGCGTTTGAGTGAAGTAGAAGCTGCGCAAAAGGAAATCCTGTCTATCGCTCGTCGTATGGCTGAGTCCGGTGAAATTTCACTCGGTGGTGGAGGTGATGATTTTGTCTGATACTGTGAAAGCCTCACCCAAGGGCGCGGCGATAGCCTATCAGCGCTGGGAACTTCCTAATGTGGGTCAGGACCTCAGCAACGAGACAGAGGCTGGACTGCCAACGGCAGCTGAAATCGAGTCCATTCAGAAACAGGCTTATAGCGAAGGCCATGAGTCCGGTTATCGCGATGGTCATGTAAAGGGACTGGCGCAGGGGGACACGGAGGTCAGGCAAAAGGCAGAAACGTTTCAGGAATTGATACAGACGTTGGATACGCCCTTTGATGAACTGAATGAGCAGGTCATTGAGCAGACGGCGCAACTGGCCATAGCAGTAGCACGCCAGATTATTCGTCGTGAATTGCACACCGATCCCGATCAGGTGGTGGCGGTGGTGCGTGACGCGTTGAAAGCCCTGCCGGTGGCGGCAAGAAAAATTCGCGTCTTCCTGCATCCCGATGATGCGGTGCTGGTACGAGAGGTATTGTCGCTGCATGATGATGACAGTCAAACTTGGCGGATTATCGAAGATCCGCTGCTGAGTCGAGGCGGCTGTAAAATAAACAGTGAAAATTCAACCATAGATGCGAGCGTAGAAATGCGCCTGCAACGGCTTATTACCGGAATTATGGGTGGCGAGCGTGTGCGTGACTGAAATGAATCACAGACAGCAATGCAGCCAGTCCTGGATTGACGGTCTACAGTTGATTGAGGCGCGATTGGTGAATGTTGATCACGTCGTAGTCGAAGGTCGCTTGAGTCGGATGGTGGGCATGACCCTTGAAGCAGTGGGTTGCCAGTCGGTAATTGGCGCACGCTGTATGGTGGCCAGCCAGGATGGACTCGACATCGAAGCCGAGGTGGTGGGTTTTTCAGGCGAACGCCTGTATCTGATGCCCATCGGTAGCCTTAGTGGTATTCACCCCAATGCCCGCGTCATCCCAAGTGAACACTTGTATGAGGCCGAGGTGGGCGACGCCATGCTAGGAAGAGTCCTGGATGGTTCCGGCCGACCGTTAGATAACAAGGGACCGCTGGAAACCACAGAAAACAAACCTTTGATAGGTATACCGGTGAACCCACTGGAGCGCGCCGCCATCAGTGCGCCGCTGGACGTAGGGGTGCGTGCCATCAATGCGCTATTGAGCGTAGGCCGAGGGCAGCGCATGGGTTTGTTTGCCGGGTCTGGCGTAGGTAAGAGTGTCTTGCTAGGCATGATGACGCGCTACACCACAGCCGATGTCATTGTTGTCGGTATGATCGGTGAACGTGGCCGGGAGGTAAAAGAATTCATTGACAATATCCTCGGCCCGGAAGGTATGGCGCGGGCGGTGGTGGTGGCCGTACCGGCGGATCAAACGCCGGTCATGCGTATGCATGGGGCGATGCTGGCGACCAGTATTGCCGAATACTTTCGCGACCAGGGCAAGCATGTTTTACTGTTAATGGACTCCCTCACTCGCTTTGCTCAGGCGCAACGGGAAATTGCCCTGGCGATTGGTGAGCCACCGGTGACCAAGGGCTATCCGCCCTCAGTATTTGCCCGTCTGCCGCAACTGGTTGAGCGGGCCGGTAACGGTCGCCCGGGGGGCGGTTCGATTACAGCATTTTATACGGTACTGACCGAAGGTGATGACCAGCAGGATCCTATTGCCGATGCCGCACGCGCTATTCTTGACGGTCATATTGTTCTTTCCCGTGCACTGGCTGACAGCGGGCACTACCCGGCGATTGATGTGGAAGCTTCGATCAGCCGCGCTATGGTTGATATTGTCGATCCCGCACATATGAGTATTGTGCAGAACTTTAAGCGGATTTATTCAGTCTATCAGCGTAACCTGGATTTAATTTCCGTGGGTGCCTATTCCCAGGGTGGTGATACCCGCATTGATGAGTCAATTATGATGCAACCACGGATGATGCAGTTTCTACAGCAGGATCTGCGCGAAGCGGTAAACTGGGAACAGAGCTTGCAAGGTCTGGTTGATGTCTTTGCCCAGACGCCGGCGCAGCAGGAAGAGAGCGGCAATAGCGTTCCCCTGGCGGTTGCCCAATGACATTACTAAATTATGGTGTATAGAAAATTAATTCAGGGACGCTATTAGCGGCAGGGATAGGGATACAATCAATAATAAGGCGAGCACTATGAAAAAATCCAGTCGTATCCAGCCATTGAAAAATCTGGCGTCCCGGCATGAACAGCAGGCCGCACGGGTACTGGGCCAGTCGCAAACGCAACTGGGACAGCAGCAGGGTCGTTTACAGGAACTCTTTAACTATAGGCAAGAATATCAACAGCGTTTTCATTTGCAGGCAAAAAACGGCATAGGTGGGGCACAGTTGCAGGCTTATCAGTCTTTTATGCAACAACTGGATGAAGCCATTCGTCAGCAACGCAGACAGATAGAACAGTCCGAGCAGACTTGCCTCACAGTCACTGCGCAGTGGCGCGAAAAGCATATACGCACCCAGGTTCTAGATAAAACCATTCAACGTTTGCGTGTAAAAGAAGATCTGCAGGCGGACAAAATTCAGCAACGCGAGATTGATGATCGAGCGGCTAATTGCCATTATTCAACACTGGAGTGATTCACAGAAATAAAATTAGCTGACAATATTGGCATATGCCTTGCATTTTATCCCACAGGAATAATTAATATGAATGTGAGGAATCATGTCAGAATCCATGCCTATCGTGGCAAATACCGCAGCGGCACCCAGTCAGAGCAGGGAAGCCTCGAATAGCGAGACAAGCGCAACGACGGATGCCGAGTCGGCTGATAGCAATGGTGGTTTCCCCAAATTGCTGAAGGCACAATTACAATCCACACAGCAAGATTCAGATTCCGGCAATGATTTGCCGCCCGACATGGCAAACCCGGCACAGGCGGGAATGCTTCCACTTGAAATATTCCAGATCCAGAATAACGCTGTTAGCAATCCACAAGTGCCTGGGCAGGCAGCTGCAATGAAATCCTTGACTGCAGCTGCTAGTACCGCCACTGCTGGTGGGGATAAGCTGAGCAATGTGGCGCTCAACGCCAATACCGATGACAGCTTGAACATGGATGATATGCTAATGGCTCGTCAGCAACAGCAATTGATGCAGAGTGCCGCCAGTAGCAAGAACGGCCCCCCCATCGATTCCCTGCTCAAACCGCACGGGGAGGCAACTGAAGCCGCTAGCCAGCCGCCGCTGCCAGCGTCAGTTGCGCACAACAATACTTTAAATATGGCAACTCTATCCACCGGGCTAGTGGTGAAAGCCGATGCCATGCCAGCTCAATCAGCTCCTGCGTTGACTGTACCGCCACAGCATCCGGGCTGGAATCAGGCCGTGGGCGATCGTCTGCAGTGGATGGTTGGGCATCATATTCAATCGGCTAATATTCGTCTGGATCCCCCTGAACTGGGCAGACTGGATGTTCATATTCAGTTACATAAGGATCACGCCAGTATTGTTTTTAGCGCGCCTAATCAACAGGTACGGGATGCTCTTGAATCTGCTGTCCCCCGTTTGCGCGAAATGATGAATAATGTCGGCCTGTCCTTAGGCGATGTCAACGTTTCCCAGGAGTCTTTTAGCCAGGGGCAGCAGGCCCATGAAAATGCCCGATCAGCACATTTTGTTGCTGATGAGGAAACTGAAAATGATCGTCTGCAGGCTCTCGCACCAATTACCGCACGCCGGGGTATTGGCATGCTGGACGCCTATGCCTGAGATTAAGGTCTTAATAAGGTTTAAGCTGGAAGCTGAAATCATTGGCGGGGAACTAAAGAAACCCTCTCATCTGTCGATTGATTACTTGTAACTCTGTGCCACTGGCAGGAAATTGAAGATCTTTATGTATACGATTTGCAAATCAAGCGAATCTGAAGAACTGGTTAACAGTTATTCCGGACTGGTACAACGCATCGCCTATCATTTGATCGCGCGACTGCCGGCCAGTGTCGTCGTGGATGACCTGATCCAGGTCGGCATGTTGGGGCTGCTGGATGCAGCTCAACACTATGATGCTTCACAGGGGGCAAGTTTTGAAACCTATGCCACGATTCGTATTCGTGGATCGATGCTGGATGAGTTGCGTCGGAATGACTGGGCACCCAAGTCTGTGCATCGTAAAGCACGTGATGTAATGGCGGTAGTGAGTCGTATCGAGGCCAAATGCGGACGCGAAGCGCGCGCCAGTGAAGTCGCTCGTGAACTGGGGATTTCGCTGGATGAGTATTACCGGATTATGCAGGAAACCAATGCCTGCCGGATTCTGAATTTTATTGATCTTGGTACGGCCGAAGAATATGTAACTGGCAGCTTTCAGTCCAACATCGCTGAGCCGCAGGAAAATATCGAACAGGATGAATTTAAAAAACATCTGGCGGCAGCGATCAGCGTCTTACCCGAGCGTGAAAAGCTGGTAGTCAGCCTTTACTATGATGAAGAATTCAACTTGCGTGAGATAGGTGAAATTCTGGGAGTAAGCGAATCACGTATTAGCCAGTTACTGGGCCAAGCGCATTTGCGCATTCGTAAACAATTGAATGAAACCGATTAATAAATTTGTTTAGTCTTCAGCATAAGTAACCGAAGGAAGTACCTGCGGTGCACACAAATCATCTAATCAGGACTGATTCCAGACGGGCAGTCATCACATTTTCCAGATAAATATTTCCGCATCGCGCTACTGTACATCAGTAGGCAGTATATTCAACTATACTGTTTGCAAGTCAAAGTTCGCTTATATGCATGTCAGTGACTAATATTCTGTGAACCATTTGGCGTTCATGTCTTCATTATTTAGAGATAATAATCTAGGTGTTATTTTGTCATGTTTTTGTACATGGCTTATGTCGTGCTTTGCTGCGGTTGTGCCCGAAAGATGCGGTACTCTGGTGAGGTGTTTATAGCGTAAGGAGATGGCGATGTCCTTTGATGATGTGTTCATGCTTTTTAAAAGTCCGGTTCTATCCGGCTTTGCATGGTTTTTTATCCTTACCTCGGTTTTCTATATCGCCCGCATTCATGCACATAAGGCGATTTATTCCTTTACTCGCGTTATTCACAATGCTCTGCGTCTAACTGCGCAATCTGTGCGCCAGGCTGAAAAAAGAATGCTTGAACGCAACAAGGAAGTGTTGTTAACACAGGGGCGCGAGGCTACCGAACATATCATTGAACGAGAGTTTGAGCGTATCAATGATACGGTGCAGAAAGATCTGTCTGAGTATCCTGCACTGCATCGCCTGTTGAGTGAAGAAATAACCCGCATCAATGAAGATTACCAGGCCAGTACGGATGTGCCTCCCGCGCCGCCAGGCTGGGTCAAAGCTATCGAGGCGGTTGCCAAAATACCTGGCAGCAAGGGTGACACGATGGTTGGCAATGTGCTGGAAGATATTCATCAGTCCATGATTAAGGCCAACACCCGGGTGACAGAAGAATACCGCAAAACCAGTCATAAACGTCATCAGCTTTTAAGTGGCATGATGCCTCACTGGCGCAAGGTTTCTCAGGCCCTGGCCCAGGTTGATAAAAATATCAACAGCTTGTTACTGCGTTCGATCAGTATCGATCGACATATGGATGAATATGAGAATATCCAGGCAGGCTCTGAACGCGCCATGCAACGCTTGTCTTCATCGTCCCTTACCCAGTTTTTTATCTCAGCTTTTGTGCTGCTTATCGCCGTAGGTGGGGCGATGATCAATTTCAACCTGATTGCTCGGCCTATGTCGGAGATGGTGGGCGGCACCAGTCAGTTGATGGGCTTTCAAACCTCTGAAATTGCAGCGTTAGTCATCATTCTAGTTGAAATCGCCATGGGCTTGTTCCTGATGGAATCCCTGCGTATTACGCGCCTGTTTCCGCTTATTGGCGCACTGAACGACAAGTTGCGAATTAAAATGATCTGGATCACGTTCGGAATTTTATTGACCCTGGCCTGTGTCGAAGCAGGTTTAGCCTACATGCGGGAGTTGCTGATGCAGGATGCTGCAGCAACCCGGGCCTTGTTACGAGAAGATGGGGTCGAAGTGATAGCAAGTTCCTATCTGTGGATTACAACGGCGGCACAAATGGGCATGGGCTTTATTCTGCCGTTTGCTTTGACCTTTATTGCGATCCCGCTGGAGTCCTTTATTCATTCCCTGCGTACGGTAATGGGCATTGTGCTGGTGGCTTTATTACGCAGCCTGATCTGGTTGTTGCGATTGACAGGAAATATTGCCCGCTTCTCGGGTGCTATGCTGGTTAATTTTTATGATCTGTTTATTTTTGCGCCCCTATGGATTGAGCAACAGTTTCGATTCAGAGAGAAAAAACCGGGCCGTAAAGAAGAAAGTGAAGCTGTGGATGATGTTCAGTATGGTTCTCTATCGAGGTCATGATGTTTAAACTAAAACTTCCTGTTTTCACTTTTATTCTACTGGCTATTTTAGTTTTAATAGCTAGTTGTTCCAGGGATCATGTTCCTAATACGCGCGCAGTCTATATGTTAATGGATACCTCGGGCACTTACACAAAGGAATTGAAGCAGGCACAGCGAGTGATTAATTTTATTCTGGCCAGTCTAAATCCCGGCGATACCTTTGCGGTTGCGCGTGTAGATACGGGTAGTTTTAGTGAGAAGGACATTATCGCCAGGGTGACATTTGATGATCGCCCGAGTATGGCAAACCAGCAAAAACGGCAATTCAGAGACAAGATTGCTACATTCGTAAAAAATGTCAAAGGCAGTGCACACACTGATATTACCGGCGGAATGTTGCAGGCTATTGAATATTTAAACGAAGCGGGTGCCGGACACAATTTGATTCTGGTTTTTTCAGATCTGAAAGAAGATCTGAAAAAAGGCTATATCCGTGATATACCTCTACAGTTAAACGGGATTTCTGTGGTTGCTCTGAATGTGACTAAATTGCGCAGCGACAATGTTGACCCGCGTGAGTATCTTGATCGGCTGGCAAGCTGGCGGGAAAAAATAGAGTCAGGTGGTGGTAGTTGGAAAGTAATCAATGATCTTGAGCGCCTGGAAGGTATACTTAGCTTCTGAGTTATTTTTAGCGCAAACAGATTACGGTTGATCAATCCCCCTGGTTGCCACATTCCCGCGAGGGGGAATGTGGCAATTTTTTGGCGTGTTAGAAATGTGCGGTTATTAACTAACGTTGCCCGAGCCAGGGCTTCCTTTATTTTTGTTTCGCTCTTCATTACCGCTGCCGATTATATTAGTATTAATGCATCTATTAATACGAGTTACGAAGAATGACAGGCAGGCGGGTGTGACACATACCATACAGGCACAACGTTCTCGCACGCCAATGTGGGTTTACGAGAAAAATTTTGTGTTACTTCATTCAATTTTCCCCGATCTTGGGGAAACCGATCACTTTGAGTTTATTCCTGAGCGGTCCGGAATGCGTTTTAGCATTCATGTGCTTGAGCGTTGTCGTTATACGCGCATGCTGGAACTTCGACAGAAGCTACGCTTGCCTGAAAATTGCATGCGCGAATTGGTGATGAAAATTCGGATTTACAATGATGCGAGGTTGGTCGAGGTAACGGGATATGAGGGAATAGAGCGTCTGCAACCCAGTTATTGTTACCCTAACAAGAAGATGATGTTAAAAGATGAAAAACGTCAGGCCAATGTTCTCTTGCATGAGTGGCTTTCCCTTGTGCTCGCGCATGACTTGAAACAAAATCGGGAATATGCCTGAGTGAACGGAGTTAGAATGTTGTACTATTCTCGGGCTTGATTCGTTACTTTTATGGAATTGAATATGAGCAAAAAAGGAATGCCGGCTATTTATCGACTTTTTCTTTTCGTCTTTTTTGCCGCTTCATCGGCAACCTTATCCCTTCATGCGGATACACTTTCAGATGCAGCTGAAGCCCTACAAAACGGTAATTATATTCGCGCCCATATGTTGTATACCGAACAGGCAAAGAGCGATGATCCCGTTGCCTTTTTTAATCTTGCAGTCATGGCGCAAAAAGGCATAGGCGGCCCCGCTGATCCTTCCAAAGCTCAGGCACTGTTTGCGAAAGCCGCACGCGCTAAACTGGTCGATGCCTGTAATTTAAGCCAGCTAGTAATTAAACCTGCCGCTGGGCGGCGGCTACTGGTCGTGCAAACGCCGCAGGAGTGGGTTCGAGCTCAAAATGCCAATTACTATACCTTGCAACTTGCCAGCAGCACCAACCGCAAATTGATTGAAAAATATTATACCGAGAACCAGTTGCTGGGGATGGCCGGTTACTATGTCACTCAACGTCAAGGCGAAGAATGGTATGCACTGGTATACGGCGCCTATCCCACCGCAGGGGATGCCAATGCCGCCATTAGCAGCTTACCAAAGGATTTACGTAAATGGTCGCCCTGGGTGCGTAAACTAAAAGATATCCAGCGTTTAATGAAGCCATAATCATTTCTTTTTATCCACGCAAGCATTAGAAAAACTATATTTTCTAATGCTTGCAGGTTCATGAGGTTTGATAGTTTATTGTGACTGGGCCTGGTTCTACTTTACTACGGACACAAATCGATCTACTTTTACTATGCTTTTAAAGTCTGGCCCGACAGTGTCGACATTACAAGTAATCAGGTTTATATTGCTAAAGTTAAACGAAGGAATTTAACGTGGATTGCAGTCATAGTAAAGATTGTCAGTTATATGCGCAGTTTGCCATGGAGCCGTCTTTACGGTTATGGAAACAGCGTTATTGTGTTGCTGAATTTAAGCAGTGTGCGCGTTACCAGCTTGCACTTGAAGGCAAGTCTGTGCCACTGGCGCTGTTGCCTAATGGCCGACGGGTTAAGCAACGTAGTAAGGAGCAGATGTCCGCTGCAGCACTATTCAATGCTATCCTCAAACAGAGGGTACCGATGGTGAAATCCATGCTGAAAACCGGCCTTCCATCAGAACGTGTGATGAGCAGTGATGGTATGACACCCTTGATGGTTTCAGCCACAGTGG
>VAPK010250275.1_pt1 | contig 23152 bp, 16 predicted proteins | sample 3395031 | NCBI WGS metagenome assembly VAPK01 (sample SAMN08290443, study PRJNA428436) | hydrothermal vent metagenome | isolation source: Deep-sea hydrothermal vent chimney 1 | place: Pacific Ocean: Juan De Fuca Ridge
AAGTAAAGTGTCATCAACAATATAGTCTAATCCACTTTCTAAAACTACTAAGGCTTTTTGATACTGTTTGGTGTAATTTAAAGCCGTAGCATTCATCAAACACACAAAAGGTTGAGCTGGGAATAACTCTAAACCTTCCCGGCTATTTTTTTCTAAATCTAAATACCTCTTGTTTTTATTCAGTTTGTTTAGAAGAGGTTTTAAAATTTTGAATGATTTTTTAGATTGAAATGCAATTTTTAATTCTTCTATAGATTGTTTTTCTAGAGGTTTTATTATTGTTGCTTCTTCTGGTGTTGCTGCCTTTCCATCTAATAAAGATTCTTTAAATGGGATTAAATTAGCAGACAATGCACCTTTTTTTTCTAAATCAAGTAACACCTGTTTGGCATTATCAATCTGGTTATTTTTAATATAAAGAGTAACCAGTTCTAATTCAGAATTTTCATTTTTTACAGCAATTTTTTGTTGTAAAACTAAGGCATCTTTATAATTATTTTGTTTGTTATAGATATCTCTAAGTAATAATTGAATAAATAAATTGTCAGGGTCTTGATTTAGTGATTTTTTAGTGTAGGCTTCTGCTTCAGGGTATTTTTCTAATTCAAAATAATTTTTTCCAAATTCAAAAAGCATTGCTTTATCACCATCATTAATATTTTGACAATTTTCTAATGCAGTAATAGCCTTTTCAAAGTTACCAATCGCTTTTTCTTGTAAAGCTTCAAAAAAGAAGGTCTCAAAGTTGAGCTCTTTCTGCTCTTTTTGAATTTCTTCACTATTCTTTTTGGCAAGTAAAACGTTGGTTAAAGAGTCTTGTTGAGCGAATCCTATAAAAGAAACGCTCATAAAACATAATATAATAATATGCTTGACTCGTTTAATCATATAAACTTTTAAACCAATTTAGAATAATCACCAATACTAATTGATGTAAAATCACCATCATATTCAGCATGATTTCCTATCATAGCATATTTTAATTTGGCATTTTTAATCGTTGTATTGGTTTGAATTAATGAATCGCTAATTGTTGAATTTTCTACTACACAATTTGTGCCAAGCGACACATTTGGACCAACTTTAGCATTAATTAACGTTACATTTTCACCAATGTAGCAAGGCTGAATGATTTCAGAGTTTTCTAAAATAACCGAATCAGCTACTAAATTTTGGCCAGCTTGATGAGCAAATTGTAATACGCGTCCGTTAGTTTCAACGGTAATTTCTTTATTACCACAATCCATCCATTCATCAACTTGACCAGGCACAAAACTCATGCCTTTTTGTTTCATGTTTTCAAGAGCATTGGTTAGTTGATATTCACCTTTTTCTTTGATATCATTGTCTAATAAATACTGAATTTCTTCACGTAAAATTTCACCTTTTTTAAAGTAATAGATACCAATAATAGCTAAATCAGAAACAAATTCTTCTGGTTTTTCAACAAAATCAGTAATAATTCCGTCTTTTAATTTAATAACACCATAGGCATTAGGGTTTTCAACTTGTTTTACCCAAATAGCACCATCTGCATCAGCATTTAGCGTAAAATCAGCTTTAAACAATGTATCAGCAAAGGCAACCACACAAGGGCCACTTAACGATTCTTTTGCACATTGAATAGCATGTGCAGTACCTAAAGCTTCATTTTGTGTTGTGACAACACAGGTTGTTCCTAAGTCTTTTGCAATGGCTTGTAATTTTTCTTCTGTATCTGCAGGAAAAGTTGGGCCGATAACAAAAGCAATTTCTTCAATTTTTTGATTGAGAACTTTAGCAATATCTTCTACCAGTCTTTGTACAATTGGTTTTCCAGCTACTAAAGTTAAGGGTTTTGGTATGGTTAAAGTATGTGGTCTAAGTCTAGAACCAATACCTGCCATAGGAACAATAATTTTCATATAATTTTTATTTTTCGATTACAAATATAATTTAAAAAACTAAGTGTAGAAAGGTTTAATACTTTCTTACAAATGCTCCATCCTTAACGGTATAATGAAAGGTAATATTGTAATTTTCACAGGTTTTTTGCCATAACAAAATAAGGCTTTTGTAATTGGATGCATCAGCAATTATAGTTTTTGGCTGCACCTCTTTAATTAACCTTTCTAAATTTAGATTAGGAGAATCTCTTAAGAGTATAATTTCTGGTGTGACACTGAAGTTTTTATAAACACTTAAACTATCAATTACCAATAGTTTTTTAGAGTGTAAATTGTATATGTTTTTGATGCTATTTTTAGTGCGTATTATCTGAGAATTTGTACCAATTAAATAGGCATTAATACTATTATTAGTTTTATTATCATAACTATAATAAACAGCAACACTTTTCCCGTTCCTTTCTGTAAGGATGGTTTTTCTTGTTTTATTGAAGATTACAAATTCATTAGAATTGCTAATGTTGTATTTTTCTATAATCAAATTGGATTGAAAAAGCAGCAAAATAATAAGTACATATTTAAAATAAGAGGAATTTTTAGTTTCAATCCATTTAAAAAAGAGGATAATTAGTAGATATGAAAGTACAACAGTAACGATGCTAAATGATATGTTTTGAAATAAAAAGGATTCTTGTTTGGCTACCCAAGCCACAGTTGAATTTAGAAGAGAGATAATATGCTCGTAAGTATTGGCTATAAAATTTGGCAATACATTAAATAAAGAAAGGAATATGACTAAAACTCCCAATCCTAAAATTAGTCCTAAAAACGGAATGATAATTAAATTGGCAATAAAAAACAGCCCAGGAAATTGATGAAAATAGTATAAACTCAATGGTAATACACCCATTTGTGCAGCAATAGAAACTGTAAATAATTGCCAAGGGTAATCAATAATTTTTGATGTTGGTTGCCAGAGTTTATAGATTAAAGGTTGTATCCAAACGATAAAAAATACAGCGAAATAACTCAATTGAAATCCGACTTCAAAAATGTAATACGGATTAAAAAGTAATAAGAAAAAGATAGATATAATTAAAGCTTTATAAGTGTTGATTGAGTTTTTATCTGCTAAAGAAAAGGCAACAGCAGTAAACATTGTAACGGCTCTAATTACTGATGCTGACAAGCCAGCAATAAATGCAAAGATCCATAAAAACAAAACGACCAATATCAATTTAATAAGCTTTCCGTTTTTTAATCTCTCTATGGGTTTTAGTAGGATATTGAGCAATAAAAGGATAATACCTACATGTAACCCTGACACTGCTAAAATATGGATGGCTCCTGCCTTTTGATAGTTTTGAATGATTTCTTTTGAAATTTCTTGACGTCTACCTAGCAATAAAGCATTAATAATTGCCAATTCATTACCTTTAAATCCGCTATTTTTTAACGAACGATTTATTCTTTCTCTAAAAGCAAAAGCCAATCCTTTACCTGTAGTTTTATTGGTGTTTAAGACAAAAACATCATCACTTTTAGTGGTAATTTGATGGTGAATTTGTTTTCGAGCTAAATAGTTCTTGTAATTAAATTGAAACGGATTTAATGGTTTGTTGATGGGCTTAAAATTTTCAAAAACAATAATTTTATCATCAATTGAAAAGGTGTTATTGGTGCTATCTTTTAAAATATTGAGTTTGATTTTACCAATAGATAGTTTATTGTTTACCGTGTGAATATCTGCGATATAATTGTCATAATAGTTGTTTGGTTTTAGAACCTCATTAATATGTAGTACGGTTTTATTTTTAGCTTCAGAAATATTTTTTGTGTAATAATTGCTTTTAAAACTGTTATTTTTAAAAGTAATTGAAGCCATCCCAATAAGGATAAAAACAATGAAAGTAGAGAATGAAAAATAGTGTTGTTGGGTAGGTTTATTACGAAAAAGAACATATAAAACAGTTAATAAAATGAAAGATAAGAGTAAAAATAAATTTATAAATAAAGGATCTAAGTTCAAATAAAACCCTAGAATAATCCCAAGAATTTGGAAAAATATAAAATGTAGTGGTATATATTTCAGTATTTTCACTTTTATAAAGGTAAATTATTGAGTTCAATTTACCATTTATTTGCAAAATGATACCATTTGTTTAGAAAACAAGGTGTTTTGTTTATTTTGTTTTCACCGAACCCTTTTCTGTATTAAATTTGTAGAACAAAACACAGTTATTATCTAAGAATAATAATTGCTTACAATAAATTTTCTATTTAAAAGAAAATAAATTTAGAGTTATTTAATTTAAGACCTCAAACGAATCTCATGTCGGTTGGGGTCTTTCCCATTTAGGCTTAAATATCATCTCAAGTTTGAAACAATCAATTCTGCGGTTTTTTCACTAGCACCTTCACCACCTAATTTTTTTTCTAATTTAGCATATTCTAATAAAAGCTGTTCTCTATGTTTGTCGTTTACTATTTTAGTGAGCTCTTGACTTAATTCTTTTTCATTAAAATCATTCTGAATAAGCTCTGTAACAATCTCTTTATCTAAAATTAAATTCACTAAAGAAATAAATTTTATGGTGATAATCCGTTTTGCAATTTGGTAAGAAATAGTACTACCTTTATAACAAACCACTTGTGGTACTCTAAATAAGGCGGTTTCTAGTGTTGCCGTACCTGAGGTAACTAATGCAGCATAAGAAACTGATAATAAATCGTAGGTTTTATTTGAAATGAATTTTACAGTGCTGTTTTTTATAAAAGGCTTATAAAATTCAAAATCTTGACTTGGTGCTCCAGCAATAACAAATTGATAATCCGAAAATTTATCAACCATTTTTAATAGTATAGAAAGCATTTTGGTAATTTCTTGTTTTCTACTTCCAGGTAATAAAGCAATAATTGGCTTATTATTTAATTGATATTCTTTTCTAAATTGTTGCTCATCTATCGATGTTCTATCAGCAATAGCATCAATTAATGGATGCCCAACAAAAGTGACTTTATAACCATGTTTTTTGTAAAATGCTTCTTCAAAAGGAAGAATAACATACATATTGTCAATATCTCTTTTGATTTTTTTGACTCTACCAGCTCTTGAAGCCCAAACTTGAGGTGAAATATAATAATTAGTTCTAAAACCTTGTTGTTTTGCCCACTTAGCAATACGTAAATTAAAACCAGAATAATCAATAAATATAATAACATCAGGCTCAAATGCAGCTATATTTTTTTTACAAAAAGAAATGTTTTTAAAGATGGTGCCAATATTCATGACAACCTCAATGAAACCCATAAAAGACAATTCTTTATAGTGTTTTATTAGTGTTCCTCCGGTTTGTTGCATTAAATCGCCACCCCAAAAATGAATTTCGGCAGTAGGGTCTTTTTTAAAAAGTGCTTTCATTAAATTTGACGCATGCAAATCTCCTGAAGCTTCACCGGCAATTATATAATATTTCACTTTAAATAAATTGTGCTATTAGTATCAATAATGCAACTAAAAGTGTCGCAATAAGCACACCTCTTGCTCTATAATCTTTCTTTTTTTTGATAAAAACAAAAAACACTAATAAATTTGGAATCGCAGCGATACTTAGTACCTGTCCGTATAAACTGTTTTCTTTTAAGACCCATAAAGCATCTTGAAAAGTACCATCTAAAGCATATTCGACATACAAAAAGAAGCCTCCTGCAGTTGCAGCCAATCCAATTAAAAATCCGATAAGTATTTCTTTAGTAATCATAAATCCCAATTATTTAATTTTTGAATATAGTGGTGAGCGGTCAAGTCAAATTTTACAGGTACTACTGACACATAACCATTTTCCAACGCCCAAAGATCTGTATCTTCACCTTGGTCAAGATTTTCAAACTTTCCGGTAAGCCAATAATAATCTTCCCCTTGAGGGCTTACACGTTTTTCAAATTTCTCTTTCCAATTGCCATGTGCTTGTCTACAAACTCTAATTCCTTTTATTTCTTCTTCTTTTAAGTCTGGTATATTCACATTAAGAACAATGCCTTCAGGTAATTTTTGTTGTAAGATGTTTTCAGTTATTTTTTTTACATAGCTTTTACAAGCGTCGAAATTGGCATCCCATTTATAATTTAATAATGAAAACCCAACTGCAGGTATTCCTTCAATACCAGCTTCAACGGCGGCACTCATTGTGCCTGAATAGATAACATTTAATGAAGCATTAGAACCATGATTGATACCAGAAACACATAAATCAGGTTTTTTATTTAAAACTTCACTAACTGCCATTTTAACACAATCGGCAGGAGTGCCAGAACAACTATATTCTAATTGAGGGCCTTCATCAATAGTAACAGGATTGCATTTTAAAGTAGTATTGATAGTAATAGCATGCCCCATACCACTTTGCGGAGTTTCAGGAGCAACCACAACAACATCACCTATTTCATTCATTACAGAAATTAGAGCTCTAATACCCGGTGCAGTTATGCCATCGTCATTGCATATTAAAATTAAAGGTTTTTTATTCATATTTTTTATAACAGACATACAAAAATAGTATTTTTTTACGTTAACAGATAAGATTATTATAGAATAGGAATGTCCTAAAGTCTTTGGTCAATTGCAAAAAAAATGTTAAAACCTTTAGAAAGTGAATAATTGGCACTATTTTAGATGTTTGGTAATAGTTGATTAAATGAAAAAAACGATTGAATTTATGAAGTCAAATTACAAGATTATACTTCCAGTAATTTTATTGGCAGTGGTGTTATTAAGTTTTAACATCAGAAATAATGCTGATCCAGAAAAAGATAAAATACTACTTGGGTTGATAAAATATGCATTAACTCAAGGGCATTATCAGCCACAGGATATTAATGACGAATTTTCTAACGCTATTTATACCGATTTTATTGAAGGTTTAGACCCGGCAAAACGATTCTTTACACAAGAAGACCTTAAAAGTTTTGAAATTTATAAAGATAAAATTGATGATGAAATTAAAGCTGAAAAATTAACTTTTTACAGAACAGTATCTAAAAAATATTTACAACGTTTACAAGAATCTAAAGGGTTTTATAAAGAAATTTTAAAATATCCTTTTGATTATACTAAAGATGAAGTTTTTGATGTTAAATATGTCAAAAAAGCTTTCCCAAAAAATGAAGTAGAGTTAATTATCAATTGGCAAAAACAATTAAAACTATCTACGTTATCACGTTTGCATTCTAAATTAGAATCAGAAGAAGACAAATTAAAAGATTCGGCTCAATACAAAATGAAAACTTTTGATGCCTTAGAAATTGAAGCAAGAGAAGCTACTTTGAAAAGCATGGAAGAGTTTTTCGATTTTAAAGATGATTTAGATGATGATGATTTATTTTCAGTGTATATCAATAGTATTTCTCAAGAGTTTGATCCTCATACTTCTTATTTTGCACCTAGAGTAAAAAAGAAATTTGATATTGACATGGCAGGTAAAATTGAAGGAATTGGTGCCAGATTACAAAAGAAAGGTGAATACACTAAGGTTGCTGAGCTTATTTCTGGAGGACCTGCTTGGAGAGCTGGTGATTTAGAAGTAGGAGACTTTATTTTAAAAGTGGCTCAAGCAGATGGTGAACCTTTAGATATTGTAGGTATGCGTTTAGACGATGCTATTGAGTTTATTAAAGGTAAAAAAGGAAGTGAAGTAAGACTAACAATAAAAAAATTAGACGGAGCCATACAAGTAATTTCTATTATTAGAGATGTGGTTGAATTGGAAGAAACTTTTGCAAAAACCAGTATAGTTACTAAAGACAATAGAAAATTCGGTTTGATTAACCTTCCTAAGTTTTACATAGATTTTAGCGAAAAGAATTTTAGAAATTCTGCTACTGACATGGCACGAGAAATAGAAAGGATGAACCAAGAAAATGTTGAAGGCTTGGTTATTGATTTACGTAATAACGGTGGTGGCTCATTAGAAACTGCTATTGATATTGCAGGTTTGTTTATTAAAGAAGGCCCTGTGGTTCAGGTAAGATATAAAGACGGTGTACCGAAAGTACGTTCTGATAAAGATTTTAATATTCAATGGAATAAGCCTTTGGTAATTTTAGTGAATGAATTATCGGCTTCAGCTTCTGAAATTTTTGCGGCGGCTATGCAAGATTACAACAGAGCTGTAATTATTGGGAGTAAACAAACTTTTGGTAAAGGTACAGTCCAAAATTTATTACCATTGAACAATTATTATAAGTATTCTAAAGATTTAGGAGCTTTAAAAATGACCATTCAGAAGTTTTATAGAATTAACGGTGGCTCAACACAATTAAAAGGTGTAATGTCTGATGTGGCTTTACCAGACCGATATTCTTATATGGAAATTGGCGAACGAGATGAAGAGAATCCATTGGCATGGGATAAAATAGAAAGTGCAAAATATAACCTCTGGGATGGTTACGAAAATTTTCAAGAAGTAGTAAACAACAGTAAAAAAAGAATTGCTGTAAGTGAGCAATTCATGTTGATTGACAAAAATGCCAAATGGTTAAAAGAAGGGCAAGACGATACAACAGTCTTCTTAAATTATGAAAAATATAAAGAAGACCTAGACGAAAGAGAAAATGAAGCAGAAAAATTTAAGCCTATTTACGAGTATGAAAATAAGTTGAGTTTTGTATCACCTAATTATGAGTTGCCATTGATAAAAGCGGACTCTGTTCTTGCACAAAAACGAGAGATTTGGCATGAAAACTTAAGTAAAGATATTTATGTTGAAGAGGCTTTAAATGTATTGGGTGAATTAAAGATTAAAAAATATAAAGCGTTAGTTAAAGGGTGATTTCATCTAAATAATTTCCTTAGACTTTACCTCGGAGTTTTCGATTTACCTCTCCTTTGGAGAGGTCGAAACTGCCTTTTTCAGTTTCGGGTGAGAAAAAATAATTTTAAAAACCCCTCATTAAATTTTTTAATGGGGATTTTTTTGTGTTTTGAAATTCATTAGAGATTAAACAAAATTGTATCTTTACAAAGATTTGTTCATACAATTTTCTCAACATATCACCACTAATTTTACTGACTTAAAAAGTAAAAACCTATTACTAGCTATTTCTGGCGGATTAGACAGTGTTGTATTGACCAATTTACTGGCTAAATTAGATTATAATATCACGTTGGCACATTGTAATTTTCAATTACGAGGTGTAGATGCTGACCAAGATGAAGCTTTTGTAAATACGTTAGCCAAGAGTTTAAAAACACCTTTTTTTATCAAAAAATTTGACACCAAAAATTTTGCAAAACAAGAGAAGTTATCCATTCAATTGGCAGCAAGGCAATTGAGGTATGATTGGTTTTATGCTTTAGTAAAGAAACATAATTTTGATTATATTTTAACGGCACATCATGCTGATGATAGCCTAGAAACCTTTATCATCAATTTGAGTAGAGGTACGGGTTTAGATGGTTTGACAGGCATCCCTGAAAAGAATAACAATGTATTAAGACTTTTACTGCCTTTTACTAGAAATGAAATTGAACAGTATGCCAAAACACATCATTTGACTTGGCGAGAAGATGCTAGCAATGCCGAAACTAAGTACTTAAGAAATAAAATTAGACATGAGGTAATTCCAGCTTTAAAAGGATTAAACCCTAATTTTTTAGACGGATTTTCGAAGACAATCTGCCATTTAAAAGAAACCCGTCAGATTATTGATGAAGCTGTTGATACTGCAAAAGAAACAATTGTAATTAGTACAAGTAACCATGAGATTCAACTGAAAATTGATGAACTGAAAAAATTGAAATATCCGAAAGCTTATTTGTATGAAATTCTAAAACCTTTTGGTTTTACAGCGTGGAATGATGTCATCAATTTATTGGAAGCCCAATCTGGCAAGGAAGTATTTAGTAAAACGCATCGCTTATTAAAAGATAGAGAGGTGTTAATGGTATCAAAAATTTCATCCGACACGAAGAATTTAGAGTTTTGTATTGATGAAAATCAGACAACCATTGAGGCAGATAACATCAAGCTAAGAATTTCTGAATTGACAGAAGACAATATTATAAGCCATTTAAATACTATATTTATTGATAAAGATAAAGTTCAATGGCCTTTAGTGCTTCGTAAATGGAAGAAAGGTGATTATTTTTATCCTTTAGGGATGCAAGGCAAGAAAAAAGTAAGCAAGTATTTTAAAGACGAAAAATTTTCATTAATTCAAAAAGAAGCAACTTGGTTGCTTTGTGCAGATGATAAAATTATTTGGATTGTAAATTATCGATTAGACGATAGGTTTAAAGTGACAGAAAGCACAGAAAAAATTTTAAAAATAGAAAACACATTTAATTAGAATTATTAATCAGGTTAATAGAAGAATCTCTAGTAATAATTATAAAAAACTTAAAGAATTATGGACAAAAATATAGAACAAAAAATTGAGCAATTAAAAAGCAAATACGATGCTATTGATCAAGATTTAGAAACGCATCTTGATGGACTATTATACAGCAAACCTATCCGTTATTGGGATTTTGTTCAAACCGATGCTTTACTAAACCTTCAAGTGCAACGCACTGTTTTTCCTGATGAAATGATCTTTTTGATGTACCATCAAGTTAATGAGCTTATTTTTAAAATGATTTTATGGGAAATGCAGCAAATCTCGCATCACAAAAACCTAACGGCTGAATTTTTTAGCTCTAGATTAGGTAGGATAAGTCGATATTTTGATATGCTTTCTACTTCTTTTGACGTGATGGGCGAAGGTATGGAAGTAGCTCAATACATGAAATTTAGAGACACGCTAACTCCTGCAAGCGGATTTCAATCAGCTCAATATAGAATGATAGAAATATGTGCTACAGACCTTATCAACTTAATAGATGTTCGATTTAGAGCAACCATAGACACAAACACACCTTATGAACATGCTTTTGACAATATGTATTGGCAAGCCGCAGGTAAAGATCATAAAACGGGTGAAAAATCATACCTACTCAAAGAGTTTGAAGACAAGTATAAAGGTGAATTGGTACGGTTAATGAAAGAATATAATGAGATTAATTTGTACGACAAATACAAAAGCCTCCCAAAAGAAGTTAAAGAAGATATTGGTTTGATAAATGCTATGCGTCATTTTGATCATACCGTAAATATCAATTGGGTAATGCATCATTATGAGGCTGCTTGTAAGTATTTATTAAGTGAAGGTGAAGACACTGAAGCTACTGGTGGTAGTGATTGGCAAAAGTATATGCACCCTAAATATCAGAAGAGAATATTTTTTCCTGAGTTATGGAGTACCGAAGAATTAGACAATTGGGGAGTCACAAACTTGACTTCGTATATAATATTATCCTAATTAAAACGTATAAATAATAGGTAAAATAATTTTTGGAACGGAATTTGTATTTTCTATACTAAATAACCACTAATCATGAAGAAATATATACTATTACTACTATTACTTATCACAGTAACATTTACGAATGCACAAACCAAGGCTTTTAAAAAAGGAGAGGTTTTAAAATATAGAGTGAGTTATAGTAATTTCTTTAATGCAGGTTCGGCTACATTAAAAGTAACTGAAACTAAAAATAATGGTAAAGAAGCTTTTCATATTATTGGAAAAGGAAAAACAACAGGAGTTACAGGTTGGTTTTTTGATGTGAAAGATATTTATCAGTCATATTTTTATAAAGAATCTTTATTACCGTATCGATTTTTAAGAAAAATTAATGAAGGTGGTCATACCAAAAACAAAGAAATATTATTTAATCAAGCTACTAGAAAAGCTACTGTTAAAGACCATAAACATAATAAGAAAGGGAGTTATTCTACACATAAAAATGTACAAGACATGATTTCTACTTTATACTATTTAAGAAGTCAAGATATTAGTAAAATGAAAACTGGCGATGTAGTTACACTAACCATGTTTTTTGATGAAAAAAACTTTCCGTTTAAATTAAAATTGTTAGGTAGAGAAGTTATAACGACTAAATTTGGTAAGGTAGCTGCAGTAAAATTCAGACCTATAGTACAAGCAGGTAGAGTATTTAAAGAAAAAGAAAGTATTACCGTTTGGGTTAGTGATGATAAAAATAAAATTCCGTTGCTTATAAAAGCTTCACTTTCTGTAGGGTCTTTAAGAGCCGATTTAGATATGTTTAAAGGTTTAACAAACTCATTTCCAATAATTTTTTAACCCTCATTGAGGGTTTAGTTCCACAAGGCTTGGTCTCATTAAAAATATTTTTCGGAAGCCTACTTCGTATTTTTGGATCGAGGCTGTTGATTGCAGAGTGACTGCCAAAAAAAGATAAATTCACCTCATAATAAGCTCCGAGCAAACTCATATTTTTGACAAAAGTCACTCCCGAAGCAACGGGACACTAATTTCTATTTTTTTTGCATTTAATAATATAATTTGTGTACCTGCTCGCCTGACAGGTGAGTTCGTGATAAAAACAACCAAAATTAAAGTGTGAGTTTGCCTTGATAATAAGCTAATTCTATTGCATACTATAGGTTAAAGCTGTAGATTTGCACCCTTTAACTATTAAATGCAAAAATCAATTGAAAAACGTTATACTGCTTATAGCTATAGTTTTATTTTTTTCATGTAAAAAAGAAGAAGTTAAAAAAGAAGAGCCAATTGCTTCAAAAACTGAAGTTCCAAAAATTATTCAGAAGTTTGGCTATATCTATAATGACTATAAAGTTGTTGAAGATACTATTAGAAAAAATGAAAGTTTCGGTGAAATTCTATACAGAAATCATGTAGATTTCTCTGAAATTTACAAAATTGTTGAAGCCTCTAAAGATTCTTTTGATGTTCGTAGACTTAGAACAGGCAAGCCTTATACTATTTTAGCTACAAAAGACACCACAGAAAAAGCATTAATTTTTATTTACCAACCTAATAAGGTAGATTATGTAGTTATTGATTTTACAGACTCTATCAAAGCTCAACCGTTTAAAAAACCTGTAAAAACAGTAATAAAAAAAGCAACAGGTAGTATTAAAACTTCATTATCTGAAGCGATGGATGAAGCAGGTTTAGATTATGCTTTGGTAAACGAAATGTCTGATATTTATGCTTGGGCGATAGATTTTTTCCACCTTCAAAAAGAGGATAAATTTAAAGTAATTTACGAAGAACGGTTTATTGATGATACGGTTTCAGTTGGTATTGGCGATATTAAAGCAGCTTATTTTGAACATAAAAAAATGCCTTTTTATGCTTTTCGATACATAACCGATTCAACCAAAAATATTTCTGATTATTACGATGAGAAAGCAAACACATTACGTCGTCAGTTTTTAAAAGCACCGCTTCAGTTTAGTAGAATCTCATCTAGATACAATCTAAAAAGATACATACGTTATTACGGAAGAATAAAACCCCATAAAGGAACCGATTTTGCAGCAGCAGTTGGTACCCCAATAATGGCTACTGCCAACGGAACCGTAATCGCATCTGCACGAAGAGGCGGTAATGGTAATTATGTAAAAATCAAACACAATTCAACGTATACTACACAATACTTACACATGCAAAGACGTAAGGTGAAAAAGGGTGATTATGTCAAGCAAGGCGATGTTATTGGTACAGTAGGTATGACAGGAAATACCTCAGGACCACATGTATGTTATCGCTTTTGGAAAAACGGAAAACAAGTAGATCCTTTTAGACAAAAATTACCATCAGCTAAACCTATTGAAGAAGCGTTGAAAGATGACTATTTGAATTTCATCCTGCCCTTAAGAAAGCAATTAGATCAAGATTAATCAGGTAATAACTAATATTATTTTGTTAGGTTGAACTAAGTCGAAATCTCAGAATTAACAATTGCGGTATTTTTCACACAATCTTTGTGTTCTTTGCAAAAAACTTTGCGACCTTTGCGTGAAATTATAGAAGCTCCTTAATTTAAAAAATTATGCCACTAAAAAATCAAAATCCCACTCAAACTAAGGCTTGGATAAAGCTACAAAACACATATCAAGAGGTTAAAAACATTGAACTAAAATCACTTTTTTTAAAGGATAGTGATAGAAAGGAAAAATACACTTTAAAATATGAAAATTTTACGGTAGATTTTTCTAAAAACAGAATTAATGATGAGGGATTGGCAACATTATTTGAATTGGCAAAAGAAGTCGATTTAAAAGATGCTATTGAAAAGATGTTTTCTGGCGATGTTATTAATGAAACTGAAAACAGAGCTGTTTTGCACACTGCTTTACGTAATAAATCAGGGAACAAGGTTTTAGTTGAGGGCGAAAATATTATGGATGCTGTTGAAGAAACACTTCAAAAAATTAAGGCTTTTTCAGAGCAAATAATTTCAGGTAAACATAAAGGTTATACAGGTAAAGCTATTACAGATGTTGTGAATATTGGTATTGGCGGTTCTGATTTAGGCCCAAGAATGGTAGTTGATGCCTTGCAATATTATAAAAATCATTTACACACACATTTTATATCTAATGTTGATGGAGATCATGTTTTTGAAACGATAAAAAACTTAAATCCTGAAACCACATTATTTGTAATTGTATCTAAAACATTTACAACACAAGAAACACTGACCAATGCAGAAACCGTAAAAAAGTGGTTTTTATCTAAAGGAGCTACTCAAGTAGATATTCAATATAATTTTGTTGCCGTTTCTACCAATTTAGAATCGGTTATTAATTTTGGGATTGCTGAAGACAATATTTTCACGATGTGGAACTGGGTTGGTGGTCGTTATTCGCTTTGGAGTGCTGTAGGTTTGTCAGTTAGCTTGGCATTGGGGTTTGATAATTTCAATCAATTATTGACAGGTGCTTATGAAATGGATACCCATTTTAAAACGGCTGATTTTGATAAAAATATTCCTGTAACTCTAGCTTTGATTAGTATTTGGTATAATAACTTTTTTGAAACTGAATCAGAAGTTGTGATTCCGTTTTCACAATATTTAACACAATTAGTTCCTTATTTACAACAACTTTCTATGGAAAGCAACGGTAAGTCTGTTGATAGAGATGGTCATAAAATTGGCTATCAAACAGGGAATGTAATTTGGGGCAATACAGGCACCAATGTACAACATGCCTTTATGCAGTTAATTCACCAAGGCACAAAGCTAATTCCTGTTGATTTTATAGGTTTTTCAGAATCGTTGTATGGCAATACTGATCATCATAATAAGTTGATGGCAAATTTTTACGCTCAAGCGGAAGCTTTGTATTTAGGGAAAACCAAAGAAGAGGTGCATTTAGAATTAAAAACTGCCAACCAACAAGATAAAATAGAGAAACTATTACCATTTAAAGTTTTTGAAGGTAACAAACCATCAAATGCCTTATTAATGGACAAGCTTACTCCTAAAAATTTAGGAAGCCTAATTGCAATGTACGAACACAAAACATTTGTACAAGGTCATATTTGGAACATCTACAGTTTTGATCAATTTGGCGTTGAATTAGGTAAAGAATTGGCTAAGAAATACCTTTAGATTAACGTGTTTATTTTAATTGCAAGATGTCATTCAGAGGAGCGATTTTAAGAGTGACGAAGAATCTAAAAACAATGATTCTTTACTTCGAATTTGCTCTTATCTTTCATTTAAGCCTTCTTCTTATTTCTAAGAATTCAAATAGTATCAAAGTAATAAATTAGCAATAGTTTGAAGTAAAAACTTAAAATAACCTTCAATTATTAAGTGTAATTTAATGATATGATTGTTAATGAGTTAATATCATAGGTTATTCATAACAGCTATTAACAATTTGTAAAAATAAGTTGATAAAAAGTTAATGTTATCTTAAAGTTTAATTGATATAAAACCGTACTTTTGCCTCGTTAATTTTAAACTAATTTAATTTATACATGCAATCAATCATAAAAAAGGCATGTAATCATTAAAAACAATCAAAACACATGAAAAAAATTACTCAATTACTAATGGTGATGTTATTTTTCGCAATGTCGTCAACCATTTACGCACAAACAATTACAGGTACTGTTTTTGCTGAAGACGGACCACTTCCAGGAGCAAACATTGTTGAAAAAGGTACTACTAATGGTACTACAACAGATTTTGACGGAAAATTTACTTTGAAAGTTTCAGAAGGTGCTGGAACTGCAATTGTTTCGTTTATTGGTTATACCAATAAAACAGTTAGCTACACGATAGCTTCAGATGAAGTACATGATTTCGGTAAAATTACATTAACTTCTGACAATACGTTAGATGAAATTGTAATTACTGCAGTTTCTTTTGCAGTTGATAGAGAAACGCCAGTAGCAGTTTCAACAATTAAAGCTCAAGAAATTGAAGCTAAATTAGGAACACAAGAATTTCCTGAAATTTTAAAATCTACTCCAGGGGTATATGCTACCAAATCTGGTGGTGGTTTTGGTGATGGTAGAATTAACTTAAGAGGTTTTAATTCTGAAAATGTTGCAGTGATGATTAACGGGGTTCCTGTAAATGACATGGAAAACGGTAGAGTGTATTGGTCAAACTGGGCTGGTTTAGCTGATGTAACTTCTGCTATGCAAGTACAAAGAGGTTTAGGAGCATCTAAAGTTGCTGTACCGTCTATTGGTGGTACGATTAACATTTTATCTAAAACAACAGATGTTGAAAAAGGAGGGAGTATTTTGGTTGGTGTTGGTCATGATGGATATCAAAAATATGGAGCAACTATTTCTACAGGCTTATTAGATAACGGATTTGCGGTTACAGTTTCTGGTGCAAAAACTAAAGGTAATGGTTATGTTGATGGAACAGAATTTGAAGGGTACAATTATTTTGTGAATATTTCAAAGCAAATTAATGACAATCATAAATTATCATTAACTTCTTTTGGTGCTCCACAAAGACACGGGCAAAGACAAAATAGAAGCTCAATAGCTCGTTATAGAAATGCTGAAAGTGGTATTAAGTTTAATCCTGATTGGGGAATTAAAAATGGAGCTGTAACTCATATAGAAGATAATTTTTATCATAAATCTCAAACGTCTTTAAATCATTATTGGACAATTTCTGATAAATCTAGTTTATCAACAGCATTGTATGCCTCTTGGGGTACTGGTGGTGGTGGTGGTACTGCTGGAGACAACAGAGATTTATTTGGTGTTAGATTAGGTGGTGATGATCAACCTGTTGATTTAGACAATATTGTTGAGATTAATAGAGCTAATGGTGTTCAAGGTTTAGGTTCTGAAGCTTATTTAAGAGCTTCTAGAAATGACCATAGTTGGTATGGAGTATTATCAACTTTTAAGACTGACCTTTCTGATAACTTAGCTTTAGTAGCTGGTGTAGATTTAAGAACCTATACAGGAAGACATTTTAGAGAAATCACTGATTTACTAGGAGGTTCATATGTGTTAGATGATTCTAATGACAATAACCCTAATGCAGCATTAAAAGTTGGAGATAAATTTTCTTATAATAATGATGGCGAAGTAGGATGGCAAGGTTTTTTCACACAATTAGAGTATAATAATGATGTGCTAGCAGGGTTTATTTCAGCGTCAGTTTCTAATACATCATATAAAAGAATTGATCATTTTCAGTATTTAGATAGCGATCCATTAAGAGAAACAGATAAATATAATTTTGTTGGTTATGGTATAAAAGGAGGTGCAAACTACAATTTAAATGAAAACCATAATGTTTTTGTAAATGTTGGTTATTTTGAAAAAGCTGCTGAATTTGGAGCAGTTTTTCAAGATTTTGATAATGATCATATCAATGCAGATGCTGAAAATCAAAAAATATTTTCTGCTGAATTAGGTTATGGTTTTAGAAATGAAAAACTTTCTGCCAATGTAAATTTATATAGAACACAGTGGAACGATAGAACAGAGACAGATAATTTTTCTGAAGAGACATCTACAGGTTCTGGAGTATTTGTTGATTACTTTGTGAATTTAACTGGCGTTAATGCCTTACACCAAGGTATAGAATTTGACTTTAACTATAGAGCGTCTGATAAATTGACTTTAACAGGAATGGTTTCTTTAGGGGATTGGACATGGACTGAAAATTTAGAAAATATTCAAATATTTGATGAAAACCAAAATCCTGTAGGAAATCCTATTAATTTATTTATGAAAGATTTAAAAGTATCTGATGCTGCTCAAACAACTGCAGCTTTAGGTATGAATTGGGAATTGATGGAGAAAACTCATTTTTCAGTAGATTATAATTATTTTGGCAATTATTATGCTGACTTTAATCCTAGTGATAGAAAAGTACAAGGCACACCTCAAGCATGGAAAGCACCAGAATATGGTACGTTTGATGCAAGTGTTAGATACGGATTTGAATTTGGAGCTTTTGACGCTATGTTGACAGCGAGAATGAACAACGTACTTAATACAGAGTATATTTCAGATGCTTTAGACGGTGGTAATCACGATGCTGCAACTGCTTTAGTATGGTATGGCTACGGAAGAACATTTAACTTCAGTGCAAAAATTAGATTTTAATCAAAAAAAATTAGAACAATGAAAAAAATATTTTATTTAATAGCAATTACAGCAGTGTTCTTTACTAGTTGTAACCCGATGGAAGATATCTATACTGAATTAGATAAACAAGAAAATATAATCACTGGTGAAGTTGATATTACTTTAACAGAAGATGATTATGATGCTTTAGAATTAAGCTTTGGTAACTTTAACTCTATTGATGATGCTAAAGCTATGATTCCTAGATTATTGAAAGAAAAATACCCTGTTTGGGGAGATGGTTCTTTAGCAAAAGTTACCTTTAAATGGTATAATAAAGTAAAGACTTATAGTAAAAATATTTATGCTTTATCTGATGAAGAACATAATGATATCACAGGTAATACGTATGGTAATTTTGATAGAGGTTACCATGTGTTTAATTATTTAGATGCAAAGTTCCCTTCTCCAGAAGAGGATGATTTTGTATCATTAAGATACCGTTATTATTCAGGTGGTGAAACAACTTTAACTAATGGTTTTTATTATAGAAACGGTGAGTGGAATAAAGTGAATGGTTTTACAGAAGATGAATATAGTGCAATGGGCGAAAGTCATCCAAACTTTTCAAGTCATGATGAAGCGGCGGCAAAAACACCGATAGCTTTATTAGATGTTTTTAAATTCAACCCGAAAGAAGCAGGTGAAATTGTACAAACCATGTATGAATTGTATAAAGGTGGTGGTGTAACAAAAAGTTATACTGCAAACTATGTTTTTGACGGTTCAGCTTGGTCAAAATACAATAATGTAGCTAATGAAACTATCAAGTTTGGTCATGACGGTACTACTTGGGTACCAGACAATACAATTAAATACACATTAACCGCTGCAGATTATGATTTAGTAGGTAATGGTAATTATGGTAATTTTGATGTTAGATCTGGTAAGAACGAAGAAACAATTGAATCTAGAGTAGTTAAAATAAATACGATATTACTAAATAACTTCCCTAACGATCCAGAAGGACAGAAATATGTAGTGTTTTACAATATTTATAATGGAGCTGCTGGTGTTTGGGGTACGAAAGTAATTAAGTCTGGTGCTGAATATATTTTGAACGAGTAATTTTTTTACAATAATTTTATATAAACCACCTCAATTGAGGTGGTTTTTTAGTTTTAAAAAACAGTATATTTGTATTCATATAAAATTATATTTTAAAAATGAAACAACTACTTTTTTTAAGTATTATAAGCCTATTCTTATTCGGTTGTAGTAGTGATAATGACACAATTGATCCTAAACCTGATCCTGTAGTTGAAAAACCACTTGCGGTAGATGATAGCTTTGATTTGGTTGAAGATAATGATCTCATTTTTTCAGACTTATTATCAAATGATGAAAAAGGTGATAATGCTAAAATTAACTCCGTTGAAACAACAGGTGCAAACGGAGGTAAAATAGAAGACAATAGAAACGGAACCTATACATACACTCCAGCTTCAGGTTATGTTGGTACAGATACTTTTAAATATACCATTTGCGATAACCATACGCCAAAAAATTGTTCTACAGCAACAGTAACAATTACCATTACAGATGAAGGCTCACCTTTGGCTGTTGATGACAGTTATAATGCAGTAAAAAATACAACAAGAACCTTTACAGAAATTTTAGAAAATGACAACCTAACTGATGATGCTGAGATAACATCTGTAGACAATACAAATACTGAAGGAACTGCTACACTTAATACCGATGGAAGTATTAGTTATGCTCCTAAAAACAATTTTATTGGTGATGACACATTTACCTATACCATTTGTGATGACGATTCTCCAACGCAAACATGTACAACAGCGACAGTAACGATTACTATACTTGAATCAATTGCATTTAATATTCCTTCAGAGTTAGCATCTTATTATGCTACTATGGCTTTGGTAGATGACGCAGATTTGAGCTATACATTATTAAAAGAATTTACAATCCAAAAGCACACTACCATTTTATCTTACGGGCAAAGACATAATTATCTTTATAATGCTGATGAAGACAAGGCAAATACAGATAATGTAATTTTGATGTATTCAGGTGAAAGTAGGTATTGGGAAGAATATACTTCTGGGTCTAATACTCACAGTCCTCAAACTTTTAATACTGAACATATTTATCCACAGTCAAAATTAAGTATTGATAATGCAAGAACTGATTTACATCATTTAAGATCATGTGATGCCAGTATAAACTCTCAAAGAAGTAATTTTCCTTTTACTAATGGAAGTGGAACATATAAACTAGAGGGTGATAAATGGTATCCTGGTGACGAATGGAGAGGAGATGTAGCTAGAATGATTATGTATTTAAACGTTCGTTATGGTGAAACGTTCGATAAAGTAGGCACATTAGAACTGTTTTTAGAATGGAATAAAGCTGATCCTGTTTCTGACTTTGAAATACAACGTAATACTATTATTGAAGCAGCACAAGGCAATAGAAATCCTTTTATTGACAATCCGTATATTGCAACTCTTATTTGGGGAGGAGCTGCTGCAGAAAATAAATGGTAATAAATTAAAATAATTAGAAAAACATACACATCATGATGAAAATGGTTCACTCGTATTGGGCATATATAGTTCTTTTACTATTAATTTTTGCAACTGTAAATGCCATTATAGGTTTAACAAAAAACAAAGAATTTACTGACAAAGATTTACGTATTTCTTTATTTACTCTCATAGTAATGCATATACAATTATTAATAGGTTTAGGTTGGTATTTTATGTCGCCTGCTTATAAAAGTTTAAAAGAATTGGGTATGAGTGGAATTGATGGAGCTTCCCGTTTGTTAGCGGTTGAGCATCCGTTAATGATGATTATAGCTATTGTTTTTATTACCATTGGTTGGTCTAAACACAAAAAGAAAATGACTGATACTAGTAAATTTAAAACTATTGCAATATTTTATGGCTTAGCATTGCTATTTGTATTGAGTAGAATTCCTTGGGCACAATGGTTTTGATTAAAAAAATGATTGGAGAACAACGAACAACGATTAACGATTTTTGAATTATTACGTTTTAGTTCTACGCTCGTTACTCATCAATCAGCATTCGTTAATTTTTTCATTTGATTTAAGAACAGAGATTAAATATTTTTATCCCGAAGTTTCAGGTTTGACTATAAGTTGTTCTACACTCGTTACTCATCAATCAGCACTCGTTAATTTTTCATATGATTTAAGAACAACGATTAACGATTTTTGTCCCGAAGTTTCAGGTTTGACTATAAGTTGTTCTACACTCGTTACTCATCAATCAGCATTCATTAATTTTTCACCATTATTTGATTTAAGAATAACGAGTGCTGATTAACGATTTTCGAATTATTAGGTTTTGTTCTACGCTCGTTACTCATCAATCAGCATTCGTTAATTTTTCACCATTATTTGATTGGAGAACAACGAATAGTGAACAACGAATTTTGAATTATTACGTTTTAGTTCTAAATTCGTTACTCATCAATCAGCATTCGTTAATTTTTTCATTTGATTTAAGAACAACGAATAGTGAACAACGAATTTTGAATTATTACGTTTTAGTTCTACACTCGTTACTCATCAATCAGCATTCGTTAATTTTTCACCATTATTTGATTGGAGAACAACGAATAGTGAACAACGATTTTTGAATTATTACGTTTTAGTTCTACACTCGTTACTCATCAATCAGCATTCGTTAATTTTTCACCATTATTTGATTTAAGAATAACGAGTGCTGATTAACGATTTTCGAATTATTAGGTTTTTGTTCTACGCTCGTTACTCATCATTCATTTTAAACCCATCTCTATCCTCTAAAAATCCGAATTTAGATCTGGTTTTTGTTAAGGTTTCTTTTGAAATAGAGATAATTTCTATAGTATTCTGAAGAGGTTTAATAGTAGAAATTTCTTCTCCAAGAGCATCATAAACAACTGAATTACCAGTGTATTGATGTCCGTTAGTATCAGAGCCTATTCTATTGACACCAATGGTATAGCTCATATTTTCTATGGCTCGGGCTTTTAAAAGCGTATTCCAAGCTGTAATTCTTGGTTTTGGCCAATTGGCAACATAAATAAGAAGGCCATAATCATTAGTATTTCTTGCCCAAACAGGGAAACGCAAATCATAACAAATCATTGGGCAAATTCTCCAACCTTTATAATCTACTATTAATTTTTTATTACCCGCGGAGTAGACTTTATCCTCACCAGCCAACGTAAAAGTATGCCGTTTGTTATAGGTATTGATTACTCCAGTAGGATGAACAAAAACCAATCGGTTAAAATAGTTATCACTCTCTTTAATGATTAAGCTACCACAAATGGCTACGTTTTTTTCTTTGGCAAGTTTTTTCAACCAGTTTATGGTTTCACCATCCATCTTTTCAGCAATTTTTGCTGCATTCATAGTAAAACCTGTAGTGAACATTTCGGGTAGAATAATTAAATCAACAGCACTAGAAATACTGTTGATTTTTTGAGTAAAGATTTGTCTATTTTGCTTAGGGTTTTCCCAAACTAATTCTGATTGAATGATTGCTATTTTTAAATTTTGTTTCATTAAAATAGTGTTTCTTTAATCAAAAAAAAGGCTCTTCTATTGAGTGAAGAACCTTTTTTATATCTAAAAAAGTTAAAGGTTATGCCTTTTTCACTTTCTTCTTATTCTTTCTAATTTTTTCTTTTAATTTTTCTAATTTTTCCAACCATTTATTTTCATCATCTGGTGATAGCTTTCCTTTTCTTTTTAGCTTATC
>VAPK010561610.1_pt1 | contig 23094 bp, 19 predicted proteins | sample 3395031 | NCBI WGS metagenome assembly VAPK01 (sample SAMN08290443, study PRJNA428436) | hydrothermal vent metagenome | isolation source: Deep-sea hydrothermal vent chimney 1 | place: Pacific Ocean: Juan De Fuca Ridge
CTCTGGTTTATTAGTGCTCTGATTTATCAGTATAAGTCCCTTGCAAAAACACAACATGATAACCACGCTCAATTTGAAAATCACGTGACGCAAGTAACGCCTGCTCAGCTTCGTCTCTGACAGAATAATGTTGTTTTTTAACCCGCCCAGCCACACCCTGTACCCCCCATTCTTTTACCAACGTCCATCCCCCTAAAAGATCTTTTTGTATCAAAACATGATAAAAGCGTGGGGCGCTATCATGCTGCGCTGATTTTTGCATATATATTCGCATATACGTTCACTCAGACCATCCACAAGGCAAAAGGTAGAAGGCGCCAAAGTACGGCAAACGCCTGGAACCCGGCGTGTATTAGGTAAGTTGCATTGGGTTAAATATTCTTTCATATTCCTTGATTGCATATCGGTCCGTCATACCTGCTATATAATCTGCCACAATTCGGGCACGATCACTCATTCTATTTTCACTCGTATCGCCGGTAGGATTGTTGATCGTCGTCGTACCTTTGGCTTCGGTAAATTCAGTAATTTTCCCGCATGGTTCCGGTGGCAACAACCTGCTATCTTCAATAAACGCATCAAACAATGCGCGTATGACTTGCTCGGCCTTTACCGTCATGCGGTGAACCCGATAATGTCGGTACAAGTTTTCTCGTAAAAACCGCTTCAATTCGAGATTTTCACTCTTCATCGAATCACTAAATGCAACCAAGGGTTCTTTAAATTGCTTTACATCGTCAAGCGTTTTTATTTGATTATCCATCAATCGTTGTTGAGTTACCTGCAATACATCCGTCACCTGCTTGTTGATCATGCGCCTTATCACTTCATGTATAACACGCCTTACCGCCAAGTCAGGAAACTGATCTTTAATAACACAATATTGCTCCTCGAATAGAGTCACTTTTCGTAATTGCGCTATAGTGATTAAACCCGCTCTTAATCCATCATCAACATCATGATTATTATATGCTATTTCATCCGCAATATTGGCTATTTGTGCTTCAAGTGTTGGTTGCCAATTCTTTAAGAATCTCTCTCCAACATCACCCAGGTGCTCCGCATTTTTTCTTGAGCAATGTTTAAGAATACCTTCTCGAGTTTCAAACGTTAAATTGAGTCCTTGAAAACCAGCATATTTTTCTTCCAAAGAATCAATGATTCGTAATGACTGCATATTATGCTCGAAGCCGCCACACTCTTGCATGCAGTTATTCAGCACATCTTGCCCGGCGTGGCCAAAGGGAGTGTGCCCCAAATCATGAGCAAGTGACACTGCCTCAGTCAGATCTTCATTTAATCGTAATATTCTCGCAATAGACCTTGCGATTTGCGCCACCTCAATTGAGTGCGTTAATCGTGTACGAAACATATCACCTTCGTGGTTCACAAAAACCTGGGTTTTATATTCCAACCGTCTGAATGCCGCAGAATGGACGATACGATCACGATCACGCTGATATTCAGTCCGATTGTTTGGAGAAGGCTCCGCAAATCGCCGACCTCTTGAATTATTTTCACTGGCTGCGTACGCGGCCAAATATTGCAACCTATCCATCTATTTTTGAAATGCTTCTATTGATTCATAAATTAGCTTGCTGTCGAATTCACTCGTAACAGTCGCTTCCCCAATTGATTTTAATAATACCAAACGGATTTTGTTGTCCTGCACTTTTTTATCAAGACCCATAACTTTCACCATTTGATTTGACGAAATGTCTTTTCGTAGTGATATTGGTAATTTCGCTTTTAGCAATAATTTTTCAATCCGCTTAACATCCGATATCGCCAACCAACCCAGTTTCCTAGACATTTCTACGGCCATCAACATACCAATAGCAACACCCTCACCATGCAACCATTGTGTATAACCTGTTATGGTTTCAATTGCATGACCAAATGTGTGGCCCAAATTTAAAATCGCCCGAATGTTATTCTCTTTTTCATCTCGCTGAACAACATTGGCTTTGTTTATACAGGACTGCTCAATCAGATAAACTAACGCTGTTTCATCGAGAACCAGCACTTTCTCTATATTTTCCTCTAACCAAATATAAAAATTATAATCACTTATCAAACCGTATTTAATAACTTCGGCAACACCCGCGATAAACTGTCTCTCTTCCAATGTGCCTAGTGTATTCGTATCTGAAAAAACAGCCATTGGCTGATGAAAGGCACCAATCATATTTTTACCAAGCGCATGATTAACACCAGTTTTTCCACCCACCGAAGAATCTACTTGCGCCAATAACGTAGTAGGTACCTGAATAAAATCAATTCCTCGTTGATAGCACGCTGCAGCAAACCCGGTTAAATCACCCACCACACCACCACCCAGCGCAATCAACAGCGACTGTCGATTAAAATTGTGTTTCAACAGTTCATCAAAAATGGAATTCAGCACATCCATATTTTTATAGCGTTCACCATCAGGCAAAACCAAAAACAAATTATTACTGTCCTCTACACCTGCAGCAGTAATTGTATTTCGAAGTGTCTGCAAATACAGCGGCGCCACTGTTTCATTGGTGACTACCATGACCTTTTTTGATTGAACAAATGGTTGAAATAATTCAGATCTGGACAACACGCCTGTTCCTATATAAATAGGGTAGCTATGGCCAGAGGAGCTACGGCCAGAGGAGCCATGGCCTTTGAATTTAACTTGCAATGTTTTCATGTATAATTTTCATGCATAAATAGTTAGCGTGAATAATTTCTCTTTTCAATACCAGGCAGCTTAGTCTGAATCTCTTCAATTACACCTTTTAATGTATTTGTATCTGTTTTCACAACCAAATCAGCCACTTGTAAATACAACGGTTCCCGCTCGACGAGAAGTTCCTGCAGCTTTGCCTTTGGATTGTCAATTTGCAATAGCGGTCGCTTTTGATCTTTACTGGTTCTCTTGTAAAGCTGATCAACACTCGCTTGTAAATAAATAATCACACCGCGGGCAGACAAGTTCGCCCTATTCTCGCAGCCTAAAATAGCACCACCGCCCGTTGCGAGAACAATGTTATCCCGGGAAGTCAGCTCCGCTATCACTTTGCGCTCTCGAGCTCTAAAACCTTGCTCTCCCTCAATATCAAATATTAATGGTATGTTAGCGCCAGTACGTCGCTCTATCTCTCGATCACTGTCACAAAACGCCATGCCCAATACTTTGGCAAGCTGCCGCCCAACCGTCGTCTTGCCAGCACCCATTAAGCCAACCAAGAATATTCTACGTGACATCTCGAGAAAAAACCCTGTAATTCATTAAACCTAAATACAGTGATTGTCCACTTAAACACCAAAAAATCAAGGATAAAGCTAAAATCATCTGTTGTACGACATGTAACGTGCTCACCTTTTAAATGAAGGGGGGGGTAAAATACGATAATTCAATAATATCAAACCTTTGCTGCTACTTCTGAGCGCTTGCCTGAGCAGGAACGATAGCTTTGCCTACAGGGACGTACGAGGGGGCGTAAGCAGGAGCGGAAGCTTCGCCTACAGGGATGTAGGCGAGGGGCGTGAGCAGGAGCGGAAGTTTCAACTGATGAATTTAGTTAAATACAAAAGAAATGAAAAAGGCGCAACCTCGTCGGTTGCGCCCCACAGTGATACTAATTAAGCCGATAATAAACGTCACTGTTTAATCTGACAGCGACCTCAGCGGTTATCGCGTTAGTTCAGATTAATATTATCTTTAAGCACTTTCGGTGTTACAAAAATCAATAATTCCGAATTGTTGTCAACAACCGACTTATTCCTGAACAGGGCGCCAATAAACGGAATATCGCCAAAAAACGGAATCTTGGTTACATCATTACGTTTTGTTTGTTCGTGTATCCCGCCGAGCACAACTGTTTCCCCAGACATCACCAATACTTCGGTTGATATTTCCCGGGTATCAATACTGGGCGCACTGCCACCTTGTGCGGTTGGTAATACGGCGCCAACGCTGTCTTTTGTCACTTTCAGATCCATCATAATACGATCATCCGGTGTAATTTGTGGAGTCACGGTTAAACTCAACACCGCATCTTTGAAACTCACACTGGTCGCACCACTGGATGCCGCTTGCTGAAAAGGAATTTGCGTACCCTGTCTGATCACGGCTTCTCTTTGGTCAGAAGTTACAACACGCGGACTGGAAATCACTTCACCTCTGCCTTCTATCTGCAATGCGGACAATTCAAGATCAATCAGTGTATTCGAACTCAGGATAGCAAATGCAATACCCCCGGCATTGCCGCCTGCAGGTAAATTAAAATTCAATCTGGATGGTACCCCTTCGTCTCCGGTTCCAATAGTAACAGGCAGCGCTTGGCCGGTATTTGTGAGATTATCAAGCGCACTACCAACCAACAAATCCGTACCACCTTCAGAACCGCCGATCGTGCCCGAACTCAGGAACAGGTTATTGCCTGAATCACGCACGCCGGTAACACCGAAGCGGACGCCGAGATCTTTGGCAAAATCATCGTTAGCCAAAACAATGCGTGATTCAATCAAAACCTGGCGAACCGGGATATCAAGCTTATTTACAAGCTTCCTTATTTGCGCCAATCGGTTGGCCGTATCCAGAACCAGTAAAGTATTGGTTCGTTGATCAATTGATATTTTTCCGCGTTCTGACAACAAAGTACTGTCCTGAGAAGAAAGTAAATCAGCCAATTCGCTCGCTTTAGCATAATTAATTTGAATTAGCTCAGACTTTAACGGGACCAGTTCTTCAACTTGCCTCAGCGCCTCCAGTTCCAGTTTCTCCCTTGCCGCGATCTCTTCGCTAGGCGCAATCATCATAACGTTACCCGATTGCCGCATACCCAGGCCTTTAGTCTTAAGAATAATGTCCAACGCCTGATCCCAAGGCACATTCTTCAATCGTAAAGTGAGGCTACCGCGCACAGTATCACTGGTCACCATATTCAAGCCCGTAAAGTCCGCCAATAACTGAAGCACAGCACGAACTTCGATATCCTGAAAATTTAATGATAATTTTTCACCGTTGTACTTGGAGAGGTCGATTTCACCTTTTTTATCATCCTCATTAATCGGCTTCACTTCTATAGTCAATGTATTATCTGATTGAAAGGCCAGATATTCATATAAGCCGGTTGGTGTTATCGTTAGCTGCGCCTGATTATTTGACGAGGTCGCATCGATAAACTGAACCGGCGTCGCGAAATCCATAACATCGAGACGTTGATGTAAATTTTCCGGTAATCGTGCGTTTGGAAAATCAACAAATATTTTTCCGCCTGCTTCTCTGGTATCAACTGGCGCATTGGAATCTGACAAAGTCACGATGACACGACCTTCACCATTTTCTCCACGTCGAAAATCAATACTACTCACTTCAAATGATGTCGCATCAGATGCCAGTGGAATAGAAGTACTGCTTTTAGCTCTGGCCGCTGCCTCACTTTTTAGCGTAATCGAAACCGTTTTACCTTCAACTCGGGTTTCGTAAGGTAACAATTTCACGAGATTCAATACAACACGCGTTCGACCATCTGCTTCAACCACCGTTATGCTCCTCGCCATACCAATACCAATATTGCGGGTTCGCCACGGTAAACGATTTGCTGTATTGGGAAAATCCAGCGCGATTCGGGCTGGCTCATCAATGGTAAAGCTTTCCGGTTTGGGTGGAAGATCAGAAAAACGCAATGTGACCAGAGCACGGTCGCCGGGAAGCGCAACAAAACTAACATCCTCCAATACTCCCTGACTGCCACTACCCGAAGCGGAGGTGGGCTTTGTTCTGTCTTCATCAGGAGATTCATCAGCAGATGCTGTCGATCGCCCGCCGGAGGCGGATGTACCTAATGTCACATAAAGACTGTTACCTTGAATTTTGGACTCATAGTCAACCAAATTTTTCAAATTGATGACCACACGCGTGCGTCCACTGGCTTCAATAGCACTTACAGTATCAGCTGCACCCACTTCAATTGGCAATGGCAGGCTCCAGGGTAAATTATGTGCCACACCAGGTAAATCAAGCGTAATCCTTGCTGGATTATTTGTCGTAAAACTGGTGGGTTCAGGCGGCGGCCCGGAAAAAGTTAAATGCAATTCAACCTTGTTGTCAGATAATGACGTAAAACTAATGAAGTTCAGCGACGTATCTTCGGCATTCACTTGTGTCATTAGTAGCAAGGTGATAAACATGACCAAGGTATTGGAAATATATTTTTTTAGCCTGGCACCTGGCGAAACGCCAATCATATTAAACGCACCATTCTTATAAAAAATAGTATTAACAATTGCGTTAAAAGTTTTATAAATACTTCTTTTATATAAGTTTTTATATGAGTTTTTCATAGTTGGCAATTTTTTTAATTGTTTCATTAAACACCCGTTTTCAACGTTTTTAACAACGTGCTCCATAAAGGCCCCCACTGGAATCATTCGCTTATCTTCAATGCGGCTTGTCTTTCCAACCAACCGCCCATTCCATCCGAAATGATTTCAAGTATTTGAATTTCCGAGTCAGTGATACGCGTAATTTTCCCGAAATTTTTACCCAGGTGATTACCGACTTTTACGCGATATATAAACCCGTCAGTTGTTTTAACAATGCCCCATTTTGTTTTATCTTGCTCAAGACTCCCGGACATTCTCAGCGTATCCAAGGGAAATTGCTCCAGTGCTTCAGCTTCCCGACTGGTATTCGGCCTAAGCTGATTAACAAAACCACCTCTCCTCGCGATCACTTTAACTGTTGGTTTGAACGGATCCCGCAACTCAGCGTCTTCATACAGAAATCGTTCGTATAGCTTCGCTTCAGGCAAAGCCGCAATTGGAACACCGGATCGAGATTTGATTTCATTAACATATTGCTGCAAGTCTTCGTAATCCGCGTCGCCGCACGCGGCCAGGCCAAATGCAAGTACCACAATAAAATAATTACGTATATTTTTCACTGGTTTCACGCTACACCATGCTCGCTACATTAAAATTATGCTATATCTATCTTCAATAAATTTATTGTTACTTTTACTGCTTAGCTTTTACTTATCGTTATTACTTATTACCTAACTATTGCCGCATGCTGATTAAAAGTTTTTAGTTAATCTCAACTTTTTACTAACCTCTCTTTTTCTTTCTTTTCTTGCTTGCGCCCTCTGCAATCTCATCCTCATCCAAATACCGATACGTCTTCGCAGTCGCCTCCATAACCAAGCCCTCCTTACCTTTAGCTTTATTTGTGGATATAGAGAAATCGTGTATCGTCACGATACGCGGCAATGCAGCGATTCCACTGACAAAATTGCCAAATTCATGATAGTTACCTATAACACGAATTTTAATCGGCAATTCCGCGTAAAACTCGATCGGGTTTTCATTTAGCGGCTTAAATAATTCAAATTCCAGACCGCTAGACAATCCAACTTGCGATATATCGACCAACAATGCTGCAACTTCTGTTTTACTCGGCAATTGCCGTAACATCTCACCGAATATTTTTTGCATATCTTCTTTTTGCTTGCGGTAGGCATTGAGATTGACTGCTTTCTCCTGCTTCTGCTCAAAAACATTCTTTAATTCAAGTTCTTTTTTTTGCGCTGCCTCCAACGCATTGTACTGATTCGTTGTATCGAAATTTATCCCCAGAGCCAACACAATTGCGCAAATAAAGCCGATCGCAACTGCCTTAAAAATTAACGGCCAACTTCCTACGTTATTAATCTCTAAGGTCTTTAGCTCTTGAACTAAACTCATTTCTTCATCGCCTCTTTACTTTTCTTCCGTTACTGCTGGCTTTGATTGCGAAACACGTAAATTAAACCAGCTTAATCCTTGGTATTTAGCCTTGCTCGAATCTATCACATCAAGTCTCGGCCCCTTTAACCACTCTGATCCATCCAGATTTTTCATAAAAGTAGATACGTTTGCATTTGATTCCGCAACGCCTTCCATTTCAACGGATGAACCCGTTCGATTTACTTTAGTAAGGTAAACGCCATCGGGTAGCGTTTTGGCCGCTTCATCGAACAGATGAACAATTTCGGGCCGACTGCCTTGCAATTGTTGGATAATATTCATCCGAGCTAACAAATTTTGCTTGTCTTCCTCTAACGACCGGATTGTAACGATATCTTTTTCGACAGTGTCGATTGCTTTTTGCAAATAGGCATTTCGATCTTCCTGTGCTGAGATTAATCCGGCAAAATGGATATGCAGATAAACAATTATAAGCGCCATAAAAATCACACTGCCAATCGCAACAGAAGCAAATTGACGTTGCTGTTCCTTTTTTAGCGATTCACGCCATGGCAGCAGATTAATTTGTGCCATTAATCAAAACTCCTTAACGCAAGACCGCATGCAATCATCAGCGCGGGCGCATCGTTAGCCAACGCTTGCGCCTTTACCCGACTGGCAAGAGGCATGTTGGCAAACGGGTTAGCAATAGAAGTACTGGTACCAATTTTTTCTTCGATCAAATCGTCCATGCCAGGGATAGAAGCGCTGCCGCCTGCCATCAAAACATGGTCCACGGAATTATATTCACTGGATGAAAAGAAAAGTTGTAAAGACCGGCTTACTTGTTGTGCGGTTGCTTCTTTGAACGGCTCGAGCACTTCCGGTACATAATTATCAGGTAAACCACCTTGGCGTTTCGCCATACCGGCTTCTTCATAAGATAACCCGTAGCGCCGTTGTATTTCTTCTGTAAGTTGCTTGCCACCAAAAATCTGGTCTCGTGTATAAATAATTTTACCGGCGCTCAATATATTCAATGTCGTCATGGTGGCACCGACATCAATAATGGCAATCGTTTTTTCGTGTCCTTCATCTGGCAACTGGTGGGTAATCAGGGAATAGGCCGTTTCTAATGCGTACGGTTCGACATCGACAACTTTAGGCGCCAACCCGCCTAGTTCAATAGCAGCGACCCTGACATCTACATTTTCACTCCTTGAAGCAGCAAGCAAAACATCCACCGTTTCGGGATTATCTTCCGTCGGGCCTAACACCTGATAATCCAGATTAACTTCATCTAACGAATAGGGAATATACTGATCTGCCTCAACCTCTATTTGACTATGCATTTCTTCTTCAGTTAAGGATGCCGGCACGGTAATCACCTTAGTAATTACAGCTGACCCGGGTACGGCGGCGGCGGCTAATTTTGCACGCGCCCCAGAGCGTTTTGTTACCCGGCGAATGGCTTCCCCTACTGCCTCGACATCAGTGATATTTTTTTCTACAACTGAATTGGTGGGAAGTGGCTCTACCGCATAACATTCGACCCGGTACTGAGAACCCACTTTCGATAATTCGAGTAATTTCACTGCCGTTGAGCTGACATCCAGCCCCAGTACAGATGGTTTTTTTGGTTTAAAAAACTGAGCCAAACCCACGATATAAATTCCTTATTCCTTATGAATGTTAACTATTTAGGCGAACCGCCCCTGGCAACGAGAATATAATCGGCAGCAGATTTATAAACTTAATCTAATATTTAGATCAAAAAATGAATTTAAAAAAAATAGTATTAGCCTGATCTAATAGGAAGATTTATACTTTAGAGGTTGTCAGTCACATTTACCTATGCCTCAAGTGCTATAATCGATGCCGTAAACGCCTTAAACCTATGTCGCAAACCTGTAAATCATGACCAAACGCTGGACTTTTAAGAAATTCAGCCTGGTTTCAATAGCCGCCCTCTTCATCATTGGGCTTGTTTTTACTGTGGGTACTCTCGCCTACTTCGTGCCGAATCTGCCGTCAATTGAGACCCTGAAAGATGTGCAATTGCAGGTTCCACTGCGTGTCTATAGTAAAGATAGGAAATTAATCGCCGAATTTGGTGAAAAAAAGCGCTCGCCCATCAGAATTGACGATGCGCCAAAAAAACTGGTCGAGGCCATTCTTTCAGCAGAAGATGACCGTTTCTATATACACCCGGGTGTCGATTACCAAGGTATCTTACGTGCCGCTTATTATTTAATCATAACCGGTCAAAAATCACAGGGCGGCAGTACCATAACGATGCAGGTTGCCCGAAACTTCTTTCTGACCAGGGAAAAAACCTATTTTCGAAAGGTGAATGAGATCTTACTCGCGCTTAAAATTGAGCGCGAATTAAGCAAAGACAATATTCTCGAGCTTTACCTAAATAAAATGTACATGGGTAAACGTGCGTATGGGGTCAGCGCAGCAGCCCAGGTATATTATGGTAAAAAAATAGGCGAACTGAATGTCGCTCAACTCGCGATGTTAGCTGGACTCTATAAAGCGCCCTCCGCCTATAACCCGATTATTAATCCGGAAAGGGCGTTAATTCGACGAAACTATGTGCTTGGAAGAATGCACAAACTGGGTTTTATTGATGATACGGAATACCAAGAGGCATTAGACGAAGACTATAGTGCCGAACTGCATGCGCTTGCGGCGGAAATTGAAGCCCCTTATATTGCTGAAATGGCACGCGCTGAAGCAATTCGCCTATACGGTAACGATGCCTACACCAATGGCTATAAATTATACACCACGGTCGACTCCAATATGCAACTCGCCGCAAACAATGCACTGCGCACAACGTTACTTCAATATGATATGCGGCACGGATATCGCGGGCCACTCGCGCATGTAAACCTGTCGGATAAAACATTGATAGAAAATCAGAAAACCGGGCAGGCGCCTGATGAAACGTCGGTATGGCACGACGCACTGCAGGGATTTAATAAATTGGGAAACCTCTACCCCGCCATCGTCGTTTCAATCGAAGAGCAAAGCATTCAGGTTTACGAAAAAGAAAACAGGCGCATTGTCCCGATCTACTGGGAAGGTCTGAGTTGGGCAAAACCCTATATCAATGAAAATAGGTTAGGAGTGAAGCCGTCTACCGCATCAGATATAGTAAAAATTGGCGATATCATCCTTATCCAGCTTATCCAAAAGACACAGAAAAAAGCGGATTCGGAAAAAGACCAGCAACCAGCATGGCGTCTGTCGCAAAACCCATCTGTTGAGGGCGCACTCGTATCAATCAACCCTGAAAATGGAAGCATTAATGCGATCGTAGGTGGGTTTGAGTATAGCCGGAGTAAGTTTAATCGCGTCACCCAGGCAGAACGCCAGCCTGGATCAAACTTCAAGCCGTTTGTTTATTCCGCTGCATTGGAAAACGGCTATACACCGGCTACGCTGATCAATGACGCGCCGGTTGTCTTCGATGACCCAGGTCTGGAAGATGAATGGCGACCAGAAAACTACAGCGGCAAATTTTTTGGGCCAACCCGCCTAAGACAAGGACTAACAAAATCCCGTAATTTAATTTCAATTCGTCTACTGCGCGCAATCGGTATAAGAACAGCGTTAAAACACGTTTCAAAATTCGGCTTCAACACAAAGCAACTACCAAGAGATTTATCACTTGCGCTGGGAAGTGGCTCGATTACGCCGTTTGAACTTACGACAGGTTATGCCGTTTTTGCAAATGGCGGATATCAAGTCAAACCCTATTTGATTGAACGTATTGAAGGCAAAGACGGTGAAATTCTTATGGAAGCCACACCCGCTGTCGTATGCCGCAAATGTGAAGCGATGCTTTTAGAAGCGTCGAAGAAAAATATTATTTTCAACTTGGATGAGGAATTTAAGGCTTTTCAGAATAAATTAGGGGGGCCAATTCCTTTTCCTGTCCCTGACTCTATCGCCAATCGCGCCATCACACCTCAGAACAACTATTTAATGACGTCCATGATGCAAGATGTCATACAATTTGGTACCGCACGCCGGGCGCGGCAATTGGGTCGAAGCGACATCGCAGGCAAAACGGGTACAACGAATGACCAACGCGACGCGTGGTTTTCAGGATTCAGCCCCAATATTGTGACGACAACCTGGGTCGGTTTTGATAAGCCCAAACCGCTGGGAAATCGGGAAACTGGATCAGCCGCAGCATTGCCAATGTGGATCAATTTCATGCGTCAGGCGTTAAAAATTTACCCGGAAAAAAACTTTGATCAGCCAGAGGGATTGGTCACGGTTCGGATTGACCCCGATAGTGGCATGCTGGCAAGCGCAAATAATAGAAATGCGATATTTGAGACTTTCAGAGAGGACAATGTACCTCAACGACAATCGGATTCAACGGCGCTTAACAGTGAATTTAACACCGCAACCAGTACGGATGGCAATAGCAGCACCGATGGGGAAGAACATTTATTTTAGCCCGGTAATCCGTTACTTACACTAGGAGGCTGTCCGAGAATGAAAAGTCTGCTGCGAAAAATCCATTTTGGCCCATTTTTCTGATCATTTTCGTTAAATATGTCAATATTCGCCTTAAATGATCAAAAAAATGGACTCAAAATGGCTTTCTCTCGTGACGACTTTCATTCTCGGACAGCCTCCCCTAGCTAGTACCTGGACACACCGTGAAAATTGTAATTCAAAAAGAACCTTTCGAACCTTACCAAACAGTTTCAAATTATCAAAAAACGCTTAATACCCAGCATGGCGGCTGCGTCACCTTTGTCGGTACAATGCGCGATTTCAACGAAGGCAAACCCATTGATTCGCTGTTTTTGGAGCATTATCCAGGGATGACAGAAAAGCAAATTGAACACATTTGCAAAAACGCCAGCAAAAAATGGGAAATTTTGGACCTTATTGTTATTCATCGCGTTGGCCTGATTCAACCCAGTGAACCTATCGTGGTAATCGCTGTTTGGTCAGAACACCGCTCTGGCGCCTTTAACGCATGTCGCTTTATTATTAACGAACTCAAAACAAATGCACCGTTCTGGAAATGTGAACAACTCGGCGACACTAATAAATGGGTATTAAAAAACACAACCGATAATACGTGACTATAATACGCGACTAAGAGCCTGTCGGAATACTACAGATTACCTTACGAACCGATCATGTAACCAGTCGCAGGACACATCATACCCTGCGTTACACGACGTATTAATTATTTCCATTCCTTTTACTACATCGCGGTTAATTGCCCTTCCTTCAAAATACATCACCCCCAATAAATGGCAATCCTTCAATTTTGCGTTATCAGCGCATCCTTGCTCGCCCATTTGTACTATTCGTTGAATATAGTACTCCACTTTTTCCTTATCTTTATATGCTTCTTTGAGCCTATATTTACCTTTCGCGAAAGTATGTGCTGCATTCTGGCAATCGAGCATCGAACCGGACTCGCATTTTTCTTCAAATTCAAGTAACCATTTAGGAGCAGGGGCCGCCACTGCAGTTGAGGCCCCCCAAAAACCAATTAAAACAGCTAACAGGAACACCCCCAGCCCGACTGACGATAAAAAAAATCTTCTTGATTTGAAGCCGGTACCTAGTCTCATTTGTCTCATTTGTCTCTCTCGCATCAGCAGTAGTTTTAATAGCTAGAAATCTAACCAACATTCAGATGATTTTAATACGAAAAACATCTTAAATAAATAAAGCGCCGCAGGCCAAATTAATTAATTCAGACCCACTATATTAACAAAGCGTAAATTCGTCAATTTGCCCTTTTCTGCCTGTGTGTATCCATAACGTGAACCAATTCACAGCAGTCAAGTTAGTGTTATGTTAAATTACGAAGGTGACATTTCACCTCTATATATTTTCGGGATAGCGGAGGAGAAAATGTTCAAATACGGTGTTAATATCATAAGCTTATGCGGTTTCGCGTTATTATCAGGCACGGCGTCCCCGGTAACCGTAGCAGCCAATCGATCCAATAAACCCTCTATATAAGGGAACGATAATTCTAACATGTATTGATTCATTTTTTGGGTAGGCAATAATGATGAAGTTATTTCATTTAATTCAGTTCTTGGTACTTGTCTTTTTGCTCAGCGCTTGCACTGCAGGACAAGTAAGCCAAACAAATAGAACAGAACCCGGTTGGGTTACTGGCGACGATACGCGTTACTCTTCGCAGACCTATATTACAGGGCAGGGAAATTACAAATATCTCAATAAAGCTAAAATTAATGCGCGCGAAGACATCGCCAGACAATTTAAAATCGTATTAAATAGTGAAATTTTTCCGTTTCTCACTGCGCCTAGAACATACGTAACCAGTAACGACGCACTTTTAAGTGGAATCCAGATCATTGATGCCTGGCAAAATCCTGCGACACTGAACCACCATGTTTTCGCTACTTTATCCCGTAAACGAGCCAACACCATCATTAAAAATAAAATATCTAAATTAGACGACAGCACACGAACGGCCATAGACAACGCCACTATTGAAAAAGACAAACTTCAGAAATTAATTTACGCCAGCCAGGCTCTTGACACACAGCTTGAACGATTTGCATACCAGCAAACACTCAATAATATTTTGCCTGCTGGCAAATCACCCGCGACACCTGTCTGGCAAATTCCCAAACTAAATGATGATCTTAAAAAACTGTTACATAGAATTCGTATTAAACCGCGTGTGATAAATGATGATACCCAAAAAATTAAAAAAGCGCTTATAGAAGGTCTAAAACTGTCCGGACTAACGATAGACTCAACGAAATCAGCTGACTTTGTGTTACAAGCCAGACTTATATTAGATTACACTAATCAGCAAGTAGATAACCGTTATGACACCAAAGGTGAATTAAAAATAACTTTAACCGATCAAAATCGAAAAATTCGCGTAAAACATGGCTGGCCAATTAATATTTCTGTCGAGCAAGCCGACATGACGAACAAAGTTATTGCAGAACAGGCGTTAAATATTTTCGCTACGCAACTACAAACAGCGCTTATTCAATATTCCACAAAAGAAAAATAAACAACAATAAAAAATGAAAGTACCCGAACTGATCGCTCATCGCGGCTACTCCAAACAGTATCCAGAAAATACACTTATCGCACTCGAAACAGCACTAAACAGTGGTGCAACCTATATCGAATTCGACGTGCAACTTTGCAAAGACGGTGTACCCGTAGTAATACATGACAGCAATCTTTCTCGAACTGCGGGTATAGACAAATCCATATTTGACATTACTTCATTGGAAGCACAACAAACACCTGTGGGCGTACCCAATAAATTCGACACAACATTACACAAGCCCCCCAACAAGATTTCTCACGAAACTTGTCACAAAATAAGCAACAATATTTTCATACCCACCTTGCAAGACGTAGTAAAGTTGATCAGCGCATGGCCTAACGCCACCGCATTCGTAGAAATCAAGAGAGCGAGTCTAAAACAATTCAACAAAGAAGAAGTAATAGAAAAAATCATTAATATCATTTCACCGATTAAAAACCAATGTGTTATTATTTCGTTTGACAAACACGCCATCGAAATTGCACGCAAGACCGGCGCACAGCAAATAGGCTGGGTTTTTGAACCGTGGGATCAATGCCATGAAAATTCAGCGAGGAAATTATCAGCGGAATATATATTTACTGACTACAGTAGCTTTCCTAAAAGACGCAGCTCGCTCTGGCCCGGCCCGTGGAAATGGGCGCTTTACGAAATAAATGAGCCCAAACTTATATTGGAGTTCGCGCATCTTGGGGCCGATTTAATTGAAACAAACAATATTGGTGAATTAATGAAGGAACCCCTATTACGGAGACATGAATAAACCTATCGCCAAAGCATACGACATTACTATCATCGGCGGTGGTATCCACGGCGCCGGAATCGCACAAGCCGCCGCTGCCGCTGGCTACTCGGTTCTATTACTAGAACAAAATGAAATAGCAAGCGGCACATCGAGCCGTTCGAGCAAGCTAATACATGGCGGGCTTCGCTACCTGGAATCAGGTCAATTTTCATTGGTAAAGGAGTGCCTGGAAGATCGCAGCAGACTGCTTAAACTTGCGCCCAACTTAGTCAAGCTCGTCCCTTTTTATATTCCTGTATATAAAAATTCACAACGCTCTGCAACAATAATTCGACTGGGGCTTTGCCTATATGCCTTACTAGGTAAACTAGATAAAAGTGTTCTCTTTACAAAAATTACAGCGCAACACTGGGAGAACAAAGATAAAATTCTCGACAAAGATTTAATTTGTGTTTTCCAGTACTGGGATGCACAAACCGATGATCAAGCACTAACTAAAGCGGTTATGCATTCTGCCAAAAGTTTGGGCGCAGACATATTAAGTTCAGCAAAATTCACACAAGCAAAGTTAGAAAATAACACTTGCAAATTAAACTTCCGTTATAAGAATCAGAATTTTCCCGTAGAAACACGTTTCCTGGTAAATGCAGCGGGACCCTGGGTAAATCAAACCTTACAATCCATTACACCTACACCAGAAGAAACACCCATTGATCTGGTGCAAGGCGCACATATCCTGGTTGACAGAAACCCACCCCAAGGCATCTACTACCTGGAATCACCGAGTGACAAACGTGCTGTCTTTTCCATGCCGTGGGAAAATAAAACACTCATAGGCACAACAGAAACAATATACGAAGGTGACCCGGCCAAAACAGCGCCAACTCAGTATGAAATAAACTATCTAATCTCGATATACAACCACTACTTCCCAACACGCAATATCAATAGATCGCACATTTTGGCCTCTTTTGCGGGCTTGCGGGTATTGCCCAAAGAAAAAGAATCTTTTTTTTCCCGCAGTCGGGATACCTGCCTCACAACATTCCCTGATGACAAACCCATATTATTGACTATATATGGCGGAAAATTAACTGCGTTCGCATCAACAGCCAGAAAGGTACTCGCAGAAATAGAAAAAACACTGCCAAAAAGAAAAAAAATTGCTGACCTTAACGAACTAAAGTTATTCCCGCCCAACACAGACACAGTGTGATTAGAGTGTGAGGTTGACAACTACCAAAGTACGATACGATTTCAACCACCGGTCATTGACATAAAACGTATAACTTGTTCAGGCTTATCTTTAAAAAAATGCCGCTCAGGCTTAAGCGAAATCGCGTGCAGTATAATATCCTGTAACTCACTATCGCTAATGCCTTTACGCAGTAGCGGTCTTAACTCTACTTTATCGTTCTGACCAAGACATAAATATAAAACACCCTCAGCAGACAACCTGACTCTGTTGCAACTTTCACAAAAATGTTGAGAAATTGGCGTAATAAAACCAATACGCAGGTCGGTCCCTTTTACTTGCACATACTTCGCCGGTCCACCACCTGGCATAATACCCGACACCAATTGATACTTTTCTTCCAATCGTTTCTTGATCACATCCAGACTAATATAATGATCAGTCGCGCAGCGACCCGTATCGCCCATGGGCATGGTTTCAATAAACCGAAGTGTAAAATCATGTTCAATACAGTATTGCACCATGTCATTTACTTCATGGTCGTTTACCCCTTTCATCATGACCATATTAATTTTAATCGGTTTAAAGCCAGCCTGCTTAGCGGCGTGTAACCCCGTCAGCACTTTATCAAGTTTGCCACCGGTAATAGATTTAAAATTTATCGGGTCAAGGCTATCCAGGCTAACATTAAGACGAGACAAGCCAGCCTGTTTTAGTGATTGTGCATGCTTTTTTAGTTGAACCGCATTCGTACTAAGAGACAGGTCGTCCACACCCGCTATTTGATTGAGGCGCGAAACCAGTTGCGGTAGGTTTTTGCGAACCAATGGCTCACCACCCGTGATACGAAGTCGACTTACACCCAGATCACTAAACACAGAAATCACCCTGACAATTTCATCGTAAGTTAACCAGCTCACAGGTTCTTTGAAATCTTTAAAGGTTTTAGGCAGGCAATAAAAACAGCGCAAATCGCATTTGTCTGTAACAGATAAACGCACGTACTCAATTGTACGCCCAAATGGGTCAATAAGAGATTTGCCGTTATTCATGCGTAAAAGTTTACCACGAACGATTCTCTGGAAGTAGGTTTGCCTGACAAATCAACCAGTATAAGGATGGAAATAAAAAACTATATAGTCTGATAATACAAATTTTGTGGGTGATTGGCTTGCGCAAAGAAAAACCAGCGCTCCGCAATAAGCCCAATATATTGAACAATAAAGGCAATCAGAAAAATAATTGAAATATCATTAAGCATACCAATCAGCACCAATACAACGGGTAAGGGAAATGTAAAAATTAAAAAAATCCATTTGATCGATTTAACAAATGCCGCCGTTTTTCCATGAAAATATTCCCGGGTATTAAACGAACCACCCATTGCCCCTTGCGCTTTTTGCTGAATATTATTGTGACGAACACCGATCGCACTGCGTAATGTCGAAGTACGTTTTAGCCGGCTATTACGCAATAAAGATGCTGACCTGAATATAAATGCGACCAGCGTTAATATAATTGCGGTATCAGCATAATAACCGAGATTCACCGGCACACTGTAATTTGCCAAGAACGTAATCAACATATACCCGGACGCCATACCCAATAACGTATAATTAATCGGCGTTAACACCGTGTGCCATTCCTGCAAAAACTTCAAACACGCGTAAATCATACCTGTACAAACAAATAATGCAAAACACAACACCGCTGCGACGCCACCAACAATAAATGTGATATCACTTACCGGATTATGATCCACTAACATCGTGTCTACTTGAAACGTGTCTACCTTAAAATAGTGTAACGCGCCATAAATCACTACTGACAATATAAACAAAGGCAACACAATAACCTCTCGAGACAACCAGGATGTACGCCACATCGCCGCCGACCGCCACGCTCTTTCCGGGTGGCCTAAATGAAAAAAAGAGGCAAACAAACCCGCCACAAGAAACAAAACAGAAATCATACTGCCTAGCACATAAAAATGACTGTCTTGCGGTGGTATAAAATTCGTTACAACCGAAACCTGACTAAAAAACAACGCCAAAAACAAACCTTGGCCCACGCCAATTAATGTAGTCAAAAATATAACCGAAAAAGCCGGATGCATCTAAATAACCCCTCAAAATGATTCGCTACTGATGTTGAACTCCCCTTTCTACTACCCACTAAGCACAACAGTGGTGTGGGTCTGTGTTTACAAGACCTTCGACAGCATGGACGCTGTCGTAGAGCCTACAGGGATGTATTCACGGCGTGTCTTGTAAACACAGACCACACCACTGTTGTTCGCCCCCCACTACCATGTTGTCGCATCCTCCAAAAACGGCTCACCGGGATCAATTTTAGGCTCACCTTCTTTTTTCAACGGATTATCAACCCGCACTAACTCATCTTCGTGAATATGCCGCTTGTTCTTACGCCTTGGCAAATAATGATTCGCCGGATGTGTGCCCCATTCCGGCATCAATGCATAACCACCACTCTCCACAATCGCAACGGATGCTTCTGATTCCGGATCATGCACATCACCAAAAATTCGCGCACTGGTTGGGCAGGCCATAACACAAACCGGCTTACGTTCGTTTTCAGGCAAATCCATATTGTAAATACGATCAACACATAAGGTGCATTTTTTCATCACCTTTTCATATTCATCAAATTCCCGAGCACCATAAGGACAAGCCCACGAACAATATTTACAGCCAATGCATTTATCATAATCGACCAGCACGATACCATCTTCCTCACGCTTGTAACTGGCGCCGGTCGGGCAAACGGGTACACAAGGCGGATCTTCACAATGCAAACAACTCTTGGGAAAATGCACCATCTCGGCAGCAGGAAATTTACCGACTTCAAAGCTCTGTACTCGATTAAAGAATGTACCGGTAGGATCTTTATCATAAGGACGCTCATCGGTCATTGCACCGGCGGAACCGGAGGTATTCCATTGCTTACAACTTGTCACACAGGCGTGGCATCCGACACAAACATTCAAATCAATAACCAATGCTAACTGTGTCATGATTTTTTACCTTTAAACAAGCCCCTACCAGCATCACCAAGGCCAGCAAAATAACGAAGCACAGACTTGCGCGTCGCCTCGCCCGGCACCGGGTTGATTACCTTAAATTGTGGAGAACTCTCTTTCTCTTCATCAGGCCCAGCCTTATACACCTTCACTTTCACATCATACCAAGCAGCTTGACCCGTTATCGGATCTGAATTTGACAAGTGCTCGCCGTCCGCAGTCGGAGGCAATTCTTCTGAAATCAAGTGATTTAAAAGAAACCCTTTCTTGGATTCATTTGCGTCAGGTGTTAAATTCCATGCACCTGCCGCTTTGCCTATCGCATTCCAGGTCCACACGGTACCCGGCTCAACCGTTTCAGAAAACCGGCACATGCAGCGTACTTTTCCAAACATGGACTCAACCCAAACCCAATCACCGTCGTTAAAACCGCCTGCGGCGCCCAAGCTCGGACTCATATATAAATAGTTATGCGTGTGAATCTGCCTCAACCAGGCATTTTGCGAATCCCAGGAATGATACATCGCCATTGGGCGCTGAGTAATCGCATTTAACGGGTACTTATGTTTATCCGTTAACTGGCTTTCCAGCGGTTCATAATAAAAAGGTAATGGATCGAAATAAGTTTCGATACGTTTTCGCAACCTGTCTGGTGGCTGTTTGCCAGGATATTTCCCTTGCGCAGATAGACGAAATTTCTGCAACACTTCTGAATAAATATGAATATTGATCGGATCCGTATAACGCGTCATGTGATGCTTCTGCGCCCACAGTAAATAGCCTTTATTCCAGTTCCGCATATACTGATAAGACTTGGGCATCTCATAATGAAAAACACAATTATTCTTCTCGTACATCTCCCATTGCTTTGGATTGGGCTCGCCCTGCAAAAATTTATCACCCCCCTTACCCCGCCAACCCGCTAGAAATCCTATACCCGAACCTTTCTCTGTTTCATGATTAACAACAAAATCAGGGTAGTCACGGTATTTTCGTGAACCATCTTTATTTACAAACGCAGGAAATCCTAATCGTGACCCCAGCTCGATAATCACTTCCTGAAATGGCTTACATTCACCCGTCGGCGGCAACACCGGAATGCGTACGGAATCTACCGGGCCATCAAATTCAGAAATAGGCCGATCCAGCATTGACATTACATCGTGACGCTCCAGATAGGTAGTATCAGGCAGAACCAGGTCGGCATACGCGACCATTTCCGACTGAAAGGCATCGCATACGATTAAAAACGGAATTTTGAATTCGCCATTTTCATGTTTATCATTCAGCATGTCACGTACCGCGACGGTATTCATACTCGAATTCCAGGCCATGTTCGCCATAAAAATTAATAGCGTATCAATTGGATAGGGGTCACCCCGCCAGGCATTGGTAATCACATTGTGCATCAGACCATGCACCGATAACGGATACTCCCAGGAGAATGCTTTATCAATGCGTACCGGTTCACCGCTATCGTCTACAAATAAATCATTAGGATCAGCGGGCCAGCCTAACGGCATGCCGCCCAGCGGTGAATTCGGTTTTACGCCTTGTGGGCCGTTAGGTGTTTTAGCACAAGGAGGAATCGGCCGGGGAAACGGCGCTTTATGGCGAAAACCACCGGGGCGGTCGATGGTACCTAAAATACTCATGAGAATAGACAACGCGCGAATGGTTTGAAAACCATTTGAATGTGCGGCTAAACCCCGCATCGCATGAAACGAAACCGGGTTTCCGGTGATCGCCTCATGGTCCTTACCCCATGCATCGGTCCAGGCTATCGGTAACTCAATGGTGTCATCGCGTGCGACCACGCCCATTTCATGCGCTAACTCGATGATGGTTTCAGCCGCAATACCGGTAATCTCAGACGCCCACTCGGGCGTGTAGTCTTTGACTCGATCAACCAACATTTGAAAAGCAGGCTTAACCGCAGTGCCATCTTGCAAAACAAAATCACCGAGCAAAAACGGATCCGCTGCTTCGGTATGCGTTTTAACTTCCTTATTTGTGTTGCGATCCCACCACAATTGATCTTGTGGGTGCACAACACCGACATCCTCATCGGTGTCGGTTCGCACAAACAGACCAAATTCGTCTTGTTTATCGTCTATGTTCACTAACTGGGCGGCATTACTGTATTGAATTAAAAAATCCCGATCATACAAACCCTGTTTAATAATTTCATAAATAAGCGCCAATAGCAGTGCACCGTCTGTGCCCGGCTTAATCGGGACCCATTCATCGGCAATCGCCGAATAACCTGTTCTAACCGGATTAACACTGATAAATCGACCACCATCACGTTTAAATTTTGAAAGCGCTATCTTTAGCGGATTTGAATGATGATCCTCTGCGGTACCGAACATAATAAAAAGTTTGCTACGCGCCAGATCAGGGCCACCAAACTCCCAAAAGGAACCACCAATGGTATAAATCATGCCTGCTGCCATGTTCACAGAACAAAATCCGCCGTGTGCCGCATAATTCGGCGTACCAAATTGTTTGGCAAACATACCGGTCAGCGCTTGCATTTGGTCTCGCCCGGTAAATAATGCAAATTTCTTCGGATCGGTTGCACGAATATGCCGCAAGCGTTCTTCCATCATAGAAAAAGCCTCTTCCCAGGATATTTCTTCAAATTCAGCCGCGCCACGATCACTGCCTTCTTTGCGTTTTAAGGGCTTAGTCAAACGGGCAGGCGAATATTGCTTCATGATGCCAGACGCACCTTTGGCACATAGCACGCCTTTATTGAGTGGGTGGTCCGGGTTACCTTCGATATAACGCACTTCGCCATTACGCAAAGTCACACGAATGCCACACCGGCAAGCACACATATAACATGTGGTTTTTTTGACTTCAATTTGCTCGTTTTTGATCACTGTGCGCTTGTCAGGCATAAATACATCCAAAAAATTAGGGAAAAATCATTATACATTAGTAGCTTAGCCTATTTCTAATCAACGCTGCTGAATATATCATAAGTTATTTATATTCTAATGCGCACTGTTGTGATTAATATAACAACTCATTTGACCAGGGCATCATTGGGTGTTTTTGTTGCGACACAATATTGAAACGAATGGTCTGCTACACGCATGTTGTCAAACGTTAGTGTTAGGCAATACCCAGCCACTCTATATCATTAATAAAACCAGCGGCCTTACAAAAATAAATCTTCTTTATTGATGCCCATATTTTACTGTATTGATTTTATGTCTGAAAGCGTTCACCGTAAGCATCTATTGATAGCGCCTATTAATACTAACCTGACGCAGCACTAACTAAGAGTACTA
>VAPK010242446.1_pt1 | contig 23080 bp, 35 predicted proteins | sample 3395031 | NCBI WGS metagenome assembly VAPK01 (sample SAMN08290443, study PRJNA428436) | hydrothermal vent metagenome | isolation source: Deep-sea hydrothermal vent chimney 1 | place: Pacific Ocean: Juan De Fuca Ridge
ACAAACAATACGTACATCACTGACGGCGAGACTCTCACGTTATCACTGGAAGCCTTGGCTAATGAGATTGGTAATGACGTAAGCTCAACGTTCATCATATCATCAGCCGGAACCGTAAATTCCAACCTCAGTTCGCTTGATGTAGCAATCGGTGACCGCCTGTACAGCGCCGAGAATGTTGTAACAGATGGTGAGACGGTTTCTACGAGTATCGATAACCTCGACATCGCTGTTGGCCTTATTACCGCGTCGTCGGTCGTTGTAAAGACAGCCGGAGTATCTGGTACCGGTAACGTAATCGCCCAGATACCCGTAGGTGATTTTGAGTTGGCAACTTTCCAAATCGGTGTGGAAGATACTGCCCAAACCTTGAACCGCCGCATGGGTATGATGACTGTGATGCATAACGGTACAGTCGCCGACCGTAGTTCATTGTTCGGGATCGTTAAAGCTGGTACAAACATCACTGGCCTGGGTATCGATGTGGATATTTCGGGCGGGTTCGTCAGGATATTGCTGGATAGCACAGCTTTCACGGTAGACGTAACAGTAAAAAGGATTCAGATTGATACTTTTAATTAAAATGGGTGCAGCTGATGAAGGCCACCGTGACGGATTTAGTGCATGAGTGCTCATCTGGAGATGGAAGACTTCTTCGAGGTCGAGGAAGGGATCTCGTTTGATGATGAGGTTGGAATCGTCAAGCTCATCGCGGATCCTACAGTTGGTGTCGGTCGGCCATCACCTGTTGGCAGTCTCGGTCTCAGGACAAATGGATTACACTATCGTAATATCGGGGTTGGAAATACCGCATGGCAGCAAACAGATCTGTCCGGAGGTGGTGGTGGTGATTTTCCGATTACCCTGAGTAGTGGAGGCACTTGTAATGTTTCAGTAGGTGTGTTAGGCTTCACGGTCAACTTAAATGCCGGTGGTTCCTGTACAGTCGCCGTCACGTAATGGAGCGAAGAACATAATGGCACGATCACTAAAAGTAATTGACGTATCGGGGGTTTGCACGGTCTCAGAGTTCATATCCCCCGCAGACGTTCACGACAACGATACGATCTCTGAGTCATCTGTCCTGCAGCATGAGGCTGCCCTTGATCACGCAAATATCTTGAACGCAGGGGCTAACTCCCATCCTGTGATTGATTCACACATCGGGGATGGTGGTCTCCATTTCACCGAGGCGAGCATTGACCATGACACCATTTCAAGCACGGGAACAAACACCCATGCCTTGATCGACGACCACATAGCTGATTTAGGCCTGCACTCTTCGTCTTCTGAGCGTTACTATGGTCAACAAATAGCTGTCACCAATACCACTTCGACAGTTTTTGCCGTCCATCAAACGTTTACCACACCTGTACTGTCCGGTGGCATCTATCGCGTGGAGTGGAGCTACGGTTTCTCAAACAACACGGTGGCCCAGGGGGCCGTGATCCAGATACGTCAACCAGGCGGAACTCCGAACGGTGACCCCGTACAGGCAGACCTGCTTAATTATGTACGTCTTGATCCACAGGACTCTGCAGGTAGTAGTCGTATAGGCGGGACGGGAACGGACCAGGAGAATTCGTCGGCTGGGTTTCTGGAATTTGTACTACCAGCAGCTGCTGCCACGTTCGTTGTGGAATTTCGATCAACCACGGGGGCCATAACTTCGGTTTGGGGTTCAAAATTATCAATAGTGAGAGTGGGGTAATGTTATGTCGCTAGCTTGTAGTGCAGGGGTCTCCAGGTTGTGGAAGATGTTGTTTAACGAACATCCACCTTTCGAGCAGGCGTGTAAGAACCACGACAGAGATTATAAAAGCGCTATGATATCCCGAGCCAAAGCAGATTACTGGTTACGGGTATTTGTGGCAAAAACGGGCTACCCTAAGATTGCCTGGATAATGTGGGTCGGGGTTAGATTAGGGGGTTGGAGATATTATGGTCGAAAATGAATCATTAGTCACAAATCCAGACCGCTTTGAAGTGGCCATGGGGGACGAGATCAACCTTCTGAAACTGCACGCAGAATTGCTACTCCTTCAGCCGTCGCTGCTGGGGGTCGTTGCCGGTGATGGGAAAGTCTCCATAGACCTCGTAGGTGTGCAAGGGCTACCGGGGGCGGATAGAATAGCCCTGACAGTCGCCGTACTCGGACATACTCCCTTTGACCTTGGACAGGCTAAAGAAGTCACCAAGAACTTGATGGACGGTCACTACCACGAATTAAACAAGGAGGGCATGGATTACAACGGGGTTACCATATCAGTAACAGAGGAAAGCCAGAACCGGTATGTTGCCTTAACCTTGGCGTCCGGTGGATTACCATATCCAATCACAATTCCCTCAATGGAAAACGACGGCGCAGTGCCGCTCAACAACTCTTCAGACCTATCAACTTTCTATGGCTCTGTGTTTGGGCATTGTAGCATGCTGCACGCAACCCTAAGCTACTGGAAAGGTGAAGTGATGAAGGCAACCACACAGGCTGAAATAGATGCCGCGCAAACGGGATACATAGGAACATGACTATTGGATGGGGACAAGTATTTCCGGGAATAGCACTTCTGGGAGCAATGGGGGTTGGATACGCCTCTATAACTGGAGATATCAAACTAAATATCTCTGACGTTGCAGATAACCAAAATCGAATCGCAAAGATGGAGACCCACTTGAACGTCGTGGAGAATCAGGGGATCCAGAATGAATCCCGTTTAATCCATATCGAAGAGCAAGGCAATGAAATAATCCGCATGCTCAAAGAACAACGAAGGATCTAATCTAATGCCTAATTTTAGCAAGAGCTCTCAAGCTACGCTTAACACTTGCCACCCTGACCTGATTAAGCTGATGGAGGTGGTCATTGAGCATTATGACTGCACCATCATTGAAGGTCATCGGGACAAAGAACGCCAGGTTGCCCTATACCAACAGGGTGCCTCCAAGGTTTTCTGGCCACGTTCGAAGCATAACACGTCACCCAGTCGCGCTGTAGACGTTGCTCCATATCCAATTGACTGGACCGACCGTGATAGATTCCATCATTTTGCGGGGTATGTGGATGGTATTGCAAATTCGATGGGGATATCCATCCGTTGGGGGGGTGACTGGGATCATGACCACGAATTCAAAGATAACAGTTTTGATGATCTTGTACATTTTGAGCTCGTGTAATGCGTTTAGAACGTCTTGACCACTATGAAACCATCAGAGATTTCTTCCAAGACAAGGAGTTATGGAAGCGCATCTCAGAAGATGGGATGGACTCAGCTGACCTGAAACCCGATATGATGGAGCACATCCATTGGGTCGGATTCTATGATGATGACGAAAGCCTGATAGGAATCATGCATATAGCCCCTGAGAGCCTTAGTACTTGTGTGGTTCACATAAATATACTTAAGGAATATCGGTATAAGCACTCAGCCACAGTAGGGAATATGGGGATGGCCTATCTCCAAGACAGCACAGATTTCTGGAAGTTCCATGTCGCCATTGCCGAGCAGTACGGGGCGGTTAGGGCGTATGTAGTGGGTTTAGGTTTCCTACAGGAAGGTATACGCTATCAGAGCTTGATAAAAGATGGAAAATACGTTGACCAGTACCTTTATGGGTTGGATCGTATTAAGTTAGAACTACACAACAAACTTAGGGGTATTTAACTATGGGAATGGCAGCAGCAACAGTGGGCGCGTCGGTAGTTGGGGGCTTGGTTCAAGGTCGTAACTCCCGTAATGCCTCAAGAAGCGCGGCCCGGGCGCAGCAACAGGCTTCCCAGGCAGCAATGGCCCAACAAGATGCCAGGTTTGCACAAACCCGTGAAGACCTGGCCCCATGGCAACAGCAGGGGATGAACGCTTTTCAAATGCAGGGCGATCTTTCAGGTGCCAATGGTTTTGGTGCCCAAAATGAAGCCTTTGATAACTTCCAAGCCTCACCCGGCCAAGAGTTCTTACGGACCCAGGGTATGCGCGGCCTCGAAAACAACATGGCCAGTCAGGGGCGTGGTGGCGGTGCCCGTATGGAAGCCCTAACCAGATTTAACCAAGGCCTGGCTGCCCAGGATTTTGGTAACCAATTCAACCGCTTACAGGGTATTGCAGGTATGGGCGCTTCGGCAGCTGGACAGCAAGCCCAGGCAGGTATGGCGCAAGGGGTAGCCCAGGGCCAGAACCTGATGTCACAGGGCGCAGCGCAGGCCGGTGGTATCCTTGGTGCTGCAAATGCTAACAATCAAATGATAGGTAACGTTGCCGGAGCTATTGGAGCGTTTGCAGGGTCGCGCGGACCTCAAGGGGGGCAACAATAACATGGCCGTTTTACAGCAAGCTGGCAACTTTAATGTTGCCCAATCAGATATCACCGGACGTATGCAGGCAGGTCGTGCCGGGGTGGTAGCAAATAACCGTAATCAACAGGCACTGGATCAAGCCACCGCAATGGCCCCCGGGCAGCTACTGGCCCAGCAACAGGCAAACACCATGGGTGCGGGCGCTATACAGGGCCAGCAGAACCAGTTGAATGTGTTTAATGATCGTGACAAATTTATGAAGGGCATGGACACGATGATTAAAATGCAGGGGCTACCCCTGGCTGGGCAGAATGCGTTGTTAATGGAGAGGATACTGCAGGGCGAATCAGAAGGTACTGACATGTCAGACTCACGGGAGCTGATGGCTCTGCCCGCCGGAGAAGCTCGTGACAAGGCCTTTACTGATATGCAGGCCATAGGGGTCAATAACGGCTGGATCGGCCCACAGACGGGTCAGGCTAAGCGTGACACCGAAGTGCGTAGTATCGTCAACGAAGATGGTTCAATCCGTGAACAGTTGATCGATACCCAGACCGGTGAAGTGGTGAGAGACCTGGGCGATAGTCCGGATAACCTGGATCGCCAGGATGCAGCATCAGCCGCAGCAGACAAAGCAGCACAGGCAGCCGCAGACCGTGCTATCAAAGCTGGTGATGCCGGTACGAAAGCCAGCAAAGTTAAGTTCGACCAGGCCAAGGATATGCGCGCCGAAGTCCGAAAAGAACAAGGCACCTACAAAGAAGTTCGGGACGCATGGGACCGCGTATCTGCGGTTACCACAGGAAAACCAAGCGCCGCCAAAGATTTGGCCCTAGTTTTTAACTTTATGAAGATGCTAGACCCCGGATCAGTTGTAAGGGAATCCGAGTTTAAGACAGCCGCAGATGCCCGTGGGTGGTTGGGTCGGCAAGAGGCAGAAGGATTACCCGTCCCTAACAAGATTCGTGCATTCATCCTCAAAGCAAAAGACGGCCAGTTGATGGTCCCAGAACAGCGTGCAGATTTTGTGGCCACAGCTAAGTCATTGTTTGATAAGAGAGACAAACGAAACCAACAGTTCAGACGGCGTAAGATTCGCCAGGCGAAACGCTTTGACCTGACGGAAGGGGATATTTTCCTAGACACCACTGAACAGGAACAGGCCTTGTATAAGAAAGAAGACTCACGCATTGCTGAATTGCAAGCGAAACTAGGACAGACATAATATTATGGCATTGACCCCTGAAGAACAGGCCGAACTTAGCAGCCTATTAGAATCAAAATCAACCCGGGCACCTGTGGAACCTGTAGGCTTAACCCCTGATGAATCCACGGAACTGGAAGGTTTACTGGCCTCCCAGGCAGAGCGTAATCCATCATCTGAGTTTGCTGCCATGGAGCCCGTTGCGCAACAGGCAACAGAAGCACCCAATGTTCCTGCTCGGGAAGATTCAGAAGGATTCTTCGCCGGGGCGAAACGTAGTGTTGGTGATGCAATAGGTCCAGCCTTAGATTCTGTAGGGGAGTTCTTTACCGGTTCTGATAGACAAACCAGGGCAACCGAAGAGCTTGAAGAGGTCGACTTAGGTCTAATGGGCGGTGAAGGAGCCGGAGCTAACGCCAAGTTTGCTGCTGCTCTGGCTATCACCACAGACCCTCAAGAGCTTGGCCAGATTGCTCAGTCAATTTCCCCAAACATCCGTATTACTCAAGACGAAAAGATGAACTTTGTGGCCCACAATATCAAAACGGGTGTTAAACAAGTCTTGAACATGCCGGGCTTCTCCGGCCTTGACGCAGCCCAGGGAGTAGTGGCTGGTGCTGCTTTTACTCCGGCAGGCGTTGCCGCTAGAGCCGTTGGCAAAGGTTTAGCTAAGAAAGGGTTATCTGCAGTCTCTGCAAATGCTGCCACTGAAGGTGTTATTCAAGGTGGTCAGGCTGCCCTGGGTGGCGAGTTCGATGGAGTTGATGTCGCATTAACGGGTGCCCTCGGCGGTGTAGGTGAAGGGATTGGCCAGGCCGTACGACTTGCCAAAGCCAACAAAGCCGGGGTCATCCCCAAAGAAACACAGGCCGTCCTGGATAAAGGGGATGTCCTGACCAGTGATTTGCCAGACCGAGCCCCAAAAACCTTTGTGTCAAAAATAGCCAGGAACCTGGGAGAACGTATACCGTTTATTGGTACCGGTGGTCTGCGGGCAAAACAGCAAGAAAGCCGCATCAAAGCCGTTGAAGATATCATGGTCGAGTTTGGGGCCGACAAACAAACCTCGTTCGGGGCTGAGATAGTTGCTTCAGCGAGCGAGAAATTTGCAGCGTCCCAAAAACGCGCCGGTGACTTCCGGGCAGAAGTGTTGGACAAGATGGCGGGGTCCCCCACTAATACCAAGGCCACCCGGGATGTCATTTCAGAAAGCATAGAGCGCATAAAGGATAAAGGCACCCTAGGCGACCCGGCATTGATTAGGCAGCTGGAAGATATAGACGTGGAGCTGGCCCAGAACCCTGACTTTGCAAAGATGGTGAATATCAGGACAGAGATTTTCAATCTACAGAATGATATAGGTGGTAATCAGTCGGCCCTGAAGTCCGGGGCTGATACTGTATTGTCAAAAATATCTGGAGCTATGTCCAAGCAGCTGGATGAGTTGGCCAGTGTAGATCCAGAGGTTGGTAGATTGTGGCGCAAGAGCAACAGAATATTCCGTGACAACATTCAGAACGCCAAGTCAACCAAGCTTAAAGCCTTGTTAACCAAAGGGGATCTTACCCCTGAACAAGCTGACATCGCCATAAAGAACGGTAAACCATCAGACCTTCGTAGGCTTCGAGCCAACCTAACACCAGACGGTAAGGCTGCTGTGCAGAAGCAGATACTTCGTCAGGCGTTGGAAGCGTCATCAGAAGGTGGTGAAAATATTAACCCTGCAGCATTCCGCAAGGTCTTGGCAAAGACATTAGGGCCACAGGCGCGCATATTTTTCCGTGGCAAAGATAAGGCCCAGCTTGATGGGTTGACAAAGTTCCTGGAAATAACTGATAGGGCGCAGAAGGCATCATTAGACGTGGCTTCAAAAGCTGAGATCTCTTTAGGCACAGCTGCCGGTGTCGGTGGTGGCGCTATAGCTGGTGGTCTTGGTGCAGAGGTTATGACAGCTGCCGTGGCCATTGGACTGTATGCCAGATTTAAGGAGAGTAAGAAGATGCGGGACATGTTGTTAAGGCTTGCAAATGCCCCGGCAGCCAGTGCCGCCGAGAAGAATACTATGGATGTGTTGAAGACGTTCCTGGTTGTGTCAGAGCGCGAAGGTTAATCCTGCAGGCCGGCATGGATAACAATTGCAGCAATAAGACCATATAGGAAAACTGGGCCTGCGGATATAGTCAAGAAGTATCCGAGAAAGCCGTATGCTGCGATTCTTAATACCATGGTAGATCTCCTTGTTAGTTTAATTGCCTTACACTAACTATATCGTCCAGTTAGTGTAAGGCTTTAGGGTTTATTTAATCTTATACCCCCATCCCTTCTGATCCGATCCAGATACCAAAAAATAAGCTGGTAACTGTAGCAACTATCAGCACCAGAATGAACGTACTACCTAAGTCTTCCTCAAACATCACATTGCACTCCCTAAAATAAAACCAATTGTCAAACATCCGGTACCAATCATTCCCATTAACCACCTTTGCCGCTCTATGAGGTCGTTGGCTGCTGCTTTGTACACACCCCATTCTTCCTGCAGTGCTATCCATTGATCAAACATAATGTCCAGGTTAAGGGTCACCCTGAAGGTCTCCGCCTCTGCTGCCTGCAGCTTTTCAACGTCTGTCAAAGGTTTCTCTGGTCTATCATCATAGTAACTCATAATCCTAATCCTCCCGTTTTCTTGATAACGTAGCCTTCAAACCGCAAGTCAAGGTTCTTGGTGTAATTCCAGAGGTGGTTGATCACCACTATGGGATGGTCGGTGCTGCAGAATGCGAAGAAGTATAACCCTTTGGCCACCCATTCTTCCTCACATGGGTTGAATTCCAGGAACTCTTGCACCTCCCAGGTTGACTTTTGCAACTTCTGTTCAGCCATTTGCCACTCAGTTACATAGGTAATTGTGCCAGTCAAGACCTGCTTCTCATCCCCTGCACGCTCTTCCATCCAAAATTTCTTATCCGTCAAGAACTGCTCGACGTAGTCAAGCGGGCCCGCATTTATCAGACGGTCAAAATAATCTGTGTCAAGGTCCAAGGTGTAGTCTATCAATCCATCGGATACCTGCACAAGGCCGCTGTCTTCACTATAAGTCATCGTCATCCTCTCCTGGTGCTTGAGTGTCGAGTATGCTTTCTATGCTGTCCATCTGTTCATTTTCGAAAGTGTAAGCGTGTATATCAGCATCTAAGCTACATACAACCACAACCAGTTTATGGAGGCGTAGGTACTCTGGATGCCACCCGTCTATTTCGTTATGTATTCTTCTACGTAACCCCAATAATCTATCAAAGTTTGGCTTGTTCATAAGTCACGTTCTCCTGAGGTATATGGGCTCTCATCCTCGAAACTGTCAGGTGCTTGATTATTGGTCGTGAACTCTTCCAGGGTCATGGATCGGCTCATGGCAATTTCTTCAAGTACTTTGTTTAGATCTTCGCTTAAATCTATTTTGTAGGACATGGTGTGCGTTCTCCGTAGTATGGTGACACTACTATGTTCGGGGTGATTCCCAGTACTCGTTTGCCGTCTCTGATAATACCTACGAGACGTTCTACTTCTTCTGCTGCGGTTACAAACTGAACCATGCCGTGGTCGGATTCGTAGGCTACTGTGTATTTTTCAGGTATGTTCATGATCAGTTGTTTCCTATGTCTGTTGCCTACATTAACTGTATCGTCCGGTTAATGTAAGGTTTTAGGTTTATTTTTAAAAATCATTGTCTAATGTGTTGAAGTAGTGTTCCACGCCCCCTGAATAAATACGCCTTTGTCCCGGTGGCCCTCATCTGTTAGGGGGGTTGTGTCCCAACGGGCTTTGCGAAGGATGATCTCTGCGGCCAGGTCTGTCAGCCATATTTTTACGAGAGCCTCACAGATGGAGTCATCCATATAGTTCAGGACACCGTCTGCGAAGTCGTAGATGACCCGTCCATCTGATTCTGACACGATAAACAGGTTTGATAGCATGCCTCCGTGGACGTTCTTCGTTATGTCTCTCTCTGACTCAATCACTGCGGTGAATATGAACCCAGAATCAGTACGGGCCCGCACTGTCTGGGATGTACCTAATTCGCTTGAGCTTACAATGTTCATCATTTAAATATCCTTCTCACTAGTTTCAGGGGGGCTTCAAATAACCTCTGGACAAAGCCTTTACTTTCCTCCTTCTGGGACATGTACATCAATGAAAGGGCGTCCCCAACATACATATCCATAAGGGCCATCAAGAGGTAATTACGGAGACCACCACCCGCCTCGGCCTTGTTGGTAATGTGGATTATATAGTGCCTACTCAATTCACCCCCAAAACCGTCACGCACAATTTCAACCCGGAGCTTGACCAGTTCGGCAACGTCATCAGCCATAGGGCTGGTGGCATCACTGATCCCGTTCAAGGCAGCGGCCAACGCCTTCACACTCAGGCCCCCTAATTTATCCACAATTTTCTCAAGGTTGCTCACATACCGCCGTATCTTATGGTTGGTGCTTAGATTGCCTTTAGGTTTGATTTCTTTCATGGTATCAAGACCGCCCTGGGTGATGCGGTCCAACTCCCCGGGGCGAGAGTTGTCGAGCATCCCAATCATTTCCAAAGACAACTGGATGTTAGTCCGGGACTGATTTTCAGCGACTTCCAGACTGCTGTTAACGTCAATAGCGTCCGGACCTATCACGTTCTCTACACTACCCTCTCGGGCATCTATCCTCGACTTAACCCGCTCCTTCTCTATGACCATGCGCAGGGTCACCTGTTCGAGGAACAAGCGCATAACCCCTCCAAATATCAGGCATCCCGGGAGTGAATCAGAATGTTTAACGAAGTCTGCTGTACGCCCCCTAAGGTGGTCGGTGAAAGCCTCCCAAAATTCAGCGCTCCTCTCAGCGTCTCCGCCTGACATGTGGCGCAGGAGAACCCCCGCAGCTTCCTCTACCAGGTTCTGGAACCGGTCGTCCGGTGAACCGCTAGAGTCCACACCACCCAGCAGCACCTCTAGGTGGAGGGCAAGTGCATCAGGACTAGCGCACAGAGTTATGTAGTTGAAGTTGTCCAGGGTTTTCATAATGACACCCGCATCAAAGGGTAGTACGTAGTCGGTCTTTATGAACTCAGCCGACTCCACCTTATTCATATGCAGGGCTTGCATGTAATCCTGAGGGCTAAGACCGTACACTTCCTCCACCCGGTACACAATGGCCTCCATGTTGTGGTAGCAGACTTTCAATACGTCTTCAGAAGACATAGATCGTTCAATGTCAATTAATTCAGTTTTTTTCGCTTTCATTTTCAGGTCCATCCTTTAGCTGTAGTAGTAAACGTTAGGGTAGTGCAGGTTTTAATCACGGTCAAGCACTTCGTCGTTGTCACTAAAGTCCAAATCGTCCCAGTCATCCTCAGACATTTCCCAGATATCCCCCTCTCTTGTTTCATTATGTTCCTCCACAACCCCGGGGAACCGGCCTTCCAGGTATCGGTTTACCTGCTCCATGTCGCTTGGTTCTCCATTATCATCAAATTCGTCGTGGTTATCCATATCAATACTCCTTTGGTTAGGGTAAACAAGACAATAGCATGGTGTATTAGGGGTGTCAACCCTTGAAACCCATAGCCGTTTATGATATACTCAGACGAATTGAACCGACGCGGAGATTGTCACCATGAGCGAAGAGATTAGTCTCGAGACACCCCACCATACCGTGAGCGTGCATGAATCCCACAAGCACCTGTTTATGCTTAACATGCCCATCCTTGCCCCCCACCAATTCTCAGATATGTTGTCAGTACTTGATACAGCCGCCCCCGGGGATGAAGTAGATGTACATATTAACTCAGAGGGTGGTTGTTTAGCCACAACGGTCCAGATTATCCACGCGATGCGTACGTCCAATGCCTACGTAACCACGTTTCTGGCAGGGGAAGCCTATAGCGCTGCAGGGATGATCTTGTTGGCTGGGGACAACATAAGGGTTGTGGACCATGGCTTGTTCATGGCCCACTCGTTCTCAGCGGGGGCAGGTGATAGTAAAGCCCATGAACTGACCCAGTACGTGGAGGCCTCGAACAAATGGTTTGATAGACTTGTGCGGGATTATTACAAAGACTTCTTGAGCCGGAAGGAAATAAACGCTCTCCTTAAAGGTCAGGATATATGGCTCATGGATCACGAGGTACGGGAGCGGTTAATTAAGAAACAAGGGGGTGTAAAGCCATGATAACCGGAATTTATATAGCTATAACGTGTGTGATTAGTGCATTTCTCCTAGGGTACTATACGGCGCGGGTTGTCAATAGTCTCTATCGGTGGTTCAACAGGTTAGGTGAATGGGCCCACTTGCCGGTATAATGGTAGATCTATACACCGGCAAGTGAGTCGTAGAAAACTTAGATGGGACTTGCAGACTCCCCGACTGTTACAACAAACCCACCAGCACCTTCATCTATCTTTAACTGAGCAGACCAGTCCCTCTTAAGAATTGCAGGGGCTGGGCTGTACTGCGGATCTTCCCCGGTTAGCTGCTCCGTGGTTTTCAAGCGATTGACTTCATCCCAATCTAATTTTATTTCTTCGTCCCCTGATGAGAATAAGATCTCTCGCAACGCCTGGCCCATTCGCTTGGATGCTACAGCCCCTACGTTATTTTGGAGACGATTACGGGGATCGCCTTTGAAATGGGTCATGGGGTCTACGTAGCCTTGGATGATAAACGTTTTCATTTCGTCCATCTTGCGCACTTTAGCTCTGAACAGGATATTGAAGCCTAAACCACCTTTAGGGGGCATGACTTTGTTTAGTAGTTTCATATCTTTGAAAAAACTGTGGGGGGTGATCTTCGCTTTGATATTATTGGATAATAGAGTGGTACGGAATTTGGCTGCCAAAACCATATACCCCTCTTCAACATACTGGCTGCGATCATCCAGATCAGAGATCTCCTTAGCGTTTGCCTGGACAATCTTGATCCCTGTGACGAACCGTCTGATTGACATGTCTGTTGCCCTACAATTGGGTAGCTCTTTCACGATGGTGCTCCTTGTATCGGTCGGTAGTGTCATTACACTCTGGACCACGGAACTTATTTTGTCAAGAAATACTCTACAAAGTCTGTGGAGTGCTTAATTTCCCGGGCTGTAGGGGGTTTTACCTTAAATCTACACCCCGCAATCGCCCTATTATAGAATTTATCGGGTTTTCTCAGCACATCCAGGTTCATTTGTACCCACATTTCCCCATAAGTGAGGGAGCCACGGGTCTCATGTAGGGATAATATTTCGTATGTGTTGTCTTCATTATACAAAAGATGCCTTGAACTACCCGCATAAACCGCCCAGTTGGACTCACGGTGTTGCTTCTTCCGTTTATACGTGTGGAATTGTTTCTTGCCGATGTAGCGAATTCCGGTGGATTTTTCGGTGATACAATAGACGAACCCAAACCACTTAGCTATTTGTGGATTTTTCAAATCCCAGGTAAAGTCACGACACTTCCAATGGTTATAAGGCCCTACTTTTTTAATGGTAGTTTTGGAATTCAAGATGGGATTTCCTAAGTGATTGATTATACGGGGGAGGCTCCGCCCGATTTTTTTAACTATTGGGAACTACCTTCTATTTATTTTTCTTATGTTTTCTTTACGCGTTTTTCCGTCAGCGCTTCTTTCTCAAATAGTTATCAATTTCTGGTGGGGTCTATTGAGAAGAAACAACCACTTAGGTCTCTAACACGCTCAAAAGGTACGGGGCTATAGCGTGGCCTCTGACAATTTGCGCTGCTGTGTTAAGAAACTTCAGAGGTTCCACCGATGCTCTCATTGGGGAGGGCGTGGCGGACTCCGGAAAAACTTTTCTATACCTATATATAGGCTCTCAAACTCAGAAGTCAACCTTGACGGTACAAAATAACTCCACTATACCTATATCTATCACATACCGTAGATACCGAAGGAGTACATTGTCATGAGTATTGAGCCTGAAACCCCCCAGGACCTATTAAGGAACAAATATAGACCAAGTACGGAAGACGCAGCAGAGTTGAAACGACTATTCGGATCCTATCCACCCAGTGGCGTGAGCTGGAATAACACACGTCGTAGATGGGTGGCCCGCTTTTGTAAAGACTCAGCTGGATGGACCAAGAATGCCCACAGGTGTGTACTCGGCCACTACAACACGTATAACGAAGCTTTAGCTGCGGTGAGGGCCGGGAGAAGGATACCATTTATAATCTGTTACGAGCTATTACGGGCCCGTAGGGTAAGTGCAGAGGATTGGGACACCCTCAAGGCTTGGTTGTATTGTCAAGATATCGAAGGTATCTCATGGCGAGCCCGGGATAAGAAGTGGGTGTGGAAGCTCTATGGTAGGCATAAAGGCCGGTTCTACACACTCGAAGAGACCTTGGATTTCCGCAAAAAAGTCCTTGCAAGTATGTAAATCTGTGCTATTATTAACAGGCTGTAATGGGATCCCCCCACCAAGCAGTCATTTAAATGAAAGGTAAACAAAGTCATGTCCGATAAAGCAAAGAGTTCTAAAAGCACCGGCTCATCCTGGAAAGATGAGCTCAAAAGTCGCACTGTGTCAGCCTCGGGTGGAGCCGGAGCCAGCAAAGGATTCAAACATTGGTTAATTGAGACCGACAGTTCTGCTGTTGTCCGGTTCATCCCTGATCAGGAAAATGATGTCACCGCCCCTGCATCAATTGAGCTGAAGCAGTATAAGCCTGAGTTCACCGCAGCCATTAACCTCCCCGAGGGGGCCAGCATGGACAAGTTTCCAAAATTTATTGTGAAACTCCCATGCCTAACCATGTATGAAGGTGAAACAACCTGCCCAGGCCTTGCGGTTGCCAAGAGTCTATATGACGCAGGCGGTAAAGACAAACTGGCAAGTAGCCTATACTTTAAGAAAACGTATATACTTCAAGGCTTTGTAGTATCCGACCCTATGGATGGCGCACAACCTGTAGACGCGCTGCGGACGTTTCAACTGTCACCCCAACTCATAGAAGCTTTCCTTGCCGGCTGTAACTCACCGGATATGGAAGCACCTCCCTGGGATACTGTCGACGGTACGGACTTCCGGATCACTAAAGGCCGTAAGGGTGAGTTTGCGAGTTACACTACCAGTGCATTTGTACGCAAGTCTCGGCCCCTGTCGGCTGATGAACTTGCAGCGATAGAGGGTGCAAAGCCTTTAATTAGTTTCCGTCCTGCAAAACCTGATGAAGCCCATCAACAAGCCATGGTGGAGATTTTAGAAGCCGCCTCAGTGGGCGCACCATATGACTATGCACGTTGGGGTAAGTTTTTTGTCCCCTTCGGCCTTGACATTAATAAAGGATAGTCTATAGTTAGTGAGTAGTAACACAAGAAAAGACGGATGGGGTAAACCCTTGAATGTCGCAGTGTAGGTCAGTGATTAAGCATTGACCTTTGGCCCCCTGGGGTTTTCTCCCCGTTTCCCAGGGGGCTAATTTTTAATTAAATGGTGTTCACCGTAGCAACTATATAAGGACACACCCCGCCGTGTCACATTCAATTGATGAAGTATCCATTAAAATATCTATCCAGAAAGCCAAGGATAGTTTCTGTGTCCTAACTGATGATTACCTGGGTTACTATGATGAGATATGGGAGTCATTAGGGGATGGATACGCACCACATATGATGACCGTAAAAATCTACGGGGATTCATGGATACCCCAAGAACATTTAATCACCAAGGGCTTCACCTTGATCGATGATGGTTATCGCCCACGCCGTGAGTTCCCCCGGCCTGCGTTCAAGCCCTATTCCCTATGGTTAGTATCCCCAACAGCAGCCGCAATAGAAATCGGTCGATCCCATTGGCGTGTGAAAAATCCCGGTGATGCCTTGGAGACTGGGTTCTTCTCTATGGACCACGGGTGTTCAGCAGACAATGATATGGCTATATACTACCAACAACTGGTGGATCAGATAGGGGGTGAGAAGAAGTTCAGAAATCATTATATGATCGATGACTTCAAGTCTGAAGCGCTGGAATTGCTTGTAAAACAAGGTCTTAAGTACCGCCCTGAAGTTGGTACGGGGAACGTCGCAGCCTATTTAAGTCAAGTAATCCGCAATCGCCTTTGCAAAAGCATCGCAAAGGAGCTACGATACAAGGAAGCGGTGTCAGATAACCCTTTGGTTAACACCTACTTCAACCCACAGCAAGAGGATTTATAAGGTCATGGCTAAATTAACCAAAGCCCAGCTCTTAGACCAGATAGAGATATGGAAGAGAAAATTCTCTGCAGATGACACCATTGTTAATGCGTCTATCATCCAAGAAATGTACGGGCACAGCCTACAGCCTAAGGACCACCTGTTTGAAACGGCCAGGCTTGTGATGGACGAACGGACTCCGGAAGTAATTGCACAAATGAAGAACCCCCCGGAACCGGTTTCGAAGAGCGTTGCATTTAATCTTAATCTGGAAAAATACCCAAGTGCATTTTTTGAATCCCTTGCCCAGTGGGCTGAGAAGAATGAGTTGCTACCAGGTAAGCCGGACCTCCTTACTCCTTCCCAGAAGTCCCAGTTAGCCATAGTTTTGGGGAACAGCCTGTTCTTATACGCCGCCCCAAAGGATCATCCAACATCAGCGCCGGCGAACTTGTATGTTAAACGTGCGGACGAACACAATGTGTATGAGCAACAGAGAGGGACTGAAAAGGAGAGGTTCCAAATACAAATGAGCGAGTTTCACAGGGCTATGGTAGCCGGGGGTATAACCCTGGACCACAGACACGTAAAAGATATTGTGACTACCTGGGAAATTGGCACCGAGCGTACAAAAAATGACATGCGCACTATGAAGCACCGCGACCTACATAACGATGAGGACGAGCCGTGCCTGTACTATTCACCCCATTACCCAGATGATGGGCAGGAATTTCCAACCATTATGGAGTTCCTGGAACGAACATCCGACCAGGAAGCCTTGGCTGCATGGATATATGGTGTATTTACTGATAAATATGCTGGAAGGCAAGTCATATGGATGCATGGAACAGAAGGCGGTGAAGGTAAATCGGTGTTTTGGGACTGCATCCTGGAACGTCTTTTTGGCGATGCTGGGCACGCTGTAATAACCAACAATTCGTCTAAGAGTGAGTTTGCCCTGAGCAGCCTACCCGGGGCTATAGTCGCCCACCACCCTGATTGTAATAACGGTAAGTTTCTGCTATCCGAAACTCTCAAAGCAGTATCGGGCGGCGGTCGTGACAAAAACCTGGTGAATGCAAAGTTCAAAGATGCTGTTTCAATGCCATTACGTTGCCGAGTGGTTGTGTGCTCTAACTCAGCCCCGTGGATTTTGGCAAAGGCTAACTCTATATCTCGGGTTATCTACATCACTGTAAGCACATTTGAGGGCACCCCAAAGGCACCGGCAGTGATCCAGGAAGCGATGGAAGAAGAGCTAAACGGATTCCTGGCATACGGTGAGGCGTGCTGGGACAAGATGATGGAAGATAGCGGTGGGGGGCTTGAGGCCATTGCCCTGCTCCCTAAAACTTTGGAACTAACCAAGGCTCTAATCATGAGCAATGACCCAATAAAAGAAGAGGTGTTTCGACAAAACTTCAAGGTAGATAAGGGGGGCTCTATTACCATGGAAGCGTTCAAGGACATCATGGACTGTGCGGATTGCGGTCCCGATAATTCACCTGACAAATTCTTGAAGTGGATAGCGGAATCCAAAAGGATAACTCTTGGACGGAGCGAACTCAAGGACGGACAACCGGTGATACGAGGTATTGCTGGAATCGGTTTAGGTGAAAGAGGGGATATGTGATGGAGAGGATATTCAAGAGCATCTACTTTGATTTTGAGTATAATGACCGCCAGGTGATCCTATGCAAGGCATTGTATGACGGGAATTTCTATACATTTGACCTCCGGGACGGTGTGGATACCAACTTGCTGGGCCTATTTATTCAAGAGCATATCATGTGTACCTTTGTGAGCTATGCATTGGGGGCGGAAATTACCAGCCTAATGCGTCTCGGACTCCATCACTTGGTAAAGGATATGGTGTGCGTCGACCTGATGGCAGAGTGTAGACAGTTAACCTTGAGCAGCGAGGCCTTCAAGGTACCTGCAGGCAACCTGGAAGCCCATCTGAAAAGGTTATTGGGTAAACGCCTATCCTATGACAAGGATAAAATGCGGGACTTAATTATCCATCAGGATAGCTGGACCGATGAAGAGTGGGAGGATATTGGTAAGTATTGTGAGGATGATTGCAATTACCTCCCAGCCCTGGAGAGCCGGGTTAATAAATTACTGAAAGGTACCCAGGGTGATCCCCTTATCCGTGGTGAATATGTCCGCAAAATGGCCGAGATGGACTTTGAATCCAAAGGCTTCCCGATATTTGGTGGGGATCTGGTCCGTATATATGACAACAAAGCCCAGGTTAAGACAGACCTGGTAGAGTCACTCCCCACTGAGTGGCGTGATACATTTGTATGGGGTCGGCACCAGATAGGTAAGAGCAAGGTGTTCGAACACAGATACTCCCACAACAAATTAAAGTTTATTACCCTGTTGGAAGCGCACCCAGAGTGGATGAGGTACTGGCCGAGCACAGATAAGGGGATGCCATCCACCGCAAAAGACAACCTTAAGATGCTGGCGAATGGTCCAGTACCTGAAGTGGAAGATTTCCGCCAGGTATTAAAATCGTTGGGAACCCTAAACGGTGCAGACCTACGTGAACAAATAGTAATAGACGATAGCGGCAACCCTTGGATCCGCCCCCAAACAGTAGCTTTTTCTGCCCGTACGGGACGAAATGGACTTAAGCCAACCCGTGGATACCTCTTAAATTTACCCAAATGGCAGCGTGGTTGTATTCGCCCAGCGCCGGGCCAGGTTTTTATGGGGGCTGACTGGTCGCAGCAAGAGGTTTTGATAGCTGCCCATCTATCTGGTGATAAACAATTATTGGATGCCTACAAATCCGGGGATGTGTATCTAGCCCTGGCAAAACAGGCAGGGGCAGTACCTACGGACGGCACCAAAGCGGACTACCCCCTTGAGCGGGACATGTTTAAGACGCTCCAGTTGGCCATATCCTATGGGAAGGGTTTAAAATCACTACAAGAAGATTTCTGGGGTCTGTTGAAACCACAAGGTTGGGGCGAGGCTGAAGCAAAAAATAAGGCGGCCCAAATTTTTAGATGGCATAAACAGGCGTTCGTTACCTACTGGTCCTGGATCCACGAGCGCATAAGGCTTGCCTACAGGACAAAGCACATGCAAACTGAAGATGGTTCGTGGTCAACCAGGGTTGATAGGCGCAAAACCCGGGAAACCCAACTCCTTAACTGGCCAATGCAGGCAAACGCAGCTGTTATGATGCGACTTGCGAGCCTTAATGTCTATGATGAGTGGATAAAAGGCAACCTTGGCCCCCTTCTGTGCTCGCAGCATGACGCTTTCTATGTAAATTCTACCGAAGAGGACGCAATAGCTCATTCAGAAATTTTGATAGCGTGTATGGATAAAGCCTGTAAGGATATGGGGCTACCAGTAGTTGCCCGGGTTGACTTGGCAATCTACAACAGTGAGGAAGGATATTTGGACCACCTATCTAAGGCCAACATGCGGCTTTGGAGTCTGTGTACAAAAAATAGAGAGGGCATAACATCATGATTGGTGAATTAATCCCCATGTTGGGGAAGGGTATTTTTGGCTGGCTCAAAAACCGCCAAGAATTAAACCAGGTGAAAGCTCAGGGTAGGATAGATTTTCAAAGGGCCAAGCAAGATGGGATGATCCGTCGAGAACAAACCGATGCACAAAACGCCGGTGAACTTGACGTAATAGCCCTGCAACAGAACTCGTGGATGGACGAACTGATTGCCATTGTGGTCTTGATACCGGTGGTGATGTCATTTGTACCATCTATGGTCCAGTACGTTGAAGCAGGATTTGCCGCCCTTGAGAAGATGCCCGAATGGATGACATACCTCCTTGCAGCCATTGCAATATACTACTATGGGTATAAGCGAATACTTTTACTGGTAATTCAGGCATACCTGGGTAACAAATTTGGTATAAATACTGTCGCTACCCCTCAGAAAGCGAAACGCAGAGTAAACAACCCCACCTCCAAGGATAAACCCCCACATGAAAGCGCAGCGAGCCCGTTCGGTGAAGAAGAATAACACGTCGCTCATCATCAGTGACACCCATTTTCCCTACCAACACCCAGACACCTTTGAGTGGCTGAAGTGGATTAAGAAAACCTATAAGCCGTCACCGGATTTGATCTATCATTCTGGTGATTTGGTTGATAATCACAGTGCCAGTTATCACGAAATAGAATATGGGACCATGTCTGCCCAGGAAGAATACCTTGCAGCCTGTAAAGATATACAAACACTGTCCAAGATCTTTAAAGGGGGTATCAAAACCATCATAGGTAACCACGGTGGGCTTAACCAACGTAAAGCAAAGACCGCTGGCATCCCTTTAGACCTGCTCAAAGGGTATAATGAGGCATATAAGTGCCCCAAAAACTGGATCTGGGCGGACCATTTTAAAATACCGCTGAAAAATATGGGTGGTGAGGCGTTATTGGTCCACTCTGTAAGCACCAGCACTCTGAATAACGCTGCACGTTCATCACTACCGACAGTTCAAGGCCACCACCACGGCACCAGCGCAATAGAATACTATGCTGACACCAATTCGCTACGGTGGTCTATGACAGTTGGTTGTTTGGTAGATAATAAACACCCGGCGTTTAACTATGCCAGTCAAGCAGTGCTTAAGAAACCGATTATCAGTGTGGGTTTGATCATTGACGGGATGCATCCGGTGATTGTACCTATGGCCATGGATGATAATGGCCGGTGGATTAAACAGGATTGAAACTTTGATGACTGGATGTAGAAAGGGCCCTTAGATATATCTCTAAGGGCTCTTTGACATTATATCTACTTAGAATCCCGCCAATTGGTGTATAAAAACCTCACGAAACTGGCTACAAGTAATGGTGTGACAATCGGTGGGACTATAATCCACAACGTTAGATACGTCGCCCACTTTATAAAGCCCATTTTTAGATATCCTCCAAGAGGTTTATGATCCCCACTAAACAGATTACAGTAAATGTTGTGACAGTCGCCAGGATTACGATCGCTAATGATATGTCCACCACCCATGCTAAAAGTCCATCAGACACCCGCCAGGAAGTCCACAAACACCACGAGACTTGCCGTGATTACTCCTACGACCACCAGTATGGTCATGAGCCCTAGCACTACAGGCAGTGTAGCCTTTATAAATTGTAAGTACTCTCCACTAAACTCTTTTAGATAACTTTTAAACATTTTCTTAATCTCCGTTAGTCAGTAACTATGTAAACGTTATGGCCACCCTCCGCCGAAGAAATATCCTTCAACAGATTTGCGGCCCACTGTGCTTGAAGGTAGTACAGTTCAGACTTGGTACCCCTGGTAAAGGTGGCCCTACCGTGATAGTCCCATGACAGGGCCATCATGCTGTCATCATCCCTCTCTGGTACCTCCTTACGATTAAATAGAGCCTCTAAAGCCATGTTCACTTTTTCCATGGACGCTTGATTATACTGGTACTTATCGACAATCATCTGCAGATTAACACTATCACCGGCTGTGTCCGTTAATTCAAACATCTCAAACTGGGCGAGATGCCACTTATCAGGACATCCCATGGCACCTTCGATCATGGTACCTGGGGTCGTCCGTATAACTTCATTACTTGTAGGTTTATCCATGATATTGTTTCCTCAATGTTGCGTAGTGGAGTTGTTGTGCGTCTCCATACCAGCACAATACGTGTCAAAAAATTGAGAGAGCTCCACCAGGTCGGGACGTTCGGTCAAACCCCCTTCCATCCCATGTTTAGCGAAGAAATCAAACAATAAGAAATTCGAACATCGTTCCGTTATTTGGGTCAGGGTAACTTTGCGCCCCGTTTGGGGTATAATGAACTCCCCGTCAACCCATTGATTACATGAGAGATACTCCAGGCCCATATAAGAAATCGGGACATCATTCTCAGGGAACTCGCTCAGAAACGGGGTTATGTAATGCTCCTGGTCAGGGAATTGCTCCCGGAGCAGTTGTAGGTGACCCAGGGTTTCTTGGACACTTTTCATAGCCATAACCTTTAGGGTACTTACAAGGTTCGGGAAGCTTCTGAACTCCGCCATAGGTTTATGGTCGAACATCAGTCCTTGCAGGTTCATGCACTCCACCAGCTCATTGAGCAAAAAACGACCACGGGCGGCATCCATACACTCAGGTTTAAGCAGTTCAGGGGCGTGGTCCCGCATGAAGGTGCCCAGGAACGGATTCGCCCCGTTATCACACCCAAATGAATAGGCCGACCACATTACGTCAGGACTTAGGGTTGCATACGCTTTATCTGTGAACTCTGGACTCATCTCAGTGGTTTTCATGATGTCTATGGTACTCCGTTCTATTGGTTGTATGTAGTGCTGACACCTTAATCTTAACCTTTACCTATGTCAAGCTTTTTTTAAGGGCTTTAAGGAATAGGTTGAGAGCGTTATTCACCTTTTAAGCTCTTGAGAGTTTCCAGATATTCTTCTTTGGAGACCTTCTGGTTTAGTACATAGAATCCGTCTTTCCGGATCTTAAGCCCAACGCAGAGCACGCAGTTGTGGCAGGTGTGGCAGTCGGTGCAATCAGTACAGTCGACGCAATAGGTGCAGTCAGTGCAATTAGTACAGCCGTAGCAATTAGTACAGTCAGTGCAATTAGTACATTTAGTGCAGTTAGTACAGTCAGTACAGCCGACGCAATAGTTGCAGTTGCGGCAGGTGTGGCAGGTGTCGCAGGTGTGGCAGGTGTAGCAGGCGTGGCAGTCGTTGCAATCATTACAGTCTACGCAATAGTTGCAGTTGTGGCAGGACCAGCAGTTCTCACTGACGGTGCAATCAGTACAGTTAGGGCAGTCAATACATTCGGCGTCGCTCTGTATTAAACACTGGTAGGCCTCTATTAATTGTTTCTTGTTCATTACTTTTCTTCTCCTTTTAACTCATGGATTTGGGTTTCCGAGCAGCTATCTTTGTAGTTGGTGTGGTTGTAGATGAGCCACACCTGGCAAGTGGTCGCAGGATCATAGACGAACGCAAACCCTCTGCACGCCTCACCATAGGTCTCGGGGCAAGGGAGGCCGCACCGCTTACACACGCTGCCTGTAGTCGTAGTGTCCTTACCCATTTTCTTCAGTCCCCTTAACGGTGTTCTCGTTATACCACTTACGGGCATAGGCGCGCTTGGCATCCCTCCGCTTAATGGCCTCTTCGTCCCCAGCCTCAACCTTAGCCTTCTCGGCGGCGCAGAGCTCTCGACGGCGCGCGAGGTTTGCTTCAGTGTTATCGTTATACCACTTACGGCCATGACTACGCTTGGCTTCAAGGTTGGCTTTGCCCCACGCTGTGGACATGGCTTTACGGCGCTCGGGGTCATCCTGGTATACCTCTATGGAGGCTGCCTTCTGGCACTCTTTACAGACGGTCTGCAGTCCATC
>VAPK010582963.1_pt1 | contig 23064 bp, 27 predicted proteins | sample 3395031 | NCBI WGS metagenome assembly VAPK01 (sample SAMN08290443, study PRJNA428436) | hydrothermal vent metagenome | isolation source: Deep-sea hydrothermal vent chimney 1 | place: Pacific Ocean: Juan De Fuca Ridge
ATATCCGGTTCGTTGCCGTCAATCGCCATCGAGAGTCCCTTTTTGAGAAATTCGTTCTCTTCGTTGGCGACATCCCCCTCGAGTGCCAAGATCCCCTCTTTGCGCGCTTTGGTCGAAAATTCGACCATTTTGGCGATCAACGCTTTGGGATCGTCCTGGGGAGGTTTGATCGCGATCATGAAGATCTTTCCGAAATTCTTCATATGCTCCATTTTGAAGCCGATAAGCAGGGTTCCGATCGTACCGCCGAAAACGATCAGAATCGAAGGGACGTCGATGTAGGGACCGATTCCCACACCCATCGCCATCGCACCGAACAGCAAGACGAGCGTGAGTACCAATCCTATGACACTGGCTAAATCCATACCTAGCAATCCTTAAGTGATTTAAACAAATATCGGTAAAATAGATTAATTATTTAACGTTTTGAACGATATACTTAAAAATAAGTTCTAATTTTTATTTGTAAGTGTCGAATGGTACAATAATAAAAATTAAACTATTTTAAATTATTAAGAGGAATTGATATATTATGAGTATTTCTGTGATTATTCTGGCCGCGGGAAAGGGAACGAGGATGAAATCGCGTCTGCCGAAGGTACTGCATAAGATCTCGGGATTCCCGATGCTCTATTTCGCGATCAAAGAGGCGAAAAAAATCAGTGACGATATCACGGTCGTTCTCTATCACGAGGCGGATTTGGTCAGAGAGCGGATGGAAGGTTATTTCGAAGATGTGCACTACCGGCTGCAGGATCATGCCAACTATCCGGGTACCGGAGGGGCGGTGATGGGTATCTCCTGCAGGCACGAAAAGGTGCTGGTTCTCAACGGCGATATGCCGCTGGTGGAAGCCGAAGAGTTGGAGAAGTTCGGCGAAATCGACGCCGATATCGTCATGAGCGTGATTACGCTGGAAGACTCCAGCGGATACGGACGCGTCGTGATAGAAGAGGGAGAAGTACAGCGGATCGTCGAAGAGAAAGATGCGACGGAAGAGGAGAAGGCGATCAAAACGGTCAATGCCGGCGTCTATCTCTTCAGCCGGGAAGTGCTGGAGCGATATCTTCCCAAACTCTCCAACGACAACGCGCAGTCGGAGTATTATCTGACCGATGTGGTAGAGTTGGCGAAGGCGGACGGATATCGGATCGCTCCGCTTTTCGTGACGGAAGAGAATTTCAAAGGGGTCAACTCCAAATACGATCTCGCGCATGCCGAAGAGTTGATGCAGCGCCGGATCAAAAAGCGTTTCATGAAAAACGGCGTGACGATGCATCTGCCCGAGACGATCTATCTGGATGCGGATGTGGTGATCGAGGGGGAGAGCGAAATCGAACAAAACGTCACCCTGCTCGGCGGAGCGAAAATCGTCGACAGCCATATCAAAAGCGGGAGTGTCGTGGAAAAAAGCGAGATCGTCCGAAGCAGCGTAGGGCCGATCAGCCGTGTGCGTCCGGGAAGTCTTTTGATCGATACCCATATCGGAAATTTCGTGGAGGTGAAAAAATCGATTCTCAAAGGTGTCAAGGCGGGCCATCTGAGCTATTTGGGAGACAGTGAAATCGACGAGGGGACCAATATCGGTGCCGGTACGATCACCTGCAACTACGACGGTAAACGTAAATACAAGACGAAAATCGGAAAGAACGTATTCGTGGGGAGCGATACGCAGATCGTCGCTCCCGTCGTGATCGAGGACGAAGTGTTGATCGCCGCGGGAACGACGGTGAACAAAGATGTAAAAAGAGGCTCTCTGGCGATCAGCCGGACGGATATGAAAACGGTGGACGGTTTCTACCACAAATTTTTCAAGGATTGAGCGTGTTCGAAGGGTTGCTTGAGAACAAAAAGATACTGCTTGGAATCAGCGGAAGTATCGCGATCTACAAAAGCCTCGAGCTGATCAGGCACTATCGCAAAGCGGGGGCGGAAGTGCGTGTCGTGATGAGCGATGCCGCGCGCCGCTTCATCTCGCCGTTGACTTTCGAAGCGATCAGCGGTCGCGAAGTGCTCACCCCCGAAAGCGAATCGTGGGCGAGCGACAACAACCATATCGATATCGGAAAGTGGGCGGATCTTTTCGTGCTCGCACCCGCTTCGGCCAATACGATCAACAAGCTCAAAAACGGTATCGCCGACAATTTGCTGCTGCAGACGGCGCTCGCCCATGAAGGTCCCAAAGTGATCGCTCCCGCCGCCAATACCCGTATGCTCAAGAATCCGGCGACCGAGGGTTCGATCAAGATGCTTCGGCTGATGGATTATCACTTCGTCAAGACGCAGACGAAAGCGTTGGCCTGCGGAGAGACGGGCGAGGGGGCGATGGCCGATCCGTTGGAGATTTTCTATCAGAGTGCGAAATATCTGTTACGCAGCCCTTTTTGGGAAAACAGGCGTGTCGTCGTCAGCGGCGGCGGAACGAGAGAGCGGATCGACGATGTGCGCTATCTCTCCAACTTCTCCAGCGGCAAGATGGCCAAAGCGCTGGCGACCGCACTCTGGATCAGAGGAAGCGACGTCTGCCTGGTGACCACCCGCCTTTTCGACGATCTGCCCGAGGAGGTCTATCAGATCGACGTCGAGAGTGCCGAAGAGATGGCGGAGTATCTGGAAGATGCGATTCGGATCGCCAAAAAGGGGGTGATGACCAAGCCGACCCTGATGGACGATTCGATGCCCGAGCGGATCATGAAACGGCCCTACCTTTTCATGGCGGCGGCCGTCAGTGACTATCGACCCGCATTTCCCCAGAAAGGAAAACTCAAAAAAGAGACGCTGGGCGAGAAGTGGAGTCTGGAGTTGGTAAAGAGTGTCGATATTCTCGCGACACTCGACAAAAGGGGGATCTACAGCGTCGGATTCAAAGCGGAGACGGACGAGAAAAGCGGGCTCGAAAACGCTTTGAAAGCACTCGAATCCAAAAAATTGGACGCGATCTGTCTGAATGATGTAAGCAAGCATCCTTTCGGAAGCGACGAAAACCGACTGACCCTGATAACCGAGACGGCCCGCAAAGAGTTGCCCGCGGCGAAGAAGCTCTCCGTGGCCTTCACGCTGCTGGATACCCTCGAAGAGATCGGCGACGAATGATCACGCAAATCGCACAGATCGCCAAAGCCGAAGCGTTGCTGGCGAAACTGCAGACGACCCGTTTCAATGCGCTTCTTCCCGTGACGATCGAAGTGCGGCAAAAAGAGGGCCCGCAGAACTATCTGCTGAAGATAGGCACCAAAGAGATCAGCACCAAAAGCCTCCTGGATCTGGAGGTGGGGTCGAAATACTGGGGTGTGATGAGGGAGGATCGCACCACCGGCACGCTCAACCTCTCCCGCCTTTTGAAGCAGCCCGCTTTACTGAAAAAGGTGACTTTTCTGCCCGGGTTCGAACCCGCACAACTGGCGGAACTTTTTGCGAAAGAGCAACCCAAAGCCGAGATGAAAAGCATATTGTTGCATCAACTTTCGCAAAGCGCGAGCAAGAGCGAATTTATGACGTTGACCAATATGATAGCCGCCCTTAATGAAAATATCTTTACCATGGTACTTCAGAACGAAGGGCAGAAAACGATCGTGCAGTTTCGCAAAAGAGCGCCCCGCAAAAAAAAGCGATCCTCCAAAGAAGAGGCGAGTCTGGAATTTTACGCCGCATTCGTGCATCTGGGGCCAGTGAGAGGGTATGTCGAATTGATCGAAGGGCGCAGAAGCGCCACTCTCTATCTTTACTACGAACATGCGATGAAACTTCTGGAAAAAGAGCTCGCGCATCTTGATTTGGAGGGGCGCTTGCTGCACTCCGAAACGGCGATCGAACCCCTCTATACGCCGGCGCCTTCTTTGCTGGATCTGAAAGGATAGGGATGAATCGACTCAAACATATCGCCATCATTATGGACGGCAACGGCAGATGGGCGAAAAAACGGGGGTTTGCCAAACGTATCGTCGGCCATGAAGAGGGGGCCAAACGGGTACGGGAGATCACGATCCACGCCTCCAATCTCGGCGTGCGCTACCTTACGCTCTACGCCTTCAGCACCGAAAACTGGAAACGGCCGAAAATGGAGGTCGATTTTCTGATGAAACTGATGGAGCGGTATCTGAAAAACGAACTCAGCCTCTTTCTCGAAAACGGCGTGCGATTCGAGACGATCGGAGATGTGAGCCAGTTGCCTTCGAAATTGCAAGAAAGCATCGCCTACACGAAGGAAAAAACCGCCCATTTTACGGGGTTGACGCAGGTGCTCGCCGTCAATTACGGTTCGCATGACGAGATCGTCCGGGCGGTCAACCGTGCGGTGGAAGCGGGCAAAAAGGTGACGGAGGAGGATTTCGAGAGACTTCTGGATACGGCGGGCATGGATCCTGTCGATATTCTGATCCGTACCGGTGGGGAGAAGCGGCTTTCGAATTTTCTGCTCTGGCAGGCGGCTTATGCGGAGCTCTTTTTCGAAGAGACGCTCTGGCCGGAATTTGTCCCCCGAAAGCTCGATGCCATCATCGAGAAATTCAACAAGATCGAGCGACGCTTCGGAGGGGTGATATGATCTTGGAGATGGGGATATTGACACTGTTCGGGCTGCTGTTCGGCTCTTTTTTGAACGTATTGATTCTACGCATACCCAAAGAGGAGAGCGTGGTTTTCCCCGGATCGCACTGTACGAGTTGCGGGAAAAAACTCAAATGGTGGCACAATATCCCGCTTCTTTCCTGGGTGATACTCAAAGGAAGATGCCACTACTGCAAGGAGAAGATTTCGATCCAGTATCCTCTGGTGGAGCTGGCTACCGCGTTGCTGTTTTTGAGCGTCTATCTGAAAGTCGGCGATATCGCCTACGCTTTTATCGCGGGTATCGTCTTCGCGTTGCTGCTGGGACTTTCGGTGATCGATTTTCGTTACAAAGCGGTACCGGACAGTCTCAACCTCTCGGCGCTGACGCTTGCGATCTTCTCCTCTCCGATGGTGCTGGAAAATCTCACCAACGCACTGCTGTTCGCGGGCGGATTCTCTCTGTTGCGCTTTTATGTCTCCTTTATCGTCAAAAAGGAGGCGCTGGGGGAAGCCGATATCATGATCGCCGCCACGATCGGCGCGATGGTGGGACTCAAACTCGGTGCGGTCGCGATTTTTCTCTCCGCGTTGATCGCGCTGCCGGTTTTCGTAGTGATCCAGAAAAAGGATATCGAAGTCCCTTACATCCCCTTTCTGGCGCTCGCGCTCTTTGTCGTCTATATGGCGGAGCCCTTTTTCCAAAGGTTGCTGGTGACGCTCTATGGGTAGGGTCCATCGCTATATCCTCGGTAACTTTTTCCAAACTTTCAGCTCGATTTTCTTCACACTCTTTTTTCTCGTTTCGGTGATTTTCTTCATCCGAATCTCCCGGCTTACCTCGCTTTTTAATGTCACCTTCTCCGATCTGGGGCAGATGTATCTTTTCATGCTTCCGGAGATCACGATTTTCACCCTGCCGGTCACCTTCTTCATTTCGGTGGCGCTGACGATCTTCAAGATGTCGCGCGAAAACGAGACGATCGTTCTTTTCGCCCTGGGGCTCGATCCCAGAAAGATCGCCCGCCTCTTTTTCGTACTTTCACTGTTTACGTCCCTCTTTTTGCTCTTCAACGCGATCGTCTTCACGCCGCTTTCGAAGCAGCTCAACAAAAACTTCATCGAGGCAAAAAAGCTGGAAGCGAAAATCAACGTCAGGCCGAGTACGTTCGGCCAGAAGTTCGACCGGTGGAATCTCTTCGTCAACCGTTCCGGCCCGCATGGCTACAAGGATATCGTACTCTACAACCCTTCGGTCGAGAGAGGGGAGAATTTCATCATCGCGAAGAACGCGAAAATTTTTCAGCAAAAAGGGGCGATCACGCTGAAGCTCAACGACGGCAGGGTTTTCAATTTTCTGCCCGAAGCGCTGCGGCAGATCGATTTCGTTGCGTTGGATATCAGCTACCTTCCCAAAATACGAAATATCCGAATGGATACGGTCAAATCCTACTGGATGGTCGCCAAACACGACGCCAAAAGGGCGAAGGATCTTTCGCAGGCGGTTTTGACCGCCCTTTTTCCATTGGTCTCCTACCTCTTCGCGATTTCGTTCGGAATCGCCAACGTCCGGCACGAAAGCCCCAATATCTATCTGCATCTGTTCATCGTGATTCTGGCCTTTTATCTGATGGTCTATCAGATTTCGCTGCATGCGCCTTTGGGAGGGACGATCGCGGCGTTCGGACTCTTCTATGCCGCTTCGGCACTCTTTTTCAAGCGAAAAATCCTGACCAGGTACTAAGATGACGAAAGTGATGATGCGACTTGCGTACGACGGGAGCAGATTCAACGGATTTCAGATCCAAAACAGCGGCGTTCCCACCGTCGCTAACCGTCTGCAGGAGATTTTTCGCTCCGTCGGAATCGAGGGAAAATTCAACGCGAGCGGCAGAACAGACCGTGGCGTACATGCGACCGATCAGGTGATCGATGTGCCTCTGCCTCCTTTTTGGAGGGATCTGGAGAAGCTTCGAAAAAGCTTGAATGCAAAAGCGCTTCCCGATATCTATATCAAAAGTATCCGGGAAGTACCCGAAACGTTTCATGCCAGATACAGTGCGAAACGGCGACGCTACCGCTATCTGGTCTCGACACAAACCCCCTCCCCCCTCAAAGCGCGCTACATACTCTATACCGCTGCGTTCGATTTCGAGCGGGTCGAAAAGGCGATACGGCTTTTCGAGGGGCGACACGATTTCGTTCGTTTCAAAAAGAGCGGCAGCGATACGACCCGTTTTGTCAGGACGATCCATCGCGCGCGGCTCTATCGCCACGAAGGGTTGGATATATTTCTTTTCGAAGCGGACGGCTTTTTGCGTTCGCAGATCAGAATGATGGTCGATTTTCTGTTAAAAATCGGAAACGGTCGGTTAAACAATGAAGATTTGCTGCGTCAGCTGGCAGCCGGAGAGACAATCAGCACAGATCTCTGTCCGCCGAACGGACTCTATCTGAGCAGAATATTTTATTGAGATTGAAAACAAGGTCCACTCCTCCAAAGACCCACCTTTTGCCTAGGAAGCGATCTTTTTGAGCTCGATCTGCTTCAGTGTGTACATCGCCATCAAGTCTTCGCTGTCGAGATTCAGCTTTTTACACAACACGCCGAGTTTCAAAATAAGATACTCCTCGTAGTTGTTCTTTTTGAGGTAGGAAATCGCTGAAGGCGTTTTGTTGATGGCAGCAGCTATCTCTTTGTTGGATACTTTCATATTCGTCCCTATATGTTGAATTTGTTATACTTCTATATCGTATCATAAACCGTTTTGTTTAGTCTTTTTGGTATCAAATCCTATATTTAAGCGAATATTAATTAAAACTGGTGTATTTTATGACCTCAATGTTACTATTTTACATCTCCAACTCCTCTCCTCCATGCGTTTAGATCGTTATTTGACCGAACGAAAACATTGCGAAAGCCGCACCAAAGCCAAAGCGCTCATTCAGGAGGGCAAGGTAAAAGTGGACGGTGTCACGATCTTCAAACCCTCTTTCGATGTCGTCGACCAGAGAGTCGAAGTACAACAGCAGCTGCAATTTGTCGGCAGGGCAGGGAAAAAACTCGCCCTCTTTTTGGAAGAGACGCATCTTCCGGTCGTGGGAAAGGAGGTGCTGGATATCGGGAGCAGTACGGGAGGTTTCGTGGAAGTACTGCTTCGTGAAGGGGCCAGGTCCGTCACGGCCGTGGATGTGGGTACCGGTCAGCTTCATCCGCTGTTGAGAAGCGATGAGAGGGTAGTAAGTTATGAGCGGACGGATATTCGCGATTTTCAAAGCGATCATCCCTTTGCCTTGGTTACTTGTGATGTTTCGTTTGTCGGAATTTCCCATATCCTCCCTGCAATCGATCGTCTGAGTGCGGAAGATATCGTGCTTCTTTTTAAACCTCAGTTCGAGGTGGGACGCAGTGTCAAACGGGACAGAAGAGGGGTTGTTAAGGATCGTGAAGCTATCATTCGTGCACAAAAAAGATTCGAAGCGGCGTGTACGACACTCGGCTGGCGGTTGGTATACAAAGCGGAGTCGAGAGTGAGAGGAAAAGAGGGGAATATTGAAATCTTCTATCACTTTACCAAATCATAAGATCAAAAGAATCGCGATCGGAGGATTCGATGGAATTCACCGTGCCCATCAGCGATTGATTGCACGTCTGGGAAAATTTGGTGCACTGGTGATCGTGGATAAAAAAAGCGCTTCGCTCACACCCCATATCCACCGCTGCCGCCATCTGCAACACCCCTGCCATTTTCTCGATTTCGAGGCGATTAGGGATTTGAGTCCCGATGCATTCGTCGAACTTCTCAAAAGACGTTTTCCCACACTCGAGACGATTATCGTGGGGTATGATTTCCATTTCGGTAGAGGCAGAAGTGCAAATGCCCACAATCTCGAAACGCTTTTCGATGGAGAGGTGTGGATCGTACCCGAACAGTTCGAAAATGGGATCTCCATTCACTCACGAACGATTCGTGATCTGCTACGGGCAGGGAAACTCGAACAGGCCAACCGCCTGCTCGGTCGCCATTATGCAATTATGGGTAGGGTCGTGCGGGGGCAGGGGCTCGGCGGAGAGGAGTTGCTACCGACGATCAATCTGCAGGTCGAAGATTTTTTGATCCCCGAAGAGGGAGTCTATGCGACATTTACAGCTATCGACGGTAAATCGTATCCTTCGGTCACTTTCGTCGGAAGACGGCTTACGACAGATGGCAAGTTTGCGATCGAGACCCATCTGATCGATGTAGAAATACCGCGACTGGAAGAGGGAAAAGAGATCTGGATCTATTTTGTGAAATATCTGCGCGAAAACAGGAAGTTCGATGCGCTTTCACAATTGAAAGCGCAAATCGAAAAAGATATCCAAAAGGCGAAAACTATACTGCTGATGCGGTAGCTTTGGCCGCTTTTCTACGTTTCTTGTCGGCATACATCTTCTGATCGACGATGGCGGCTATGTCATGAAAACTGGCACCCTCGGTGAAATTTTCCGCTCCAAGAGAGAGGGAGACTTTGAATGTGCTGTTTTGGAGCTTGAAACTTTTGGAGGAGAGGTCCTGGTTGATCTTTTCGAAGTAGCGTTCGATGACCGATTTGTCTTGATCGAAGAGAAAGACGATAAATTCGTCTCCGCCATAACGCATTACCTGGGAATCCGGAATCTTTTTGATCATGGAAGCGATCAGAAAGAGGACTTTGTCGCCCGCGATGTGACCGTAATTGTCGTTGATATGTTTGAAATCGTCAATATCCACGAAGCCGATCGCCCCGTTTTGTCGGAAATGGTCCTCTTTGAGCAGTTTTTCGAAGAGCCATTTACGGTTGTAGACTTTGGTGAGCTCATCGATATACACCTGCTCTTCGAGTTGGCTGATACGCTGTTGGAGCGCATCCATCTGTTTTTTGACCTCCAGAAGGGCGTTTGTATCCTTGTTGTCGATAGCGGTGGCGGCCAGATCGATATTCTCCTTGAGCTTCTGGGCGCCCTCTTTGGTCGCCTCCTGGATACGGACCATTTTGGAGAGGATGTTTTCGATCTGGACATTTTCGAGATCGTCGATATCGACGACGATATTTTTCTCTTTCGCCTTGATCAAAAAGGTATCGGTGAATAGTTCCGGAGTGATCACTTCATAAGCTTTGAGTGCCTTGAGCGTGTCGTCTGTGATGAGTTTGAGCTGCTTGTAATTCACGGTCATTCCTTTTGTAATATTCTCTATATCGGTTTTGCGGGGAATTTTTTTTAGAGGATGTGAGTGCACTTTTATCAAAAAAGAGGTAAAATCAACACTTTTAAGACAATAAGGAGAGAGGTTTTCCATGGCCAGAGAAATCGACTATTACGAGATACTTGAGATCGACAGAAACGCTTCGGGTGCCGAGATCAAGAAAGCTTATCGAAAACTCGCTCTGAAATACCATCCCGACCAGAATCAGGGAGACAAAGAGGCCGAAGAGAGATTCAAACTCATCAACGAAGCCTATCAGGTCCTCAGCGACGAAGAGAAACGAAAGATTTATGACAGATACGGTGTCGAGGGACTCGAAAACCAGGGATTCAGCCACTTCAGCGATATGAATATGGAAGATATCATGGGGGATCTGGGATCGATCTTCGAATCGGTCTTCGGTGGAGGATTCGGCCGGGGTTTCGGTTCGCGAAGCGGGCCACAGCAGAAGTATCCGCTCGATGTGGAGACGGAGGTGACGCTGGAATTCAACGAAGCGATCTTCGGATGTGAAAAAGAGATCACCTATCGATACAAGATGCCGTGCGAAGCGTGTAGTGCCACGGGCGACAAAGAGGGGCGGCCTTCCACCTGTCCGGAATGTGAGGGAAGGGGACAGGTCTATTACCGCCAGGGGTTTATGACCTTTTCGCAGACATGTCCGGTGTGTCGCGGCGAAGGCAGGGTCATCAGGCAGAAGTGTCCGGAGTGTCAGGGGCGGGGTTATGTCGAAGTGACCGACAAAACGAAGGTGGAGATACCGGCTGGAATCGACGACGGAAACCGTCTGCGTGTCAGCGGTAAAGGAAACGTCGCTCCCGGCGGCAGACGCGGGGATCTTTATATCTATATCCATGTCAAAGAGGACGAACACTTCATCAGAGACCGGGACAATATCTATATCGAGATTCCGATCTTTTTCACCCAGGCGGTGCTCGGCGGCAAGATCGAAATTCCGACGCTCAGAGGAAAACGGGAAATCGAAATTCCCCAAGGGGTGAAAGACAAAGAGCAATTCGTTCTCAAAGGAGAGGGTGTGGAGAATGTCCACAGCCGTAGACACGGGGATTTGATCGCGCAGATCAAGATCCTCTATCCCAAGCGGCTGAACGACGAACAAAAAGCGTTGCTGGAGCAGCTGCAGAAATCTTTCGGATATGAAAGCCTGCCTCATGAGAGCAAGTTCGAAGGGCTTTTCGAGCGGGTCAAAAAGTGGTTCAAACCCTAAAGGAGCAAAGATGGAGTGTGAATTTCCCACAATCAACGCGAATCCGGAGCAGATGAGAGAGATTTTCGAGACGGTCAAAACGATCGCGATTCCGGGACTCTCCCCCAATCCCGAAAAAGATAGCCACCGTGTCGCGAAGTATCTTCAGGAGCAGGGCTACAGGATCATACCGATCTATCCCAAAGGGGAGACCATACTGGGAGAGAGGGTCTATCGATCCCTGGGCGAGATCGAGGAGCGCGTCGATATGGTGGATATGTTTCGAAAACCGGCGGTGGCCGATTCGATCGTCGACGAAATCGCCAAAAGAGACGACGTGAAAGTGCTCTGGTTGCAAAAAGGTATCGTCAACAACGCTGCGGCGCAAAGAGCCGAAAAGCTTGGATTGATCGTCGTGCAAAACCGCTGCTCGATGGTCGAACACCGCGCATTGGAGCTGCGATGATACCTCTTGAGGAGATCGTTGCGGCCAAAAAGAGGATCGAGGGGGTCGTAACCCGCACACCGTTCGCGCTCGCGCCGCTACTTAGCCAAAAATGCGGTGCGCAGGTCTATCTGAAAAAAGAGAATCTGCAACTGACGGGTGCGTACAAGATACGGGGTGCCTACAACAAGATCGCTTCGTTGAGCGATGAAGAGAGACGGCGCGGCGTGATCGCGGCGAGTGCGGGAAATCATGCGCAGGGAGTCGCCTACAGTGCGAAGATGTTCTCGATACCGGCGACGATCGTGATGCCCGAAGCGACGCCGTTGCTGAAAGTCCTCAACACCAAAGCGCTCGGTGCGGAGGTGATTTTGCATGGTGAAAACTACGATGAAGCCTACGCCTATGCGCTCCAATACGCAAAACGTAACCGACTCACTTTCATCCATCCGTTTGCGGACGAAAAGATCATGGCGGGGCAGGGGACGATCGCGATCGAGATCCTCGAAGAGCTTCCCGATCCCGACTATCTGATCGTTCCTATCGGTGGAGGCGGATTGATCGGCGGGATCGCCTCCTATCTCAAGCAGGTGCGGCCGCAAACGAAAGTGATCGGAGTGGTGGCGGAAGGCGCACCCGCGATGATGGAGTCGTTTCGTCGAAAGGAGGCTCTCGATTCGGTGAGTGTTCGGACCATAGCCGACGGTATCGCGGTGCGCGATGTGAGCGCGAAGAATCTGGAAATTATACTGGAGACGGTTGACGATATCGTCTCCGTGGACGATGAAGAGATCGCCAACGCGATCCTCTTTTTGCTGGAAAAACAGAAGCTGGTTGTCGAGGGAGGAGGCGCGGTCGGCGTGGCGGCGATTATGCATCATAAATTCCACTATCCGGAGGGTGCGAAAATCGCGACGATCCTAAGTGGCGGCAATATCGACGTACAGATGCTTTCGGTGATCATCGAAAAAGGTTTGATCAAAGCCCATAGAAAGATGAAATTCGTCGTCACGCTGATCGACAAGCCGGGAGCGCTGATGAAGCTGACCGATATTTTCACGGAGTTGCAGGCAAATATCATACAGATCGATTACGACCGGATCTCGACGACGCTTTCGTACGGGGATGCGAATGTTACGCTGGCGCTCGAAACCAAAGGGAAAGCGCATCAGGAAGAGATCGCCGAACGCTTGAAAGAGGAGGGATACCGTTTCGTTTTACAGGTGTAGTCTTTTAGCTTGCTTTTCGAAGCGGTTCGTTCCTCTCGTGAAGATTGGTGAAAAAACCGTTGGAAATCTCCATACACTGTTTCGTGATCGAGAAAATTTCGTTTTCGCTCAGTGGCCAAGTCTGTAGAAAATATCTATCCTTCTCTCTGCGGACGATATTGTACTCCTCCAGAAGAACACCGGCGAATTTCTCCACGATCGTGTCGTAGTGGTCCAAATCGTATCTGAAATCGAAAATATAGAGCAGTCTTGCGATCTCCTGGATCGTTCCCTCCCCTTCGTTCTTGATCAAAAACAGAATCATAGCGGGAACGAAAATATCGTTTTTTCTGACGCGTTCACCGATGAAGTTTTTGAGATATTGATAATGCATCACTCGATCCTTTATCCATAGTATAGTATAGAAACAGGATACCCTTTTTGAGGCATCTAGGGCAAATAAAAATGGAAAAGTAAAATAAAAAGGCATGATAGTGTAAAACGAGGTAACACCGTTTCAGGGAAGCAGCAAATCTATTATATACTGCATCGGGATGAAAATCAATCCCGCCAACGGGGTGGCGATGATGAGGATCAGAAAAATCATACCGTAGCGAGAGAGTTCCTGGATCGTTTCGGCCGCCCGGTGGAGCCCGATTTTGTGAAGATAGAACATCAGGGCGTTGGCGCCATCGAGGGGTGGGATGGGCAGGAGATTGAAAAAACCGAGCACGACGTTGTAGATCAAGGTATAGGTGAGAAAAAGATCGATGAACAAAAACGTGAAACTCTCCGGTTTTCCGATGAAGTGCAGCAACGAAGAAGCGACGATCGCGAGGATGAAATTGTAGGCTATACCGGCAAGACTGACGGCGATCGCACCCTTGTATCCGCCGTTTCGAATGACGGTGCGCATATCGATCGGAACGGGTTTCGCCCAGCCGAAAAGAAAACCGGCGTTGGAGAAGTACAGAAGAGCCGGAACGAGAATGGTGCCGATCGGATCGATGTGGACGATCGGGTTGACGCTCAGACGGCCGAGACTTTTGGCGGTGTCGTCACCGTAGTGAAAAGCGACACGTCCATGCATGATCTCGTGCCCGATGATCGCCACCATCAGAGAAAGAACGATACTGACGATTTCGATGGTTTCTGCTATGGGCATCTCAATCAAGCGGTACCGTTTTGTCGATGAAGGCTTTGTCCACCTGTAGGGATTCGACGAATTTTCCGATGCGGCTCCAACGGATCTTGTAGTCTTGATCCCAGGAGAAGTAGATGAACCATGGTGTTCCTTCGATCAGTTTGTAAGGTACCGCGCCCCAGAAGCGGCTGTCGTTGGAGTGATCTCTGTTGTCCCCCATCATGAAGTAATAGTCCTCCTCCAGTTGGATAGGTGGAAAGTTGAAAATCTGCTCGGGATGGCGTCCGTCGTCGATAACGTCGGGATCGTTCTGGATGCCCGGAAATTGTCGGCGATAGGGATTTTTGACCCAGAGTTCGCCTGCGATATCCACGATATCCTCGACATCGTAGTGTGTTTTGACGAAGTCGTTGCCTTCATGAGGATGGATATAGAGAATTTTGTCTTTGAGCATCAGTTTGTCCCCTGGCACGGCGACGCATCGCTTGACGAAATGGGTGCGGGGATTGATCGGATAACGAAAGACCACGATCTCTCCCCGTTTGGGTCCTTCTCCGCGGATCAGATGGCCGTCACCGTCGAAGTCGGGGAGTACCTGCAGCTCGATCCAAGGGATATGGGGAGTGGGGATTCCGTAGGCGAATTTTTTCACGAAGAGGTGATCTCCGATTAGAAGCGTTCTTTTCATCGATCCGCTGGGGATCACGAATGCCTGTGCGACGAAAAAGATCACCAGCAATACGATGACGATCGTACCGGTCCAACTGTTGGAGAAGTGGTAGACTTTTTTCAGCATGAGAGTCTCTTTCGGGCCGCTTCGAGGGTGTTTTCTAGTAGCATCGCGATCGTCATCGGACCGACGCCTCCAGGTACCGGCGTGATGAAAGAGCATTTGGGCGCGACGTTTTCAAAATCGACATCTCCCGTGAGTTCGCCGCTTTCCAGGCGATTGATTCCGATGTCGACGACGATCGCCCCCTCTTTGACCATCTCTTCGGTGATCAGATTCACCTTGCCCACACCGACGATCAGCAGATCGGCCCTTCGGGTGTGCGATGCGAGATCCTTGGTGTAGATATGGCAGATATCGACGGAGGCGAATCGGTTGAGTAGCAGGTGCATCATCGGTTTTCCGACGATGTTGCTCGCACCTACGATACAAGTGTCAAGCCCCTTGGGATCGATGTCGTAATGATCCAGTAGGCGCATCACGCCCAGGGGTGTGCAGGGGGCGAAACACTCCAAGTCGAGTACGAGATTACCGACATTGAAAGGGTGGAAACCGTCTACGTCCTTTTTGGGAGAGACCGCCTGCAGAACCTTGGTGGTATCGATATGTGCAGGAAGCGGAAGCTGTATCAGAATGCCGTCGATATTGGGATTGGCATTCATCATCGAAATCGTTTCCAAGATCCTCTCTTGAGAGATGTCGTCCGGCATTTTGTGGACGATAGAGTAGATACCCGCCTCTTCGCAGGCACGCTCTTTCATCTTGACGTAGGTATGGCTGGCGGGGTCGTCTCCGACGAGTACGACAGCCAGACCCGGGGTGATCCCTCTTTTCTTGAGTTCTCTGATCTCTTCCGCCACCTCCGTCCGGATCTGCCGAGCGAGCGCCTTTCCGTCGAGTATCTGCATCCAACGCCTTTAGTGAATTTTTGGTATTATACCATTTTAATTTTAGAGGTGACCTAGAAAAGGAGAGTGTATGAGGGGTGTGGTGATCGGGATGTCCGCGCTCGCGGCGGTCTCTGTGTTGCAAGCTTCAGACACTTTTCTCACCAACGACGAATACGCGAAACTACTCTACCAAAACCCCAGGGGAATCGGATGCGACAAATGTCACGGTCCCTACGGAGAGGGAAAGGTGATCGCAACCTATCGGGAAAAGGGTGTCATCAAGGCGTTGCGTGCACCGCGTATCAACAATATCTCCGCGAAACGGTTCTACGAAGCGCTTCGAAAAGGGGGCAAGCTGATGCCCGAATATTATCTGACCGACAAAGAGAAGGCATTTTTGTATCTCTATCTGAGTAAAGCATCTAAACAAAAGGAGAATCATGACGACTGAAAAGAGCCAGGAGGCGTTCGAAGCGGCCAAAAGGGTGATTCCCGGCGGAGTCGATTCGCCGGTTCGCGCGTTCAAAAGCGTAAGAGGCACGCCGATCTTCATCGACAGAGGAGAGGGAGCTTATCTGATCGATATCGACGAAAACCGTTATATCGACTTCGTACAGAGTTGGGGGCCGCTCATTTTCGGCCATGCGGACGCGACCATAGAGACGGCCGTGATCGAAGCGGTGGAGAAGGGGCTTAGTTTCGGAGCGCCGACGCTGCTGGAGACGGCACTGGCCGAAGAGATTACAGGGTTGTTCGAAAACGTGGAAAAGGTACGTTTTGTCAGCAGCGGTACCGAAGCGGTGATGAGTGCGATCCGGCTGGCCAGAGGTTTCACGGGGAGGGACGATATCGTCAAATTCGAAGGGTGTTATCATGGTCACAGCGATTCGCTACTGGTTCAGGCGGGCAGCGGTGCGGTGACGTTCGGGAGTCCCTCTTCACCGGGAGTTCCCGCGGATTTGACCAAGCATACGCTCCTGGCAAAATACAACGATATCGAAAGCGTAAAACGCTGTTTCGAAAACTCCGATGCTATCGCCTGTGTGATTATCGAGCCGATCGCGGGAAATATGGGTCTCGTTCCCGCGAAAGCCTCCTTTTTACGGGAGCTTAGAAGTCTCTGCGACGAATATGGTGCGCTTTTGATTTTCGATGAAGTGATGAGCGGATTTAGGGCTTCCTTGAAAGGGGCGCAGGGAATTTACGACGTCCGACCCGATCTGGTGACATTCGGAAAGGTGATCGGCGGCGGTATGCCGGTGGGTGCTTTCGGCGGCGTAGCGGAGATTATGGATCGGCTGTCTCCTGAGGGCCCTGTCTATCAGGCGGGTACCCTCAGCGGTAATCCCGTCGCGATGAGTGCGGGTCTGGCCACGCTTAAAAAACTCAAAGCCGCTCCTGCGTTGTACGATACGCTCGAAGCGAAAGCCAAACGGTTGACGGAGGGATTCGAAGCCGGTGCCAAAGCGGCGGGTATTCCCTTGCAGACGGCAGTACGGGGAAGCATGTTCGGATTTTTCTTCAACGAACGCCCCGTCGAAAATTTCGATGACGCACTCGCCTCCGATCTGGATCGGTTCGCGGATTTTCATGCCAAAATGCTCTCACGAGGCGTCTATTTTGCATGTAGTCAATTCGAGACGGGGTTCATCTGTGACAAAATCACCGATCAGATGATAGACGAAGTCGTCGAAATCGCACACGCCGTTTTCGAAGAGATTGCATGAACGCAGAGGAAAAGAAACCCAAATTCGGCAAGATCGTAGAGGGGGCCGAACAACTTTCATTGGGAATTTCGATCGTGGTAGCGGTATTGTTGGGAATCGGAATCGGTATCGCGATGAAGCGTATTTTCGAAATCGACTGGCTATTGTGGCTGGGTGTCTTCTGGGGTGTCGGCGGAGCCGCGCTCAATGTCTACAAAGCCTACAAAAAGCAAAAGCGGGAACTCGACAAACTAAGAGACGATCCCCGCTATCGCGACTACCGTCCCAAAGCCGACGAAGATGAGGACGATGAAGGGCTTTAGGCGTTTTTTCGGTTTCTATCTGATTCTCGATCTTCTGCTGATGGCGGCGGTTTTCGCCAAAGGGGGATGGCTGTGGTTGTTGAATGCGCAGGTTGCTTTCATCGCCTCTTTGCTCGTGACGTTCTCTTCCTTTTTCGCCTACCGCAGAATGGTCGCACACGAAGCTACCGACAAGAAGGTCTCTATTTATGAGGAGCGGGATCTTCTGGATAGAATCGAAGATCCCCATGAACTTTACGAAGAGGCGGAGATTTCCGCCGAATCTCTCAAAGAGGTGATCACCGAAGAGAAAGCGAAACTACGCTCTTTTAGGAGAACCGGAGAACATTTGAAAAAAAGTGCCAAAGGGTTTCTCTCTCCCTGGCGGCTGGGTGCCTATCTCATATTGGTGTTGGCGTTTCTTTTTTTGAACAGACAGGGTGTGTTTGTGATCTGGCCTTTTCTGGCGGGGCTTGCCGTCGTACCGGTCGGTTCGTTTCTGGCAGCCGTTTCAGGTAATCATCGGAGCGCTGAGTATCACACTTGAAGTTTTGTGTGAAACGGTGAAGTTGGTTTCTTCGGCGATCTTTCTGATCTGGTTCCATTCGGAAAGATCCATCTTCTCTCCGAAGATGCGGATACTGAAAATGGGATAACGTTTGCCGTTGTAGCGAATCGACTCTCCAATATTGAGCGTCAATCGGGTGGTGATCGTGTCGCTTTGACGGAAACAGTGGTAGATTTTGCTCAGAACCTTCGTAAAGGGATCGATCAGGATTCTAATCTCCGGAAAAGCGGGATCGAACTCTTTCTTGAATTCGATCGGATGGGTGGTGGAGAGGGTACAGGCACAGAGGTCGATGAGACTGTAGATGTTGGTCGGCGTACCCGACTCGTCGATTCTGTTGAACCGTTTTTGCATCTTTTTGTAAAGGCGGACGCCGATTTTCTTTTCGTCGAGGTATCCTACCATGATCCCGAAAAACCCGCTGTTTCCAAGCTCGAGGTCCATCATCGTGGTACGAAATCCGAACGAATGGCTGGCGAAATTCCGGCAGAGTTCGAAAATGACCGAAGTTTCGACCTTCCCGGTCAGAAACTGCGCTTCGTTGTTGAGATAGAGCACCCTCCCTTCATGATCGAAGAGAAAGAAGGGGTTGAAGTCGTATTCGATCCAGCTTTCGATAAAGTGCGGATCACTCTTCAATGTAGTTTTTCAACTTTCTCCCCACTTTGGGGTGCTTGAGCTTTTTGATCGCAGAATTTTCGATCTGGCGGACACGCTCTCTGGTGACGTTCAACTTTTTCCCGATCTCTTCGAGGGTACGGTCGCTCTCGTCTTCCAGAAGGCCGAATCGCATCCTGATGACGGCACGTTCGCGTTCGTTGAGTTGATCGAGTACATCGTCGATCTGGTATTTCAGATCGTTTTTGAGCATGTATTCGATCGGTGCTATCGATTTTTTGTCTTCGACGAAATCTCCGAATTTTCCATCGTCTTCGTTGCCGATCGGCGCTTCCAGAGAGATCGGCTCCTTGGTGATCTTGATCACGTTTTTCACTTTGTCCACCGAAAGGCCTACCTCTTTGGCGATCGTTTCGATATCGGGCTCTTTTCCGAATTCCTGCAGATGTTTGCGTGTGATCTTGTTGATTCGGTTGATGGTCTCGATCATATGAATCGGGATACGGATCGTCTTCGCCTGATCGGCGATCGCACGGCTGATCGCCTGCCTGATCCACCATGTCGCATAAGTGGAGAATTTATATCCCTTTTTGTATTCGAACTTGTCCACCGCTTTCATAAGACCGATGTTGCCTTCTTGAATCAGATCCAAAAAAGGCAGCCCGCGGTTGGTATAACGCTTGGCGATGGAGACGACCAGGCGAAGGTTCGATTTGGCCATACGCGTTTTGGCACGATCGGCGATCGCTTTGCCCCGCTTGATCTGCTCGAGAATCTCCTTCAGTTTTTCGGGCTCCATATTGAAGCTGTTCTTGCTTGCCTCTTTGGTCATAAAAAGTTTCTTGATCTCCATATAGGTGGAGACCATCGTCGCTTCCGGAACGGCCGCCAGGATATCCTCTTTGGACATATGGGTGATGTTCTCGAGAATTTTGCGGTGGTTCTCTTTGAGTTGTTCGTTGAAAAGCGGGAGTTTGTACTCCAGCTTTTTGAGCTCCTTCTCGAAACCGGAATCGCTTTTGAGCGCCGTCTCCATCGACCGGACCAGTTCGTTGATCAATTTGCTGGTAGGTCCCAGATCGAGCAGTCTCTCTTTGAGAATCTTCTTTTTCCAGGCGAGCACGAGGGCATGATGCATCTTCTCCTCTTCGCCGGCATTTTCGGGTAGCTGCTGAGAGGAGACTTTGATCCACTCTTTTTTCGCCTTTTCGAGCGCTTTGAAACTTTCGGTGACTTTCTTTTCGCGTTTGTTATCACCTTTTTTGCTCTCGCCTTCCTCCTCTTCATCCTCCTGATCGCCGTCGTCGAAGCTTTTGAAAAGCTCCTTGACCCGTCTTTCACGATTGATCAGCGCATCCTTGTAGTCGAGAATGAAATCGATCAGATAGGGTACCGAACAGAAGGCGTCGATGATGATATCTTCACCCAGTTCGATCTGTTTGCTGATTTCGATCTCCTCCTCTTTGGTCAGAAGCGGGACCTGGCCCATTTCCCGCAGGTACATTCGTACGGGCGAGTCGCTCTTGGACCATTCGAGCAGCTCCTTGTCCTTGGCCAGATCGAACTCCTCTTCGAGCGCTTCGTCCTGGATCTTCTTTCTCTCTTCTTCAGCCTCTTTCGCCTCTTTGATATTTTTGAGTTTCGCGATTTCGGCGGAAGAGATCAGTTTGACATTGTATTTTTTCAAAAGAGCGAGGATCTTTTTGGCGTTGGCGGCGGTAGGCTGCTTGGGAAACAGATCCATCAGCTCCTCGAAGGTGACATAATCGTTTTTGTGGGATTCGAATAGCTCTTCCAGTTTTTTGGTCAACTCTTTTGCAGACATAGAGGTATATCTCCTGTATTAGGGTGGGAAAAGACAACTGTTATAATTCTTTTAACAATGAATCAGATATTATACCCAAAAATACTTAAAAATTACTAAAAGGTAAATATTGTTTTAAGTACTTAATATCTTGGCAAATAATTCTGGAACACTATGTGCTAGTTCGTCTTTCAAAAGTCAAAAACTTCAAAAAGAGGAACGATGCAAAACGGATACTACCAGGCCGTAGGCGCGATGGTAACGCAGTTCAATCGATTGGATGTAACGACGAACAACCTCGCCAACGTCAACACCAGCGGATTCAAAAAAGACGATGTCGTAATCGGGGATTTCGAACGAATCTTCCAAGAGCGCAGAGACTCTCTTCCGCTTCCAAACCAGACGAAAGAGGCAGCCCGCTTTCTCAACCGTACGCTCGATAGAGTGCCTCATATCGTCGAACGTACGATCGATTTCACACCGGCGAACGTTCACCATACGGGCAATCCGCTCGATCTGGCGTTGCAGGGGGGCGATCTCTTTTTCGCGGTGGACACCCCAAACGGCGTACGACTGACACAGCAAAGTTCGTTCACCCTAGATCATGAAGGGGCGATCGTCACGAAAGAGGGTTACAGACTGCTTCCGGCGGATTTCTTGCAAAGCAACGAACGAAAAATCGTACTTCCCGCGAACGCGACGATTTTGATAGATCCCGAAGGCAATATCAAAAACGGTGAGCAACCTATCGGCCAAATCTTTATCGGTCGGGTCGACAACCTCAAAGCGCTGAAGAAAGAGGGAGACACTCTCCTGACGATGGAGAATCTGACGGAGAACCTCACCCGGATGGAAAATGGAAACTTCCTCAGACAGGAATATATGACACTCAGTAACGTCAACGCGGTCAAGGAGATGACTTCGTTGATAGAGATCAACAGACTGGTGGAAATCTACCAGAAAGTGATGACAAGCCACATGGAAGATCTCAACAAAGACGCGATCACCAAATTGGCGACGCCAAGAGCATAAAAGAAGGAGTATAATTTATGATCAGATCACTCTATACCGCGGCGACGGGTATGTTGGCGCAGCAGACGCAGATCGATACGACATCGAACAACATCGCCAACGTCAATACGATCGGATACAAGAAACAGAGGGCGGAGTTCGCCGACCTCTTCTATCAGGTGATGGAACATGCGGGAATCTCTTCGAGTACGACGACCGTTTCGCCCACCGGTATCGAAATCGGCCTGGGTGCCAGACCGACCGCGATCACCAAGCAGTTTACGCAGGGCAATTTCAAGGAGACGGGCAATCAACTGGATCTGGCGATCACGGGCAACGGATTTTTCCAGATAGAGCTTCCCGACGGAAACATCGCCTATACCCGCAACGGCGCCTTCAAAGTCGACGGTAACGGAACGATCGTCAACAGTGACGGTTACAAACTGATTCCGGAAATCACGATTCCCGAAGACGCCACGACAATCGCGATCGGTACCGACGGAATCGTGACGGTATTGCAGGCGGGAGAGACCGAGCCCAACCAGATCGGACAGATCGAGTTGGCCAATTTCATCAACCCGGCGGGTCTGCATTCCCTTGGAGACAACAACTACATCAATACCGTCGCTTCCGGAGATGCGATCACCGGAACCGCGGGACTGGCCGGGCTCGGACAGATCAAACAGGGGTTTGTGGAGATGAGTAACGTCCAACTCGTCGAAGAGATGACCGATCTGATCACGGGACAGCGTGCCTACGAAGCCAACTCCAAGGCGATCACCACATCCGACGAGATGCTGCAGACGGTCAATCAGCTCAAACGATAAAAAAGGAGAATAGGTGACATTTTTGATTGGATGCTCCTTTGCGGCACTCTTGTATACGGCGTTTTATTTCTGGTTCCGTTTTACGGGTCTTGAAGCTTTGGAGAAGGAGGAACTCGCGCTTTATTGAGGGACATTTTGTGGGATTTGCATTGGTATTTTGGTATAATCTTGCTAAAATACGCAAAAATCACAAAGGCTTCCTATGAACGTCATTACAGGAAACGTCTGGAAATTCGGCGACAATATCGATACCGATCTGATCATCGCCGCCAGATATCTCAACACTTCCGATCCTCATGAATTGGCCAAACATGTGATGGAGGATGCGGATCCGAATTTCAGCAAAAATCTCAAACCGGGCGACATTATCGTCGCGGGGGAGAATTTCGGTTGCGGCAGCAGCCGCGAGCATGCCCCCATCGCACTCAAGGCGGCCGGCGTTTCCGCCGTCATCGCCAAGAGTTTCGCCAGAATATTCTACCGAAACGCCTTCAATATGGGACTTCCGATTTTCGAACTTAAAGAGAGCGATCGGATAAACGAAGGAGATCTCGTAAAAATCGATATGGAAGAGGGAACGATCGAAGACCTCGATACCCACCTAAGCTTCCGTTTCGCCCCGATTCCCCCGTTTATGCAGGAGTTGATCGCTTGTGGCGGTCTGATCAACTACGCCAAGGCCGAGATGCTGAAGGAGTCAATGTGAAAAGATACAAAATCGCCGTCATCAAAGGCGACGGTATCGGTCCGGAAATCGTGGACGAAGCGATCAAGGTTCTCGACGCCGTGAGTGTCAACGAAGATTTCGAACTCTCCTACAAAGAGTATCTG
>VAPK010749102.1_pt1 | contig 23059 bp, 22 predicted proteins | sample 3395031 | NCBI WGS metagenome assembly VAPK01 (sample SAMN08290443, study PRJNA428436) | hydrothermal vent metagenome | isolation source: Deep-sea hydrothermal vent chimney 1 | place: Pacific Ocean: Juan De Fuca Ridge
GCCCATTTGAAATGTTTTATTTTACGATTGGGGGAAAAGAACTTTTGAACGCATAAGACAAATTGAATATCAAATTCGAGGAGGATGTTAAACTATGAACTATAAGAAAAGTTTGTTTTGGGCAATCATTTTTATTGTCCCAGCATTTTCTGTTAGTAGTGAAAACCTAAGCGCCGACACAATACCAGATCAGATTCTGCAACAGTTTAATGAATATAATGCTGCTATTGCTTCTAATCTCAACTCTGAGGAACTTAGCAAATATTTTGCCAAAGAATTAAATGAGTTCTGGTTAGGGTGGTTATTAGGGGATGATTCTTTTGAAATGCTTCAGAAATCCCAAAAATCTATAAATAATAGACTTCGATTTGGGCAGCGCATAACAAATATTTATGAGTGTAGCATTAAGAAGAAAAATGATGACATATGGTCCTTGAGTTTCATATATGAAACTGCGCATGGAGCAAATACAAAAACATATGAACTCGACTATGTTTTATCCAGAGGAGAATGGCATATTAGATCAACTTTGGCTGATTCAACTCACCCAAATAAGCCCCACTCTGGGAGCGCAATCCTTAGGGGACCTGGGGACGAACTTAACTCATGCTCAACCAATGAATGAATCAACAAATAAAATCAAGGGTTATAGCAATCAACCTGAGATCTGTTTAAGAAATAGTCATCATACTGAACCTCCCCTAGTTTAACGGGCACTTTAAATAAGCGACAATATCGCTAAGGAGAAACCAAGGTGTGAACCAACTTGATTAAATTAAATATAAAGAAATGGTGCGCCTGACAGGAATCGAACCTGTGACCCCCAGTTTCGGAAACTGGTACTCTATCCAACTGAGCTACAGGCGCTTATAAGAATGACGTATTATACGGGCTTTATATGTGCCAGACTAGATAAAAATTTAGCCTCGCTAAGCATAAAAAAGGATGGCCGAGACCATCCTTTTTTTGTTTTTAGCATGTTGTGTTTATGCTTTTCTTGGATCAATAGGCGATAACTTCCAGATCTCATTATTATATTCTGCCATGGTACGGTCAGTTGAGAATTTACCACTGCGTGAGCAGTTAAGAATCGCCATGGTGGCCCAGCGTTCTTTATCTTGGTAGGCGATGCCTGCAAGGTGCTGTGCATCAATATAGCTTCTAAAATCAGCAATGGTCATCCAAGGATCGTGTGGGCTGGTGACGGCATTGATGATGTTATTGAAGATATGGGGCTCAAGTGCATTGAAATGGCCACCTTCTAATAAGTCCATTACACGTTTTAGATCGCTATCTGCTGCAATCATGGCACGTGGTTCATAATTTGGTTTGGCTGCTTCGACTTCGGATTCAGTGAGACCAAATAAGAAGAAATTATCATCGCCGACTTCTTCCCGGATTTCGATGTTAGCACCATCAAGCGTACCAATGGTGACGGCACCATTCATCATGAATTTCATATTACCCGTGCCGGAGGCTTCTTTACCCGCTGTTGAAACCTGCTCAGATAAGTCAGCCGCTGGGCAGATAATTTCCATTGCCGATACTTGGTAATTCGGGAAGAAGACGACTTTGAGCCAGTCATCCAACATGGGATCATTATTGATGATTTCAGCGACGTTATTAATGAGTTTAATAATATCTTTTGCCATGGCATAGCCAGGCGCTGCTTTACCGCCGAATAAGACACAGCGTTTGGTCATGCCCGTGGTATCACCACGTTTAACACGATCATATAAGTGGATCACGTGTAATACATTGAGCAATTGACGTTTATATTCATGAATACGCTTCACTTGAATATCAAATAAAGCATCAGTATCAAAGGTCACGCCCACGGCTTCTTTTACCAAATTAGCCAAACGCTGTTTATTCGCGGTTTTAGCTTGTTGCCATTGTTTTTTGAAGGCAGGATCGGTGGCTTTTGCATCTAAGCGTTTTAGTTGGCTGAGATCGGTTATCCAGTCTTCACCAATTTCTTGATTAATGAGATTGGTGAGGTCAGGATTACACCATGCCATCCAGCGGCGTTGTGTTACACCATTGGTTTTATTATTAAACTTCTCAGGCCACAGTTGATAGAAATCGTTAAACAGGCCTTTTTGTAATAGTTCTGAATGCAATGCAGCCACGCCATTTACCGAGAAACTACCGACAATCGCAAGGTGTGCCATACGCACATATTGCTCATTGCCTTCTTCAATAATAGACAGGCGTGCTAAGCGACCACGATCACCTGGCCATTGTGTGGCGACTTTATTTAGGAATCGGGCATTGATTTCGAAAATAATTTCTAAAACGCGCGGTAATAAACGGCTAAATAAGCTAACAGACCACTTCTCTAATGCTTCTGGCAAGAGCGTATGGTTTGTGTAGGCCATTGTTTTAGTCGTAATATTCCATGCAGCGGCCCAATTTTGACCATGTTCATCCATTAATAATCGCATGAGTTCTGCAACGGCAACGGTTGGGTGAGTATCATTGAGCTGGAAGACATTTTTATCAGCAAAGTGACTAAAATCACGGCCATGGCTGCTGGTCCAGCAACGCAGGATGTCTTGTAAGCTAGCAGAGGCGAGGAAGTATTGTTGGCGTAAGCGCAATTCTTTACCATTTTCGCTGCTATCATTTGGATACAGCACCATACTGATGTTTTCAGCCGAATTTTTAGCGGCAACGGCATCGGTATACGAACCCGCATTAAAGTCTTCTAGGCTAAATTCGTCGGTTGCCTCGGATTTCCAGAGGCGGAGCTTGTTTACAGTGCCATTTTTATAGCCAGGAATAGGCAAATCAAAAGGGACAGCAAGCACATCATTGGTGGCGACCCAGCTCGCCTGAAGCTCATCACTACCTGCTTTCTTATGGAATTCAGTGTGGCCACCAAATTTAATGCGTTGGCTGAGTTCAGGACGTTCTAGCTCCCATGGATTACCATCACGCAACCAATGATCAGGGCTCTCAACTTGACGGCCATTTTCGATGCTTTGTTGGAACATCCCATATTCATAACGCAGCCCATAGCCCGTTACAGGTAATTGTAAGGTCGCGCAGCTATCAATAAAACAAGCAGCCAATCGACCAAGGCCACCATTACCTAAGCCAGCATCATGTTCTAATTCAGAGAGTTCTTCAAATTCAAGACCAAAATCATGTAACGTTTGACGCGCAGTATCATCTAAACCTAAATTAAGCGCAGCATTACCCATGGCACGACCCATCAAGAATTCCATGGAAAGATAATAAGCTTGTTTGCCTTTAGTTTTGTGATAGGCCTGTTTTGTTTGCTTCATCCGCTCGAAGAGACGGTCACGAATAGAAAGCGCAAGCGAGGTGTAAATATAGTGGCCGGATACACAGCTGGCATCTTGTCCTAGATGGTCGCCATAATAGCGTTTTAGGTCTGTGGTGAGCGCAGCTTTGTCCATGCCCAATTTGGGGGTGTCAGCAATCGCAGTGTTAGGAGTAATATGGCAGGCATAACGGAGACTCATGTGTTGTCCTCATCGACATTATTGAGAACAAACAAGCCTAATCCTAGAGGTTAAGCGCTAGGATATAAGTTGATATTCTCAGGGGTTATTTTTGTAAATTGAGACGAAGCCATTCCGATTTGGCATTTCAACCTTCGGCAATGTTTCAGCATTCATCACAGCATCTGCGGCTATTATATCATCTTGACTAAGAATATAGGCACTCAAAGCGTAAACTTCATCTGCGCTGAGTGAAAAAGGTGCTTGAATAGGCATCGCACGACGAATATAGTCGAACAGCGTAGTGGCATAAGGCCAATAGCTATTCACCGTTTTTTCTGGGTAATCATCGGTGAGAGAACCTATTTCACCCACTAACGGTTCTGCTGCGCCACCAATTCCTTCAGGGCCATGGCATGCGGCACATTGCGCGGCAAAAATTTCGGCACCTTGGGCTGCAGTGCCACTGCCGGCGGGTAGGCCTATGCCATCAGGCGCAATGCTGAGATTCCACTCGGGTTGATTCGTTAAATCATTAGCGGCAACACCTAACTTGGGACTGTTTTCTAAGCTAGACTCTATTTTAGCATTATCATCTGCGCGGGTGAGTGAGAAGACAATCGGCGCTGCGAAACATAAAGCGAGCAATATGATTTTATTCGTAGACATGATTAATATCTCCTTCTTCAGTGATTTCCCAGCTAACGATGGCGTTATAGTGGAAGAAACCATGTTTTCCACGATTTTCAATTAAGGCCGCGCGGGTGGGCTGCACATAGCCCGATTCATCCGTGGCGCGGCTTTGCAGAATGGAAAATTCACCTTTCCAATGCCAAGGCAGGCTAAAGCGGGTAAAGGCCTTATCTAATATGGGGCCTTGTAATTCGGCATCAACCCATGTTTCGCCGCCATCAGCAGACACTTCTACGCGGGTAATTTTGCCACGCCCAGACCAAGCGAGGCCAGTAATTTGATACACCCCTGGATTATCAGGTAATGTCATACCCAAGGAAGGCGAGGTGATTAAGGATTTGGCATCCATTTCAAAGGTAAATTGGCGCGCTTTACCATCAGGCATTAATTCGGTGTATTGTGATGTTTCATCACGCGACATGGTGGGTTTATCGGTCACTTTAAGTTGGCGCAGCCACTTGATATTGGCAATGCCTTCCCATCCTGGGAGTACAAGGCGCATGGGATAGCCATTTTCAGGCCTAATCCGCTCGCCATTTTGATAGAGTGCGAGCATGGCATCATCCATCAGTTTTTCAACAGGAATACTCATATTGAGTGCGGCGCCATCAGCGCCTTCGGCAATCACCCATTTAGCATCCGATTTTAACCCTGCCTCTTGCAGCAATAGTTTTAACGGAATGCCTGTCCATTCACAATTTGAGATAAGCCCATGCGCATACCCGGCTTTTGTTTGAATTGGACTATTGCGCCAGCCGCTATTGCTATTACCGCCGCATTCGATAAAACACACACGTGATTCCATCGGATAGCGCAGTAGATTTTTTACTGAGAATTTAAGCGGTTGTTTAACAAGACCATCAATCAATAATTCATGCTTAGCCGGATCGATTTGTGGCACACCATTATGATGGCGTTCGTAGTGCAAGCCGTTTGGTGTGATCGTGCCTTGTAGTTCGTGAAGTGGGGTCCAAGACACCCCATTTCCTAATGCGGCTGAATTGGCGGATATCCAGCGGATAACGTGTTGTTCGTGTGGCGATGGTTGACCGTAATTGGTAAATTCTGCGCCTGCGGCACGCATGGCTTCGGGTAAGTTTTTAGGGAAGGGGACCGGTGCATTTTCAATGATTTTATCTGTTTCTTCTTCAGCCCAAATGGGAAGACTGAGTGTTGCCGTGCTGGCAACGGCGCTGCCTAGAATAGCGCGCTGAAGGAATTTTCGGCGATCAACTGGCTTGCGGACTAAATCGTTTGCTAACTCAGTCGTTGTCGTTTTCGGCAGGGTCATCATTATCGTCCTCGGTGTCAGGGAAGAACCATTGATCAAGCTTGGCAATGGCGGTTTCTTTTCCTGTGCGTTTGAGTGAAGAAAATAATTGTACGGTTGCATTAAGAGATTGCTCCCTTAACTTTTTCTCCACTTGTAATTGGGCAGATTTTGCTGCGCCACTCTTAAATTTATCAGATTTAGTTAATAAAATATGAACAGGTAAATTGGCATCTTGTGCCCACTCGAGCATTTGAATATCAAAATCTTTTAAAGGATGCCGCACATCCATCATAATCATCAGACCACGCAAGGCGCGTCGAGTTTCAAGATATTTGCCTAACGTGGCTTGCCAGCGGAGTTTAACTTGTTCGGGTACTTTGGCGTAACCATATCCTGGCAAATCAACTAGCGAACGTGATTCATCTAGCGCAAAGAAGTTAATCATTTGCGTGCGCCCTGGCGTTTTACTGGTGCGCGCAAGACTTTTTATATCTGTAATCGTATTGATAGCGCTTGATTTACCTGCATTAGAGCGGCCCGCAAAAGCAACCTCGATGCCTTGGTCTGTGGGTAGTTCGTGTAGTTTCGTGGCGCTGATAGTGTAATGCGCCTGACGATAAAAATGGCTCATGCGGCTTCCTGAATAAAGAGGGGCTAAGGGTGCAAGTTAATATGAATAAGAGTATCATACATAAGGTTATAACTACGTTAGATTTAAGGGTAATGCAAATGAAAAAAATGGTGGCAATGATTGCAGTGGCAGCATGGGCTGGTTGGGCGGTGCCTTCAATGGCGACAGAAGTGACTGCGGGCGATGCGAGTGTTGGGAAAGGAAAAGCGGCGATGTGTGCGGCTTGTCATGGTGCGGATGGTAATAGCCTAAGCGATGCATTCCCTAAATTAGCGGGGCAGCATGCCGATTATCTGATTAAGCAAATAACAGAATTCAAAGAAGGTATACGCGTTAATGCCATGATGGCACCAATGGTTGCTGGTTTGAGCGAGCAAGATGTGTTGGATATATCGGCTTTCTATGCAAGCCAAAAAACAACACCGGGTGCTGTGAGCGAAGCATTAGTTGCGCTGGGTAAGCAAATTTACCGTGGCGGCAATAAAGAATCTAAAGTACCGGCTTGCATGGCATGTCATGGTCCAAATGGTTCAGGTGTGCCTGCTGCAGGTTGGCCTGCATTATCAGGTCAATATCCTAGCTATTTAGTGATGCAATTAAAAGCCTTTGCTTCCGGTGAACGCTCGAATGATCCTAATAGCATGATGCGCGATATTGCCGCTAGAATGACCGCTGAAGAAATGGAAGCGGCGGCGGCGTATGCCTCTGGATTGTAAATAAAATAATTCACCAGGATGACCTGAATGTCTTATCTTTCTTAGGAAATAGTAGGTAAATGAAGCAACCTAGTTTTGTGCGGCGGTTATTGTCGTTCCTGAGCACGATGGAACTGGCGATTACGCTATTGCTGACGCTGGCGATTGCATCCGTTATTGGTACGGTGCTACAACAAAATCAACCTTATCCTGATTATCTACTCAAATTTGGCCCATTTTGGTTTGATGTGTTCGAGTCATTGGGTTTATATGATGTGTATAGCGCACTGTGGTTTTTATTGATTTTGGTGTTGCTGGTTATTTCGACTTCGGTGTGTGTATTTCGAAATACACCGACGATGCTACGGGATATTTGGCATTTACGCACACAGGTGCAATCAAAATCATTGCGTGCAATGGCGCATCATCAGCAATGGACACAGGCGAATGGCGATGTTGCAGATTTAACGGCGCAGGCGCAGGCTTATTTTAAGGCGCAAGGTTTTCGACATAAGCTGGTTGATCGTCCCGAGGCAGGGGAAACGTTGATTTCAGCCATGCGTGGCGGGATGAATCGGATGGGATATTTATTAACCCATTTGGCGATCATTGTGATTTGTTTAGGTGGGTTACTAGACAGTAATGTGCCGATGAAGTTGGCGAAGTGGCAAGGTAATTTGCAAGTTGAAACGCGTGATTTATCCATCAGCAATGTGCCTCAAGAGAGCCGTTTATCTGTTGGCAGCCATGCTTTTCGTGGGAGCATTAGTATTCCGGAAGGAAAATCGGCATCGGTGGCATTCTTGGGATTGGAAGATGGTTATGTGATGCAGAAATTGCCATTTAATTTGGCAGTGAAAGATTTTCGTACCGAGCATTATGCAACGGGTCAGCCGAAGTCATTTGAAACCGATTTGGTATTAACCGCGCCTGAATTAGATATCCCTTTAGAACGGACAATTTCGGTGAATCATCCGCTGAGTTATGATGGATACACGATTTACCAATCTAGTTTTGCGGATGGTGGCACAGCATTAACCCTTAAGCCTTGGTCATTAAGCCAGCACCTTGAGCAGACGGATGTTATTTTGAATGCGAAGGTATTTGAGAAGCACGAAACCGGATGGGGAGAGGAGGTTGCGCAATTGGAAATCACCAATTTTAGATTATTTAATATTAATCCCGATCCGACGGATGAAGAACCAGAAAATATGCGTAATTTTGGGCCAAGCATCAATTTCAAAATTCGTAGCGAAACCGGTGAGGCAATGGAATATGAAAATTATATGCTGCCTGTGCCACGAGATGGACGTGATTATTTTTTTAGTGGTGTTCGGGGTAGCCCTAATGAGTCATTTAAGTATTTATATTTGCCTTTAGATGAGAATGGTAGTGTTACTGGGATGATGGCATTTATTGCAGCCTTGCAAGATAAAACGTTGGTAGATGTCATTGCGGCAGAGATGGCGGAGATTTCGTTAAGCGATGTGGCCACTGAAAAGGGTGAGTTGAAAGATAATCTAGAACAATCACTATCGGCATTGGTGGCATTATTTTTACGCGGTGGTTTTTCAGAAGTAGGCCGGTTTATTGAAACGGCTTTACCAGAGACTGACCGCGATACATTAGGCGAGGCGTATCTCTCGATGCTACGAGAAATGCTAGGGCGAGTATATATTGATTTACTCGCAACATCTTCGATTCAGACCATTAATGATTTGAATGATGAGCAGGTATATTTTTTACAAGATGCGGTGACGGCTGTAGGTGCTTTGCCTTTATATGGCGCACCAGTTTACTTGGAATTAATAGATTACACACATGTGCAGGCAAGTGGTTTGCAAATTGCGCATATGCCAGGCAAGCCAATTGTTTATTTTGGCTGTGCGATGTTGATTATTGGGGTGTTTTTGTTGTTTTATTTACCGCAACGCCGCTTCTGGTTGATTTTGAAGCCTGAAAATAATAAAACAACTTTGTTGTTCTCAGGCATGAGCAATCGTAATCCTTATGAGTTTGATAGTTTCTTTGAACAGACGCAGATGCAGATAAAGCAAGCGATTGACGGGAACTTTGACACAGAAAAACGTTCTGAGAATATGATATGAGTGAAAACACTTTTTCCCTAAAACAAGGTAACAGCCCTGTTGCTGTTACGTGGATCTGGCGTGGTTTGATGTTGGCGGCAGCGGTATTGTTGCTGGTGCTCTATGGCAAAGCAATGGATGGCTATGAGATTACCATTGTGGTGCTGGCGGCGGCTGGATTGGCTTATTTAGGGCAGCATTGGAGAGGATTCCGATGGCATACCTTGATAACTGCGTTATTGAGTCTATGGGCTATAAAGCTTTATGGAACGGATCTGACGCTTGCAGAGAGTAATTTCTTCTTAAATTATTTATTATCTAGCCAAACGGCCATTATGTGGATGAGCGCCTTATTTGTAATGGCGATGGTGGCTTATTTTGCAGGCTTGTTTATGCGCTCCGAGTTTTCGTACAAAGTAGGCACTGCGTTGACCTGGTCGGCAGCAACAATGGGGCTGATTGGCCTGATGGTGCGCTGGCGAGAATCTTATTTGATTAGCCCTGATGTGGGGCATATTCCTGTGAGTAATTTGTATGAGGTATTTATTCTCTTTGCGCTGATAACAGCGTTGTTGTATTTATATTATGAACGTCGCTATCAAACACGGGCTTTAGGTGGTTTTGTCTTGTTTGTGATCAGCGCAGCAGTGATATTTCAGCTTTGGTATACCTTTGGTCGTGGTGCGAATGCGATTCAGCCATTAGTACCCGCATTACAGAGTTATTGGATGAAAATACATGTGCCCGCGAACTTTGTGGGCTATGGTGCGTTCTCATTAGCAGCCATGATCGGGGTGGCGTATTTATTAAAAACATGGCAAACCAAATCTAATCCTCAGGGAATATTAGCGACCGGCTTGCCGATGCTACCGGTGATGGATGACCTTATGTATAAAGCGATTGCATTGGGCTTTGCGTTCTTTACAGTTGCCACGGTGTTAGGTGCTTTATGGGCAGCAGAAGCATGGGGTGGTTACTGGTCTTGGGATCCGAAAGAAACTTGGGCGCTGATTGTGTGGTTAAATTATGCGGCATGGCTCCATATGCGGATGACAAAGGGCTGGCATGGTCGGCCAATGGCGTGGTGGGCAGTGATAGGATTATTCGTTACTTTATTTGCATTTTTGGGTGTGAATATGTTTTTATCGGGTTTGCATTCTTACGGCACCTTATAATTTTTGTAAGTTTTAAAAAGGAAGAGAAATGAGAAAAGTAATTAGGAACAGTTTATTTTTATTGGCGGCATTATGGTTGCCTGCTTGCGGCCAAGCGATGCCTGAGGCTTATGTGGAAGGCACACATTATTTACCGACATCGCAACGGATGCCGACCAGTGATGAAAACAAAGTAGAAGTGACAGAAATGTTTTCTTATGCGTGCCCACATTGTTTTCACCTAGAGCCGGCTATGGATAAATGGTTGGAAACGAAACCAGAGAATGTGAATTTTGTAAGGGTACCGGCTATTTTTCGTGATAGTTGGTTGACGCTTGCAGAGGTGTTTTATGCCGCTGATGTGTTGGATGTACAAGAAAAATTACACCCACTGATATTCGAAGCATTGCATGTGAAGAAAATAAAATTTAAAAATCAAGCGGCTTATCTTGATTTTGTTGAAGAACAAGGTGTGGATAAAGAGGCATTTAAAAAAGCAATGGAATCTTTTTCTGTGCAGAGCGAAGTCAAAAAAGCCCTTATCTTTAGCAGAACATCAGGGATAACAGGGGTACCTGCGATGATTATAAATGGGAAATATATTGTGAGTGCAACAACAGCGGGAAGTGAAGAAGAAATGTTTAAAGTGGTTGATTTCTTAGTGGCTAAAGAAGCGGCACAGTAGGCAAACCGGTATTTGAAGAAGGGCAGTGATTAATAATCACTGCCCTTTTTTTTGCCTCATTATAAATGGAGTATGCTTCCGTTGATAGTTTGGGAAGACTCAGGATTCAAAGTATTGATATTCATCTATCAAGTATTGGGGATGGACATAGCAAGCATACAACTGATGCAAATTTACCTACGGCAATAGAAGAAATGGTAGACCACAATGCTGAGGGGATACCTGAAGCTGAAATCACACAATGGATGACAAAAATAGGTTGGAGTAGGCAACATACGATTGCGTTACTTAGAAAACGTAAACGAGTGGGCTCAGAGGAATAGTGTTATTAGTGGCTTTAGAGAGCACTAGGCGTTAAAACCTCAGGCAGTGTATCAGGCTCATCTAGCGGAACAACGTCTTGACGTAATAGAATGTCATAATAACGACGGATATTTCTTACATAGCGAACAGGTTCGCCTCCTCGAGCGTAGCCATGCTTCACTGTTTCAAACCATTTTCGCTTACTTAAACGTGGTAAGAATTCTCGCACATCAGACCACTTGTCTGGATTTTTACCGCCCCGTACGGTGAGTTTTCTTGCATCAAGTACATGACCAAGCCCTACATTATAGGCGGCTAGTGCAAACCAAGTACGATCAGGCTCAAGGATATCTTCATTTAAACGCGCCCGAATGCTAGCAAGATATCCTGCACCACCTTGAATACTTTGTAGTGGATCTTTACGATCTGATATTTTCATAAGTTTTGCTGTATTGGTGGTCAACATCATTAAACCACGAACACCCGTGGGAGAGACGGCATCTTTATCCCAATGGGATTCTTGATAAGCAATAGCGGCGAGCAACTTCCAGTCGAAGCCAAATTCTTCAGCGGCTGATTTGAATGCAGTTTGATATAGGGGTAGGTGGGTTTGGATGCGGCGATGTAGCTTTTTGGCATCTAGATAATCAAACCGCCGGATATGACCATAATGTTCTTCCATTAATTGATCAAGCTCCCCTGATGCTTCAAGCTGGTTAAAAAATGACACGAGTTCAGCATGGAGTGAACGATCTGAACTGCGAGGTATCGCCCATGCTAGGTCCTGCGGGTCTGTTAAATCAAAGGCAACACGGAGTTCAGGGAAAAGGACTTGGTTCGCAGCAACTTCATTGGAATCAGCTACTGTGTAATCAATAAGTTGACGATCAACCAACTCTAACAAGCCACTACTATCCAGCTCTTCGTTAGCTGTCCAATTTAGGTCTGGGAAATCTTCTTGTAATTCTTTTAGCCGCTCAACATGGCTGCTGTCTGCAACCACTTCAAGTTGACCCGATTTGAGTTGACTTATGTTTTTAAGTTTATCGTTACCTTGGCGATAGACTAGCTGTTGGGTGACTTGTTGATATGTGGGGCCAAACTCAATTTCCAGTTTTCGTTCTGGGGTGACTGTGAGGCCTGCGGCGGCGAGATCCGCTTTGCCTTCTGCGATTTGTTCCAGCATGGAGCCTAAATTCTCTGGTACGATTATTTTTAATGTTACATTAAGATATTCAGCAAAGCGTTTCGCCATTTCATATTCAATGCCAGCGAGTTGGTCTCCTTGAATATAATAAGTTGTGGGCGCATAGCGCGTCAGAACACGTAATTCACCGCGCTCTCGGATCTCTTCTAAATGGGGTCGCGCTTCACCGCAAGCGACCAATAATGTCAGGCTGATCAATAATGTGGAAATAAACCGCAACCCATTCTCCTTCTTTGTGGGATTAGACTGAAACTCTAGCTTACCCCGTTCACATGAAATATGCATCAGGAATTTTGACAGAAAAGTATAGGAGAAAGTTCTATGAAGATAACGGAATAGAAGAATTATTTTTATCGTCTAGCACGAAAAAACTGCCGTAATAATTGGCTACTTTTCTCTGCCAACACGCCATGACGAACTTGTATGTTATGATTTAGATTAGGTGTGTTAAAGAGATCCATGCAACTCCCTGCAGCGCCCGTTTTAGGTTCATGTGTGGCAAAAACAAGTTGGGTAATACGTGCATGAATCATCGCGCCGGCGCACATTGCGCAGGGTTCTAAGGTGACATATAAAGTGGTGTCGGGTAGGCGATAGTTTTGCATCTGTAGGCAGGCAGCTCGGATTGCCTGAATTTCGGCATGGGCACTGGGATCATGTTGGCGAATAGGGTTATTCCAGCCTTCTCCTATTACTGTGTCGTTATGTACAATAAGTGCGCCTACGGGGACTTCACCTTCTGCTTGAGCGCGTTCGGCAAGCGTAAGAGCTCTGGACATCCAGTAGGCATCATCCTTCATAGGTGGGGGAGGTGTTTCTCAATCAATGAGAGTAGCCGGTCGCTGGCGCCTTGGCTTTGTGCAATATGTTGGCGGCCCGCTTCTCCCATTGTGCTGCGTAATGCGGCATCTTGTAATAATCGGATAACGGTATCTGCAAGGGAATCTGCATTATGCACTTCAACTGCAGCATTGGCATTCAGGAAGTGGCTGCTAATTTCGGTGAAATTAAAATGATGCGGCCCTGTGATAACGGCACGACCCAATGCGGCTGGTTCAAGCAGATTATGACCGCCATGGGGGATCAGGCTACCGCCTACAAAAGCCAAGTCACTGGCACCATAAAACAGGGGTAATTCACCCATTGTATCGCCAACTAAAATACTCACATCATCGGAACAAGTCTCTTCTTTGCTGCGGCGAATTGTTTGAAACCCGGCTTGCTGGCAGAGAGTAAACACTCGATCAAATCGTTCTGGATGGCGTGGTACGAGGATTAACAGAACATCAGGAATAGCTGTTTGTATTTTCTCCATGGCCGATAAGATTTGGCTTTCTTCTCCTTCATGTGTGCTGGCAGCAACCCAAACTGGGCGATGGTCTGACCATAACCGTCTAATTGCGGTGCATTGTTCTGTTAGGCTGGCGGGTAAGTTTATCTCATATTTGAGGTTACCGATTGCGTGTGTTCTTGACGGATCGGCGCCGAGTGAAATCAGTCGAGTACGATCGGTTTCTGTTTGTGTAGCAATTTCAGTGAGGCGATGGATAATTTGACGGCTTAGGCCAGAGATACGTTGGTAGCCTTGTGCAGAGCGTTCAGACATGCGCGCATTAGCGAGCACAAGTGGAATATTACGGCGGTGGCAATTAAAAATAAGATTAGGCCAGATTTCAGTTTCCATGATGATCCCGATTTCGGGGCGCATATGGTCTAGAAATCGTTGCATTGCAAAAGGCAAGTCATAAGGTAAATAACAATGGGTTACTTGGCCGGTAAAATGATGTAATACGCGTGCGCTGCCTGTTGGCGTCATGGTGGTCATCAGGATTTGATATTCGGGATAATCGTGTTGTAATGTTTGGATCAATGGGCGGGAAGCTTCCACCTCACCTACCGAAACGGCATGACACCAAATAACGGGGCGTGGATCAGTCAGTTCAGGTACATAACCAAAACGCTCCGCCCAACGATGCCAATAGGCAGGCGCCCGAAAACCGCGCCAAATGAGACGAAGGAGGATAAGGGGCAGGCTGATAAAAAATAGCGCAGTATAAATATGCTTCAAGCGAGATAACCAGATGAATATGTTGGGTGAGAATGATAGCATAGACGTTCTATTCTATTTGCGATAGCGAACATGAAAATATTTCAATGGCAGTTTCTCCACCCTCGATTTTGGGGAACGTGGCTTGTATTAGGTTTAATGCGTATATCGGTGTGGCTGCCAAAATCAATGCAATCCGCATTGGGTGCATTATTAAGTATGATTATGCGGCCTTTTCTGGTTAAGCGGGAGGCCATTGCGCGGCGAAATCTCGAATTATGTTTTCCAGAATGGACGGTGCAACAACGTGATGTCATATTGGCAGAAAATAGTCGCATAGCAGGAACTATGTTAATTGAAACGGCAATTAGTTGGTGGGGCAACGAAAAATTATTACGTAAGCGGGTTAAATTTGAAGGTTTAGCGCATGTGGAAAAAGCTTTGCAGAAAGGTAAAGGTGTTATCTTATTAACAGGCCATTTTACGAGTATGGAACTGGGTGGCCGATTCATTTCTTTAGAAATACCAGGTTATGTCATGTTTAGACCGATGAAAAATCGTTTGCTTAATGCTGTGATGGCTGCATCAAGAGAACGTGTTTGTGATGGTGTTATTTTGCAGGATGATCCTCGTAGCATGTTGCAGGTATTAAGGAAAAATAAAGTGGTGTGGTATGCACCAGATCAGGATTATGGTTCGCGCAATAGTGTACAAGCTAAATTTTTCGGTGTACCTGCAGCAACGGTTACGGCGACGAGTAAAATGGCCAAGATGAGCGGGGCGGAGATTGTGCCTTTTATTCCTAAGTGCGAGTCAGATGGTAATTATACGATTACGGTGTTGCCGGCATTAACCAATTTCCCAACTGGGGATGATTTAGCGGATGCGCAGCGGATTAACGATATTATTGAGCAGGCTGTACGTGAAACACCTGCACAGTATTTTTGGGTGCATCGGCGGTTTAAAACGCAACCAGAAGGGAAAGGATTGCTTTACAAATAGTAGCTACCATTTGGATTACGGGGGAGACAGCCGAGGCTGATAGCAGCTATACATTTGTGATGAGACTTTCGAGGGATGAATTCCCAAGTGAGAACTAACGTCAGATGGTCCAATCTTATTTGTCTACGCGCGGCCTACATAATTGCTTTTTGGCATCGGATTGAGAGGTTGATCAGGGAAGTAATCGAATATGATATTGTTCAGAATAAACTGGAGTACAAATTAATAAAATAAGGATTGTGGATATGGCGCGCACTTTGCCTCCTAATTTGTTAGTAGGAATAGAATTGTGGAGAACACAATTCATAATTAAACATCAATGATAATCAATATCCGAATCGAGATCATGTGATTGCAGATTTTCCCCTGCTATCCGATGTTTCTCACTTGCCCAATCCCCTAAATCAATCAACTTACAGCGCTCGCTGCAAAAAGGCCGCCAAGTTGCAGTTTCATTCCATGTGACGGATCGATTACAGGTGGGACATTGACATTGCACAGTGGTTTCTGACATATCAGACTTTAGAGCGCACAACAGCTAAGTGTAAATTCAACATTATCCGTGGTCTGCTGTGGGCGATTATCAAGATCGAAAATCAGAAAGCGTACTGTGAAGCGATGTTTTCCGCCGCTAATTTCGGGATAATAAATAGAATCGGTAGGGAGCGTGACGCGAACCAGTTGATTAGGATGGCTGCTATCCAATGATTGTTGGTAAAAGCCCTCTTCAGCCACTCGGTTACTGGTGGTACCACTATTTCGGATAAGGTCAAGACAATCATCTACAGCCGTACGTGCGGGGGTGAAACCATCAAACCAATCGGTGATTTGTTGATGGCGTTGCTCTGTCGGGGTATGGCTAAGCCAGTAATGGTAGGCAGGCAGATCAACATGGCTGGTACCTCCGGTGACGCCAGCACGCTGGCGGATGGGGGTAATAAATTCGCTATCACGCAGCGCATGGCCGAGTGCATTTTTTGTTTTAAGTTGTTGCAATACACCTAGATTTTGTTCTAAATCAGCGAGTAGATCAGTGAGAATTTCTGTATCTACTTTAGGGTTGTTGGCTAAGGCAGCTAAGGCGGCAATGAGACGCTCCATTTCTTTGGTGATTTCTGATTTTAAATCAGTGCGATCAAATAGGCTGAGAATATCGAGTAGGCAGTGTATTGCTTGTCGATGATGATCAACGCTATCCCCTTGCAGGGCATGCAGGGTTTGACCAAATAAGAACTCGAGACGGAGTAGAGTACGATGGCGTTCGTTTAAAGGTTGTTCGTAAGTAATGGTCTGCGTCACGAGGAATTATAATACCGAGATTAATGTTAAGAATTTACGATAGTTTGCGTGAGTTATCGAAAGAGTGCAAATTTGCTTGTTTGAGGTAGTATTGATGCAATGTGTTTACTGAGTTATGGAGCTGCATGATGTTGCCGTTATTCTCAATAATATCATCTGCAACTTCATGATGTTGGTGTGGATCAGTTTGGCTTTTAATCATTGATTCTATAAGGCTGGAATCAATATTGTCACGTTGTTCTAGACGTTGTCTTTGAGTTGCGTTGTCAGTTTCAACCACCAAAACCTGGTCAACGAGATCGGTCATTTTAGCTTCGATAAGAAGTGGAATAACGAATATGCAATATGGTGCAAATAGCGCACAACTGCGTTGCTGGAGAAGCCTGCGGATTTTAGGATGGAGAATAGTTTCTAATTGTTGTTTTGCTTGAGCATCATTAAATATAAACGACCGTAATAGCACGCGATTAAGCGCGCCTTCAGGTGTTAGGATAATATCGCCAAATGTGTGGATGATATCAGTGAGGGTGGGGCTGCCGATGCGGACTAATTCACGCGCAATGAGATCGGCATCAATAATAGGCACGCCGTGCTGTGCGAATAAGCCACTGACGGTTGACTTGCCACTCGCAATGCCACCGGTGAGGCCAATTTTCAGCATATGTGCTTAGAGAATACCTGCCCAATTTTGATAGGCGGTATTGATTTTATCACCCCACAGCAAGGCAATAAAACCTGCGCAGGCGAGATAGGGGCCAAAGGGAATGGGAATTTGAGATTCTTGACGACGGATCAACATTAGCCCGCCACCGATAATAATACCGACGACCGAGGATAAGATAATCGTAACAGGCAAAAATTGCCAGCCTAGCCATGCACCTATTGCCGCGAGTAGTTTGAAATCGCCATAGCCCATACCTTCCTTCCCTGTAATGAGTTTAAATGCTTGATAGACGAGCCAGAGAATAAGATAGCCAACAAGCGCACCAATAACCGCACTGCGTAAGTCTGTAAATGACTCAAATAAATTTACAAATAACCCTAGCCAAACAAGGGGTAGGGTTAGGTTGTCAGGCAAAAGTTGGTGGTCAACATCAATAAAAGTGAGTGCAATCAATGTCCAAGTGAAGACAAGTGCGGCAAGGCAAGGCCAGCTGAAACCAAAGTGGACAGCCACTAAAACAGAGGCAATACCCGTCAGCACTTCAATGCTGGGATATCGGATACTGATAGGATGTTGGCAGGTTTTGCATTTTCCGCGTAATAATAAGTAACTAAGAACAGGGATATTCTGCCAGGCACGAATCATCATTTTACATTGCGGACAATGAGAGCGAGGTTGATTGAGATTGAATACCTCTGTTTCTACGGGCTTACTACCCGCTAATTCTGCGCACTGGGCTTGCCAATCTTGTTCCATCATTTTAGGAAGACGATAGATCACCACATTTAGAAAACTGCCGACAAGTAAGCTCACTAAGCCAACTAACGTAACAAATAAGAGGGGAGACTGGCTTAATAATTCAATAACAGCCGACATTTAAATAACCGAACCGAGTTTGAATATTGGGAGGTACATTGCAATAACAAGCGTACCAATGATCACGCCTAGAACAACCATAATTAAAGGTTCTAACAGGGCGGTAAGATTATCAACAGCATCGTCTACTTCTGTTTCAAAGAAGTCAGCCACTTTTGCTAGCATGGTGTCTAATGCGCCTGATTCTTCACCAATCGCAGTCATTTGAATCATCATATTAGGAAACAATTCAGTATCGGACATCGCGCGATTAAGTTGGGTGCCTGTCGCAACTTCATCACGCATTTCAAGTGTAGCGTGGTTATAGACGACGTTGCCTGTTGAGCCTGCAACGGATCCCATGGCTTCTACTAATGGCACCCCAGCGGAGAACATAGTGGACGTTGTCCGTGCAAATCGAGCAATCGCACTTTTCCGAAGAATTTCACCTACTACAGGTAGTTTCAGTAACATACGATCGAAAAAATGGTGTACTTTTTTTGAACGTTTTCGGGCTTGGATAATAACGTATATAGCCAAGAAAATACTACCAAAAATAAGCCACCAAAATTTGCGGAAGAAATTTGAAACATCTACAACCATTTTGGTTAATGCTGGCAAATCAGCCCCAAAACCTTGGAATAGAGATTCAAATTGAGGGATAACGAATATCATTAGGATAGCCGTTACAAGGAAAGCCACGGCAATAATTGCAGCAGGATAAACCATCGCTTTTTTAACTTTTGATTTAATTGCTTCAGTTTTTTCTTGATAATCTGCAATTTCGCCTAGAAGGCGTTCTAAAGTACCTGATTTTTCGCCTGCAGCAACCAAACTAAGGAAAAGGTCATCGAAGTAAAGTGGAAATTTTTCCATACCTTCAGCCAAGCTAGAACCTGCTTTTACATCATCAGCAATAGAAAGTACTAATCTTTTCATGCTGGCATTTTCATGGCCAGAACCAATAATTTCTAAGGATTGCATGAGGGGGACGCCTGATGACGTCATTGTTGCCAACATCCGGCTAAAGACAGCAATATCGTTAGATTTTATCTTGGGTTTTCGCGCTTTAAATAGGCTACTAGATTTACGAACCTTAAGTGGCTTGATACCTTGGCGGCGTAAATCTGCTCGAACCGCATCAATACTGTCTGCGGGCATAAGACCTTTGACTTTTTTATTGCGTTTATCGACACCTTGCCATGAATATTCAGCTTTGGCGAGCGACTTCTTTCCCTTTGCTTGTGCCATGGGGTTTTATTCCTTTGTAATACGATTAAGCTCAATGATACTGAATTGTCCAGTAGCCACTTTGTTTAGTCCAGATTCGCGCAAGTTTAACACGCCTTCTTTTGCTGCTTGTACTTCAAGATCAGAGGCCGAGCCACCCTTTAATATGATTTGACGCATGGGTTCAGATATCGCCATAACTTGGTAAATACCAGTACGGCCCTTATACCCACCAACACATTTGTCACACCCTACCGCTTTGTAAACGGTCATGCCACTATTAATTTGTGCTTGCGTAAAGCCTTCTGACAACAGAACCTCTGCAGGCAAATCATCGCTTTGCTTACAGTTACTACATAATTTTCGGCCAAGGCGCTGGGCAATAATAAGTGAAACAGCAGAGGCAATATTAAATGGCGCAACCCCCATATTAGCAAGGCGGGTAAGGGTTTGAGGCGCGTCATTAGTATGTAATGTGGACAAAACAAGATGGCCTGTTTGCGCCGCTTTAATGGCGATCTCAGCAGTTTCGAGGTCGCGAATCTCACCGACCATGATAATATCGGGATCTTGCCGCAAGAAGGCGCGTAGTGCAGAGGCGAAATCAAGGCCGATATCTGGATGGACATTAACTTGGTTAATCCCTGGCAAGGTAATTTCAGCAGGATCTTCAGCTGTTGAAATATTACGATCTTCGGTATTCAAAATGCCCAGTGCGGTATAGAGGGATACAGTTTTACCACTCCCTGTGGGGCCTGTAATTAGGATCATGCCATAAGGCCTATGCATCACATCAAGAAAGATTTGCTTTTGTTTTTCCTCATAACCCAGCGCATCAATGCCTAATTTGGCCTGGGTGGCATCTAAGATCCGTAATACAATTTTTTCACCAAATAGCGTGGGACAACTACTCACCCGAAAATCGATATTTTTAGTAGCAGATAATTTCATCCGCATACGACCGTCTTGAGGGACACGACGTTCTGCAATATTAAGTCGAGCCAATACTTTTAGGCGTGCAGAAATACGACCAGCAAGCTCAATTGGCGCGGCAGACATTTCTTGCAATACACCATCAATCCGCGAGCGTACACGATAAGTGGTTTCATAGGGCTCAAAATGGACATCGGAGGCGCCCATTTTGATCGCTCGAGACAGCATCTTATTGATAAAGCGTACTACTGGAGTGTCATCTTCCTTGACCTCAGAAAGGTCCTCCATTTCCTTACCATCGGTATCTTCATATTCAAGGATGGTGTCAGCCATCCCGGCTAAAATTTCATTTTTATCGTCTAGCACTTGGTCGATAATGCGGGATAGTTTTGTTTCGTCAACGAGTACGCTGAATGTTTTTTGGTCTGAATGGAATTGAAATGCATCCAGTGCTTGAATATTCATCGGATCAGATACGGCGACATAAAGCCGGGTGCCACGCTGAAATAAGGGAAGCGCATGATGTTGCAACACGAGCTTTTCAGGAATGTGTTCCGCGGCGACTAAATTGAGGTCCATTGCTGTTAAATCAAAGAGCGGGATGCCAAATTCTTGAGATAATACGGTAGCAAGTCGTTCACTTTCTAGAATGTGATGACTTACTAAGTAGGTAACAAGTGCAATACCTTCTTCCGTTGCAGCTTCTTGGGCTGTTGCAATAGCCTCAACATCGAGCAGGCCATCATTAACGAGTCGACGAGCAACACCACTGAGTTGTTTTGTATTATTCAATGCCATTGTCGGCGGTTCCCTAATTTGTTCTGTGAATTATCCCTAATAATAAGCTAAGTTAGCCTTAAAACGCCAGTGTTTTGTCAATGACTTATCAGGCCATTAACGTATATACTGTTACGGTAATGAATTAGAGGGAGTATATGATGCAGAAATATCAGCGATATTTTCGGTGGGTGTGGGTGTTAGGGGGCCTTGCTTTATTGGCCGCATGCGGTCAAAAGGGTAACTTATACTTACCAGACAGCCAAGCATCGGTGATTGAGCAGGTTCAGCAACAATATGGATGATTTTCAATATCAAGGCAATGCTTTGTATGCGGAGGCAACCCCCTTATCCGACATTGCAGCGCAATATGGTACACCAACTTATGTATATTCACGCGCAACTTTAGAGCGCCATTGGCATGCATTTGATGATGCTTTTGCGGGCGTGTCACACAGTGTGTGTTATGCAGTGAAAGCCAATTCTAATTTGGCGGTATTGAATGTGTTGGCGCGTTTGGGTTCGGGTTTTGATATTGTGTCTGGCGGAGAATTGGCACGTGTTCTTGCGGCAGGCGGGCGAGCGGATAAAACAGTCTTCTCGGGTGTGGGTAAAACAGCGACAGAGATTACACAAGCGCTGACTGCAAAAGTGCGCTGTTTTAATGTGGAATCAATTCCGGAATTAGAGCGCATTAATACAGTTGCTGAAAGCATGGGCGTGTGCGCACCGATATCCATACGGGTTAACCCGGATGTTGATGCACAAACACATCCTTATATTTCGACTGGCTTGAAAGAGAATAAGTTTGGAATTGCGATTGAGCAAGCTGAAGCTGTATATACACAAGCTCAAGAAATGTCACACCTTGAAATAAAAGGGATTGATTGTCATATTGGTTCTCAGTTAACCGCCGTGACCCCCTTTGTCGATGCTTTGCAACGTGTATTAATGTTGGTGGATAAATTGGCAGAACAGGGAATAATTTTAACGCACCTCGATATTGGTGGTGGTTTGGGGATTACTTATGACGATGAAACTCCGCCTAGCCCGGCTGAATATGCGGCGGCGTTACACCCCTTATTAGCCGGGAGAAATTTGGAAATATTGCTAGAACCTGGTCGGGCAATTGCAGGAAATGCGGGGGTATTGCTTACCCGTGTGGAATATTTGAAATCAACCGAAGATCGAAATTTTTCGATTGTAGATGCGGCGATGAACGATTTATTGCGCCCTGCCTTATACCAATCTTGGCAGGCCATTATTGAGGTTGAGAAAAGGTCCAATATTGCGGAGCAAGAATACGATATTGTAGGACCTATTTGTGAGACAGGTGATTTTTTAGGTAAAGCGCGAACTTTGGCCATTGAAGCGGGCGATTTATTGGCGATTCGCTCGGCCGGGGCATATGGGTTTACGATGAGTTCTAATTATAATTCGCGACCACGGGCAGCGGAAGTCATGGTGGATGGAGATCAGCACGCGGTTGTACGAGAAAGAGAAACAATCTCATCATTGTTCGAGAATGAGGCGATATTGTCGGAATAGAAAATGACACTAAAATTCACTAAAATGCACGGATTAGGCAATGACTTTGTCGTGATTGATGCGATTAATCAAACCATCGATTTAACGGAGGAACAGATTCGTGCGATTGCGGATAGACGTTTTGGAGTGGGCTGTGATCAGTTATTATTGGTTGAGCAATCCCAGAACCCGGCTGTCGATTTTCGATATCGCATTTTTAATGCAGATGGTGGCGAGGTGGCGCAATGTGGGAATGGTGTGCGTTGTTTTGCGCGGTTTGTGATTGATAAAGGACTAACAGATAAAACAACGATTGCCGTTGAAACAAACTCGGGGATTGTTTATCCCACGGTTGCAGGAAAACTAATTCGTGTTGACATGGGGCGACCACAATTTTCACCTGAAGCACTTCCCATGTTAGCGGAGAGGGAAACCAATCATTATGCGCTAACCCTGGAAAGTGGCGTCGTAGAAATCGGTGCTGTCTCAATGGGGAATCCGCATGCGGTATTGCGGGTAGATGA
>VAPK010274955.1_pt1 | contig 23053 bp, 10 predicted proteins | sample 3395031 | NCBI WGS metagenome assembly VAPK01 (sample SAMN08290443, study PRJNA428436) | hydrothermal vent metagenome | isolation source: Deep-sea hydrothermal vent chimney 1 | place: Pacific Ocean: Juan De Fuca Ridge
ACCAACTGGTATAAGGCAATTACAAGAATAGCACCATTGAGCAGATTTTCATTGGGTTTTGATGGGGGAACGGAAAATGGTCGTTTCTATATGGGTATTTCTGCACAAAACCAAGCAGGTATCTTATTGAATAATGATTTTGCCAGATATACGGCACGTTTCAATTCAGAATGGGATATAGCACCATGGTTGAGCTTTGGTGAAAACTTTCAGGTCACCTATAGATCGGTTATTGGTGGTTTTGGAGGTGAAGGCGGTATCGGTGGTTCAGATGATGAATCCGTAATACTTTCTGCATTTCGTATGCCCACTATAATTCCCGTACGCGATGAATTTGGCAGTTTTGCCAGTACCAGGGCGGCAGGTTTTAACAATCCAAGAAATCCTGTTCGGGTATTGACTCAAGACGTCGGTTCTGACAAATCGTTTGCCATTGGTGGTTTTGGAAATTTTTACCTTTTATTAAAACCCTTTGATGGCTTGACAGTTCGCTCTAGTCTTGGGGGACAATATAGTAACAATCATTTCGTAAACTATAGTTTTAGATATTTAGGGGATTCAGAGCCGCAAGCCAGTAATGGTTTTGCAGAAGGAAGTAGTTATGGTTTCCAATGGACCTTTACAAATACTGCCACCTATGAAAAACTGTTCGGGAAGCATAAAATCAAAGCTTTGGCAGGTATAGAATCTTTGAATACCGGTGCAGGTAGGTTTGTCAATGGATCGGGAATCAATCCGTTTTCAACAGACCTTGACTTTCAAAGTTTGAGCGTGGTTCAAAGCCCGGTTGTAAGCAGTGGGCAGTTTAAAGGTGTGAATTTTTATTCCCTGTTCGGAAAACTCGATTACAACTTTGACGAAAGATACTATATAACTGGGGTTATTCGTAGAGACGGGGCTTCTCGTTTTGGGGGCAACAATAGGTATGGTACGTTCCCTGCCTTTTCTGCCGCTTGGCGAATTATTTCAGAACCCTTTATGCAAAATCAAGATTTGATATCAGATTTTAAAATTCGTGGAGGATGGGGCGAAATGGGCAACTCCAATAATGTGGATCCCAATAACCAATATTCACTCTATGCATCAAATAGGGCTAGAACTTTTTACCCGATCGACGGGCAAAACAGTGGGGCGAACGAAGGGTTTGCAGCAAGTCGTATAGGAAACCCCGATGCAAAATGGGAGACCAGTACCAGTACCAATATCGGGTTTGATATTGGTTTCTTTGATAATAAATTGGAAATTATTCTAGATTGGTGGAAAAAAGATACCAAAGATCTTTTATTTGAATTGGGATTGGCGGGTGTTACCGGAAATTTTGCAAGTGCTCCTTCTGTAAATATTGCCAGTATGGCAAACTCGGGTGTTGATTTCCAATTGGTAGGTCGAGGTAATATCACAGAGGATCTATCCTTTCAAGTTACTTGGAACAACTCCTTCTTAAAAAACGAGATAACTTCACTGGCACCAGGTCTTGATTTCTTCGATGGTCTTCGTAGCTATAGAGGTAACCAAGCCGTGCGGAATTTCGTCGGCCAACCCTTGTCTTCTTTCTTTGGATATAAGGTAGATGGATACTTTAACACTCAGGCAGAGGTAGACGCTTTCACACAGGCAAACACTGCTGGAGATGGACCTTTCAAGGACAATGCCGCGGTTGGTCGATTTAAGTATGTGGATGTAAACGGGGATGGGATAATTTCACCTGATGATAGAACCTCTCTTGGTTCTGCTGTACCTGATTATACTGGTGGCATCCTTATTGAATTAAAATATAAGAATCTAGAATTAACAACCGATTTTTATGCCTCTGTGGGCAATGAAATATTCAACCAATCAAAATGGTTTACAGATTTCTTTGGTACTTTTGAAGGATCGGCAAAAGGGGTTAGGGCCAAGCAATCATGGACTCCGGAATTGGGGAACAATGCCGCCACCCCAATTTGGGAGAGTGAATCAAGTATCTTTACAAGTGCTGCATCAAATTCATGGTATGTTGAGGACGGTAGCTATGTAAGATTGCGACGTCTCGCACTTTCCTATAGTTTCGATGACCTATTGATTGAAAAAATGGGCTTGAGCAAGTTGAAAATTGGGCTTGCCGCCAATAATATTTGGACGCTTACGGACTATAGTGGACTGGATCCTGCTATTGGGGGGGGCGCCGACACCGATTTTGGTATTGATGTGGGTAGCTACCCAGTATCGCCAAGTTATATGTTTAGCCTTGAATTGGGTCTGTAATTTTACAACATCTTAAACGACTTAAAATAATGTATAGATTTTTTATATCTTTAAACAAAAATTAAACTATGAAAACAATAAGTAAATTTAAAAAGATGACCGTCCTCATCGGTGCCTTTCTAATGATCGGCGTATCATGTAGTGACGAGTTTTTAGAGGTGCTACCAACCGGCTCTTTGGCCGATGCTCAAGTAGGCACCAAAGATGGTATCAACGGGCTGTTGATAGGTGCCTATTCAGCTTTGAACGGTGTTTTTGGAAACCGTTTTGAAGGCCCTAACCATTGGATTACCGGATCCATTATGGGAGGTGATGCCAATAAAGGAACGGATGCAGGGGATTACAATAGCATCAACCCAATTCAAAGGTACGAGATAGATGCCACCAATGGTGATATGAACAACTTCTGGAGAGGGCGCTATGAAGGTATAGTCAGGGCAAATGGTGTGCTTTCGGCCTTGGCCGATGCAACCGATGTCACCCCTGCAGATGCCACCCGTATAGCTGGCGAGGCGCGAATGCTAAGAGGGCATTTTTATTTTGACCTTAAAAAACATTTTAATAGTATTCCATATTTCGATGAAACAGTAGCTTCAGTTGATATTGTATTGATTCCGAACTCTCCAGACGTTTGGGATAAAATAGAGGCTGATTTTCAATTTGCCTATGATAACCTACCTGGCGATAATGGTCCGGGACGTGTAAATAAATGGGCAGCAGCGGCGTATATGGGCAAGGCAAAATTATATCAACAAAAATTTGGCGAGGCTAAAACTTGGTTTGATGATGTAATTGCCAATGGCACCACTTCAAATGGTTTGAAATATGCCTTGTTGGACAATTATCCTCAAATATACAATGCAGAGAACGACAACCACGCCGAAGCGGTTATGGATGTAGAATCTGCCAATAATACGGGTAACGTACAAAATGCCAATGCCTTTGATGATTTGAACTACCCCTACAACACTGGCCCAGACGGCCCGGGTAATTGCTGTGGGTTTTTTCAACCTAGTTTTGAATTAGGCAATTCATTTCGTACAGAAGGTGGATTACCGCTATTGGACAAATCGTACAATAGTCCTGCCAAAGCTTTGGTGACGGATTATAATGTAGAGTCCGATGCTGCATTCACACCAGATGCCCAACCACTTGACCCAAGAATAGACCATTCTATCGGTAGAAGAAGTATTCCTTATTTGGATTGGATCGCCCACCCTGGAAAGGCATGGATTAGAAGCCAGCCTTATGCGGGACCTTATTCACCTAAAAAGTACATCTACTATAAGTCACAAGAAAACAGCTTTACAGATGGTAGTTCTTGGACCCGTGGTTATGCCATCATGAACTATACGATAATTAGATATGCAGATGTATTGTTAATGGCCGCTGAGGCTGAAATAGAAGCGGGATCTTTGGCCAAGGCCATGGAGTATACGAATATGGTGCGGGCAAGAGCTGCAAAGGCCGAGTTTTGGGTCAAAAACCCCGATGGGTCAGACGCTGCAAATTATCAAATCTCAGAATACCCGGCATCTCAGTTTGCATCAAAGGCCTCTGCTACAATGGCAGTTCGTTTTGAACGTAAATTAGAACTATCCGGTGAAGGGCATCGCTTCTTCGACTTGGTTCGTTGGGGTATTGCAGCCGAAGAATTAAATGCTTATTTGGCCTATGAATCGAATTTTCTGGTCACCAAATTTGGTGGTGCAAGTTTTTCTGCGGGAAAAAATGAGTACTATCCCATTCCGCAGGCTCAAATTGATATTCAAGGTTCTGATGTGTTGACACAGAATCCAGGGTATTAAAAAGTTATTTTTTACACTAGAAAAAAGCTGCTCTAATGAGCAGTTTTTTTTTGGTTTTTCATTTTTCTTCGATCATCTTTGTAATCTTTAGAATATCTGTATTGATTATCAGAAATAAACATGAAAAATATACGCTTCACAAGGCTTGGTTTAATTATTGCCACTCTTTCGGTTTTCATTTGGAGGTGTAAAGACAAACCTCCTTCCTCCATGTTCACTAAAGTAGATGCCTCAGAATCTGGGTTGAATTTTATCAACCAACTGACTGAAAACGATTCCGTCAATATTTTGGATAATGAATTTGTGTACAATGGTGCGGGGGTTGCTCTTGGTGATGTCAATGGAGATGGTCTTGACGATATTTTTTTAGCGGGCAACCAAGTCGACAACAAACTCTTTATCAATAAGGGAAAATTGAAATTCAATGATATCTCACAAACTGCCCATATACAAAAACCAGATTCGTTGATGTGGTCTTCAGGTGTTTCTATTATTGATATCAACCATGACGGTAAATTAGACATCTATGTTTGCAATACCTTTAGAAAAGGAGAAAAACAACGTGCCAACCTTTTGTACATCAATCAGGGGAACAATGCTAATGGCACTCCTTCTTTTACAGAAATGGGGGGGGTATATGGTGTTGCCGATACTAGCTATTCTTCACATGCCCAGTTCTTTGATTATGACAATGATGGCGATTTGGATCTTTTTATAGGCGTAAACCGTATTGATGGCATAGATCCTGGTGAATTCAGACCCAAAGACGATGATGGCACTTCAAAAAGTAGGGACGTACTGTACGAAAATCAGCAAAATGACAGCCTTGGGCATCCAAAGTTTGTGGATGTTTCCCAAAATGCGGGCATACGTTACCACGGCTACAGCCACAGTACCTTAATTCATGATTTCAATGAGGACGGATGGCCTGATCTTTACGTAGCCAATGATTTTCTAAGTAATGATCTAATATACATTAACAACCAAAATGGCACATTTACCAATCGAGCTGGAGATATTTTCAAACATTTTAGCCTTTCCTCTATGGGAAGCGACATTGCTGATGTTGACAACAATGGCCGAATGGATATTATTACAACGGAAATGCAACCGTACTACAATAAACGCAAAAAACTTTTCCAAGGCCCCAGTAGTTATCAAAAAGAGATTTTTACCAGAAAATACAACTACGAATACCAATATGCCCGAAACACCTTGCAACTGAACTGGGGTATCAGCTCAGAAACCCAATTACCCATTTTTGCGGATATCGGCATGCATGCAGGAGTACAGGAGACCGATTGGAGCTGGGCACCACTATTTGCAGATTACGATAACGATGGTTGGCAGGATCTTTTTATCACCAACGGCTTCCCAAAAGATGTAACCGATAGGGATTTTGGAGATTTTAGAATAACCGCCAGTAGATTGCTCAGTAAAGAAAAATTGATTGCTGCCATCCCAGAGATTAAGATACCCAACTTCATTTTCAAAAACAATGGGGATTCCACTTTTGATGATGTCACTAAATCATGGGGGCTAAACTTTGGAACGTTCTCTAACGGTGCCGTTTATGGAGATTTAGATCAAGACGGAGATTTGGATTTGGTCGTCAACAATATCAATGACCCTGTTTTATTATTGGAGAACCATTCTTCTCAACTTTTACATGAAAAACATTATTTGAGAATAAAATTAATCGGAACCAATAAAAACCAAGCGGCCATAGGTGCTATGGTAGAGGTTTACTATGATGGTATGTGCCAAAAGAAATCACTATTGTCAGGTAGAGGCTATCTTTCACAGCCAGAACAAATACTACATTTTGGTTTGGGCAACAATGCCAAGGTAGACAGTATCTACATTAATTGGCCTGGAGGAAACAAGCAAGAATTAACTAAAATCAGCACTGACACTACCTTGAACATCGTGTACCGACCAAATATACCTATCGTGAGAAAATTAAGGGATACCTTAGACAAAACATTGGTAAAAGAGGTCTCCGCGAAATATAATTTAAAGCATCTAGGCGCTGATTTCGATTTCATTGACTTTAACTTTCAGCGTACACTGCCCCATAAATTTTCTCAATATGGCCCATCTATAGCTATTGGTGATGTAAATAATGATGGATTGGATGATATGTTCGTAGCCGCAAGCAGAAAATACAAGGAAAAATGGTTCTTGCAAAAAAAGAACGGAAAGTTCGAACAGAAAGAAGTGGCCTATAAACAAAATGAGCAATTAGAAGAAGAGGATGCAGGCACTTTACTTTTCGATGCCGATAATGATGGTGATTTAGATTTATACATAGCAAGAGGTTGTGGGCAATATCCAACAGGCCATGATTATTATAAGGATGTATTGCTTATCAATGACGGAAAAGGAACATTTACAGAAGCAATCAACGGCCTTCCAAATCTAAAGATAAACTCATCGACTATTAGAGCAGCGGACTTTGATCAAGACGGTGATTTGGATCTTTTTGTGGGCAGTAGGGTTCAGCCTTTTTCGTATCCCATGTCAGAACGATCCTATATTCTACGAAATGAAAGCACCCAAAACAATCCAAGTTTTGTAGATGTAACTGAAAAAATATCCAAAGAACTTATTTCGCCAGGTTTGATAAGCGATGCTCTTTGGACCGATTTTAATGGCGATTTTTGGCCAGATTTGATTCTAGCCGGCGAATGGATGCCCATACGCTTTTTCAAAAACAACAAAGGTACTTTGGTCGAGATTACAGATACTACTGGCGTAGAAAATCAATTGGGATGGTGGAACAGTCTTGCAGCCGTTGATATTGATAATGATGGTGATATGGACTATATAGCCGGTAATTCTGGAAGTAATATTAATTTTCAGGGTAATCTCGAACAACCTGTACGTGTATATGCAAAAGATTTGGATGAAAATGGCACTATAGACCCATTGATTTCATATTATTTAAGGGATAGTATCGGTACAAAACGAGAATATCTGTACCACCCCTGGCAAGATGTCACCAAACAATATGTGGGTATTCGAAAAAAATTCAACTCATTTGGAGAGTTTGGTACTTCAACACTTCCAGAAATGTTTTCCGATGGACTTCTGGACGACGCTACGGTATTGTCATTCAATTACATGGAATCTTCTTGGATAGAAAACCTTGGAAATAGCAAGTTCGAACTACACCCGTTACCTATTGAAGCACAATTGGCCCCTATCTATGGTATATTACCCATAGATTTAAATAATGATCAAAACACAGACCTCCTTCTTATCGGAAATGATTACGGAATGGAAGTACAGCAAGGCAGGGCAGATGCTTTGGTAGGGCTTGCCTTTAAAAATGACGGTAAAGGTAATTTTACCCTTATCGCTCTTGAAGAAAGTCGTTTTTTTGTACCAGGTGACGGAAAAAGCTTGGTTTCTTTGAATATTGCCAATGAAAAAACGTTAATCGTAGCATCACAAAACAATGATTCCCTACGAGTTTTTGAACCTACAAGAAAACCACTCCAGAAACTAGTAGGACTACGACCCAACGAAGTAAAGGCCAAAATCTTATATCAAAATGGGAAGCAAAGCACACAGGAGTTTTATTGGGGGAATACGTTTCAATCCCAATCCAGCAGGTATGTAATCTTAAAGAACGGCATTAAAGAAATTCACCTTTATGATAATTTAGGTAAAGAAACCAGAGTAATCAATCATTAAATACTTCAGGTTTTAGTGCTCATTTTTATGCTTATAATCCCCAAATCTATATTTTACCGTTCGCTTTAGGGGGATGTTCATTCCTTTGGTTTCTTCAAGCCAATCGTAAATTGCAGCGGACATCGATTCAGCAATATCTTGTTTATCTGGGTCAGCAATAAGGTTGTACATTTCCTCAGGGTCGTTTTCTAGGTCGTACAATTCATTACGGTCCCAAATGCCCTGGTACTTCATATACTTGTACTTATCAGTTCGCATACCGAACACGGTCGGCGTCATAGGAAAATCATACTCCCAATAATATTCGTAAAACACTTCTTTTCTGGAAGTGGCATTTGCATCTCCCGTTAAAATAGGAATAAAAGAAACCCCTGGCATATTGTCTGGCTGCTTCACCCCTGCCTCGGCCAATACTGTAGGACCAATATCTATATTTTGTACCATTTGCTGCGGGGTCTTTCCCCCTTCAAACAATTCAGGGCATCTTACCAATAACGGAACCTTGACCGATTCTTCATAAAAATGACGCTTATCGATCAAACCATGTTCTCCCCAACTGAAACCGTTATCCCCCATATAGATGACCAAAGTAGATTCGTCCAAACCTTCTTTCTTTAAATATTCCATAACCGTGCCCACACTCTCATCTACACCCAAAAGCGTCTCACAATAATCAACCACCATCTTATGTATATCAAGATTGTCATGGTACATATAATCTACACCATGCCAACTTATTCGCTGGTCGGCGACCCACTGCGGCCATTTCAGGTCACGATATGCCCCAGTCTTGGTCTGGTCGTAGGTGGTAGGCAGATCTATCTGTTTTCCCTTATATTTTCCTTTATGGCGACGTGCAGGTTGAAAACCTGCATGAACTGCCTTATGTGATAAATACATGAAAAATGGTTTTTTCTTGTCCCTTTTATCCAACCAATCGATTGCATGCTCCGTTAAAAGATCGGTGATATAGGTAGAGTCTTTGTAAGTGGTTCTTTTTCCATTAATATTCAAGGTCGGGTTATAGTAGACGCCTTGCCCAACAAAACTCTCCCAATGGGTAAATCCTGGTTGGGGCTTATCACCGTGATCACCCATATGCCATTTTCCGAAAAATCCCGTTTGATAACCTGCTTTCTCTAAATACTGCGGAAAATAGGTCAGATTACCAGGGTCAGGGGCTTGATTGTCAACAATGGTGTGGGAATGTGAGAACTGTCCGGTCAAGATCGAGGCCCTGCTTGGCGAGCACAAAGAGGTGGTTACAAAAGTATTGGGCAGATAGGCTCCTTCAGCAGCTAACTTGTCCATATTTGGGGTTTCTAGCCAAGGCACCTTTCCTGTAAAGCCCATATAATCATACCGATGGTCATCAGTCAAAATAAAAATTATATTTCTAGGCTTCTTTTTTACCTTGGCCTTAAATACAGCAGAACCATCTTCTAAAATACCTAATGTATTTGGATCACTATTGCTCAGGAAGAAAAAACATCCTATAAGTAGTATTGAAATCTTTAATGTTCTCATATTTAAATTGGGTGTTTTAGTTATTATTCAATATCGCCATGTTTTTTATATGCTTTCCAAAAATCATCGTGCATGGCATCTTCGTCTATTTTAGTATAGACCCCTATGTTGCGTTGGGTATTTTCAGGAGGAGTGGTTCTTTGATCCAAAACGGCAAAAGATGGGTTGACTATAGCCTCTACCAAAGCTAGATCCCACATAATCCAGTTTTCATTCGCACCACCATTGATTTCACTCCATCGTTTAGCCAATATCTTAGCATTCTCAGTATTTATATTCTCGAGGTGTTCCAGTGTTTTCTTCTTTTCAAATATAAACCGATCCACCATACTAATAGGAAGCATTATCAGATCCAGGCCCTCGGTATTAAACAACACATCCAAGGCATTCAAATCGTTTCTTGCATTGAAGGAATTTTTGTTCCATACGCCTGTGATGGCATCGTAGCGAGTACCCAACATATAGACCTTGATATTCGGAATGATTTCGGGAGCTGTTAATATAGCAGCGGCCACGTTGGTAGCAGGACCGAAAATGCTAATATTGAGTTTACGATCCTCTGAATAGGTTTTTGCCGTTTCAATTATAAAATCAATACCAGCAGCTTTCGGAATCTGTGCCCCTTCATAAAAACCCCAAGCATAACCTACCATTTTTGAAGCCCCCACAGGGTGTGGTATATCAATTCGGCCCAAAGATTCAAGCAGTTTCTCATTGAGATCCTGACCTATGCCCACCGTATTGATGTCTTTGGTTTTGTAGATATGCCACATATCATCGGTCACCAATTGCGGATTGTTGAAATGTGCCGATACCACGCCTACCATATTTATATTGGTATCCAATACGGCTCGGGTCAATGCGTATAGGTCATCCATCTCGTTTCCCGTATCAGTGTCTACAATCAAATCCAATTTTTGGGCAGTGCTATTGAAAACTCCAAGGGTAAACAATAATACTATACCCAATCTCATCTGCTTTATCATTTGACCGTGAATTTTTGAACCCTCCAATTGAATACCTCGGTTACGTAAATAGCGCCCGACACGTCAACCGCTATACCATGAGCTGCACGAAACTGTCCCGTTTTTTTACCTGGGTTTTCATAGGCTCCCAGTATTTTACCTTTTAAACTGAGATGGAGTATTTTTTCATTGTTTCCATCAGTCATGTACAAGGTGTCTTTGTAAATAGCTAGTCCCCACGGGGTACCGAGATTCGTCCATGACTCCAAGAAATCACCATTGGCATCGAACAGTTGAATTCGATTGTTGTGACGGTCGGCCACATAGACTGTTCCCTTTTTATCGACCACAATATTATGTGGATTATCAAAATTACCGTCTTCCGTTCCTTTCTCTCCCCATGTCTTTAAATAATTGCCCTCATGATCGAACATTGCAATTCTGGAATTACCATAACCGTCGGCTACATATATTTTTCCGTCTTCAGCAAAGGCAACGTCGGCAGGTTTAAAAAAGAGTGCCGTATTGCGTTCTTTATCCAATAAACCACTGCTCTCTTTTCTTCCCAGAACCATTTCAATTTTACCTTTCGGACTGACTTTGAGCACAACATGCAATTCTAGATCGGTGACCCAAATATTATCTTGATCATCAATACGCAGACCATGAGGAGCCATGAGCATACCATTTAACCATGATTTGACAAAACCGCCCTTTTCATCGAACTCCAATAATTTCTTGGTTCCGGCATTAAGAACAAAAACATGGCCTTTTGAATTGATGGCCACGCCCGTTGGCGTCATCAAATTGGCATCAAAAGGTATTTTGAGAAACTCTTCTTGCGGCTGCAAATCGAATTTTGGCGTTTCTTGAGAAAACCCATTAAAAACAATAAAAGCCATTGCAAGTGCGTAAAAAATATTTTTCATGATACGTGTTTTATTATTTTCTTTTTTGCTCGATAAACCAAGTGTACAACGCTTCCGTATTATACGCTTTGACCCAAGAATCATGGCCGACTCCTGGGTATTTTGTGAATTTCACATCATAATTCATTTCTTTAAGCCTTTTCACCATTGCCTCGGATTCTGATATGGGAATGGACGCATCTTCTTCACCGTGAAAGACCCAAATGGGCATTTCTTTATCGATCCATGCGGCATAGGGTACAGGAGTCATTCCGCAGACCACGGCCAGTGCCGCAAATTTATCAGGATATTGCACAACCATTTCCCATGCGGCTCCTCCTCCTCGGCTGAGTCCTGTTAAATAAATACGGTTCTTATCTATATTATTATTTTCTACAATACTATCAAGCAATTGATTGACAGCTCGTGTGTTCCACCACTTTTTTTGATTCGGGTTTTGGGGCGCCAATATCAAAAAAGGAAATTGCTTGCCCTGAGCTATCAATTTTGGTGGGCCATTTCGCTTAACGGCAACTAGGCTATCACCCGACTCACCTCCCCCATGCAGAAATAATAGCAAGGGAAATTTCTCATCAGAACTGGTTTCATAATCTTCGGGGTAGTACAAATAGTAATTCAATTTTTCAACGGTAACCGTTTTCATTTCTGCATCTATCAATTGCGAGGTAGATTGTGCAGCACAGCCTTGTAAAAGAAATAAAACTGGAAAAAGGTAAAAAAAATTTCTCAAGACTATTTATATTTTGTACCAATTTACAAAAAGCCAATGAATGAAATTGCCCCATTACATAAAAGTTGAAGCAAAAAAACAGTCTCTTAAAAAAACAATAGAAAAAGGCACCCAAAGGCGCCTTTTTCTATTGTTTCGAAAATTGCATGATTTATCTGTACAAGGTAAAGTGGCCTACGTAACGTATTTTACTCTTGTCATTTGCATTTATTACATACCAATAATCTCCTGTAGGCAGTTCATTACCTTCATAGGTACCGTCCCAAGCATCTATTTGGTTCAAAATGGCCACCACCCTTCCGTATCGATCATAGATTTTAACTTCTATATTCGGGAAGAATTCTCGGTTTTCAGGAGACCATTTATCATTGTTGTTATCGCCGTCAGGGGTAAAGAAATTCGGAATCTCCAACATACCTGTAAATTCAAATGGTATGGTAACCACAGCTACACATCCCCCTTCATCCCTAACCTCTACGGTAACAACCGTACTTTCATTCGTTAAGAACACGGTTTCGGTTCCAGTGGATTCACCCTGAAAGAAAAATTCATAGTTTCCGTATCCACCTTCCGCACTGGCGGTTACTTCGTTCGGGCCGGTTTTTTCAGCTACCAATGTAAGAGGGTCGTACACTTCGGTCGAGAACTCCACAAAATTGGTACATCCGTTTTGGTGGTAGATATACACGATATGGTCACCCGCAGGCAAATCGCCCCAAGTAGTCTCTATTCCTGCCAAGGCACTGATCGCATCTGTAGGGTCAACTGGATCCAAGGCGAACAATAAATCTGGTAACAGGCTGGTGTCTTGCATATTCACCGTTGCCGTACTGTTGGGGAATATACCTTCACAACCATATTGAACATCTGGTTCGGCTGTAAGGTCAACCCCGATGGCAATAGGTATAATTAAATCTGCGGTACAGCCATTTGCATCTTGTATCAAGATAATATAAGATTCACCACCTATCAGGTTATCAAAGAACAGATTGTCATTTCGAACGAAAACCTCGCTTCCGTCAGAATTTGGACCAATTAGTTTGGTCTCATAGTACAAAGTAATAGAGGTAAACGTACTGTCAACAAAAGGAGTTCCACCAACAATGGCTATCTGTGCAGTACCATCTTGAAAACCGATACAGGTTTCAGGGGACGAGTCAACAAGGGTAGCGGTCAATATTTCAGGTTCGATAACCTCTATAACATCCCTTTCAAAACACCCGTTCTCATCTTGTATCAAGATCTCATAACTACCCACTGCCAATTCATCAAAGGTATAGATACCCGGAGTTGTGATCTCACTAAAGAATTCATTGAAATTGGGTGCTATGGCAAATTGTATCAATCCTACACCACCACTTGTCACTTCTATTGTAATGGTACCATCTTGTTCGCCATTACACGTTACAGGGGTTGATGCCACAGTATAAATAATCGGTTCTGGTCTTACTATTTCAAATGGTCCCGCTATATCACTACAAGTGGCTCCACTTATTACGGCGATATAATAATCGGTTCCTTGTGGTAGCCCCTCAAACGTACCATTGTCTTGAGGTCCTCTAAAAACAGTTGCCGTTGCGGCCGGTGCAAATGCATCAACGGGATCGCCATTGTACAAGGTGAACATTTCGCCACCTACTCCCCCATTGATAAAGGACTCTATTCGACCATCAAGCTCAGAGGCACAAGAAATATCATCGGGCAGGTTTGGTAACAGGGTTATACCTGTAGCATCTGTCATGGTAATACCGTTTGATCGAACGGGCATACATGTATTCGATGCATTTTTCTTACGAACATCGAATTGATAAAGTATTCCTGCAATACCGATAAACAGTTCTGACGTTCCTACCATATCGGTATAAGAACCAACCTGAACCCCATTTTCAAATCTAAGATACTCATAGGTAAATGACGGGTCGGGGTTCTCAATGAACAAACGAATCTCTCCATTACCACCGCAACCAGGCACCTTGGTCTGTACCAATTTGGGTTCTACAGGTGGGGGTGGGTTTACAAAATATGGTATTGTCACAAAAATACAGCCATAACTCGATGATACTTCTATCGCGTACCAACCTCCGCTAATAAATCCACCACTAGCACCTATAAAGGTGGGGGTGTTCTGTAATCCGCTGGTCGAAGCGATGTCGGTATTGTCGTTGCTGTTCAAATACAGTAATCTATAGTTGTAACCCGCACCTGCAAAACCTCCGGTCGCACCTGCGGTTGCCGTAGTGGCATCTCCCGTTGTAGGATCATAGGCTTCCAGAATGGCATTATTGCCATTCGGACATTGTAATGCCAGCGGTTCGCGTATACCCGCATCAATTGGCGGAACAATGGGCAAATTGATATCAAAGGTAGCTGTACAGCCTTCCACATCGCGTATTTCGACCCGATAATCACCACTTGCCAAGTTTTCAAATTCATTGTTGTTCGAATAAGGCACAACTTCAACATAACCAGAACCACCATCTCTCAATAATCTGAATTCGTAGGGCGTAGTATCCCATCCATTTATTCCGGTTGCTTCTATTTTACCTGTATTGTCATTACAGCTCACATTACCTATTTCCACAGCAGAAACATCCAAAGTTCCGTTCGGGGTACGTATCGTTGCCACATTACTATCAGAGGTACAGAAAGGCATTGCAGTTGAAACCACTTCTACAAAGAAATTCCCCCCGGGCAGGCCAGAAATCGTTTCCGGGTTGTTGGCCGTATCAAAATTACCCGTGGCCAAAGGCGTTGTCTTTGTTATATCGCTTCCTTCGTACACGGTATAAGAATATAAGCCCGTATAATCGGTAACTTCGATAGATAAGGCTCCATCACTGGCACCAAAACATTGTATTGGTTTGGCCTCACTAATTACCACCGTTGGTTGTATGGGCTCAACGACCGTATGTTTGGGCATGGGGTATACACATCCAAAAGGTTCATTGTCTTGAATCTCGAAAAGATAATCGCCTGCCGCTGGTAAGAATACATCCACATAGTTGTTACCGGGAGTGTTGGTTACAGGGGCAACAGCAACGGCAGATATAGTAGATACCGTGAAATCAGCTGTTCCGACCACCTCAATGCGTACACGCTCTGGATCCCTACAATTCAAGGGGTCGATCTGCACTATAGACGAAGTAACGTCCATTGGTGGGTTTATACTGACATTTGCAGTCGCCTGACATCCGTTGTCATCAATGGCATATACGGTTATATTCTGTACACTACCATTGTCAACAATCTCAAAAGTGTTACTGGTCTGGTAGTTTTCAAAACCTGTTATACTATACCGATAGTTTGCTGGGGTACCGGGACTCGTTAGCGTTACCGTAATTGTTGTAGAACTAAATCTATTCGCTCCTGGCTCACAAGTGAAATCAGGTGCTGCTGCACTAATAGAGAAAACAGGAGGTTCAACAATAATCAATTCACCTGACAGGTCGGTACAGTTTCTTGTGGATACCACCTCAACCTCATAGCTGCCCGGGGGCAAACCTGGGAAAGATCCTGATGCATTGTTGGTAATCAACGCTCTCGAAACGAAGTCCACTAAACGGTAGTCTATCGGTCCGTCGGCATCGGTTCCTGCTTGAAGCACAATATCGATACTTCCGTCATCGTCACCAGTACAAGTCACATTTTCAGGCGTTGTAGGTAATATTACCGGTACAACAGCAGCATCTAAGGTGATATTCGAAACCAAGAAGGTACAGTTCGAAACACCATCGGTTACCAGATTATCGGTTACCAATACCTGATAGCTTCCCGGTCTCATTCCCGTAAATACAGGATTGTTATTTTGTGATATGCTTACAGGGTTGCTAAGATAATCGGTACCGGTAAGGGCATAATCAAAATCACCACTACCTCCATTCGGAATTATCGTTATTACACCATCCGCATCATTACAGGTAGTTTCGGTACTGAAACCTCCAGAAGCTGAGAGAAATTCATAAACTACAGCGGTTCCTTGGCTTGTACAACCGTTCGCATCTATAACATCAACAAGATAATTGCCGGGTGTGCCTACCGTAAAGGTATATTCCCAATTACCAGCGTTCAATACCCCAAACTGGGTATCACCGCCCAAGGTAAATCTAGGAGTGTCAACTGTTGCAGGTACACTAACGATAATATCGAAAGAAGGCGATGCAACGGCACATTGGTTATCGACCACAAATGTTGGTACGGGCAATGCCGGGTCCAAAGGAATGATCTCGGCAATTGCAAACGAGGTACAACCAAGGTTATCTCTTACATAAACATCATAATTGCCCGCTGGGCCGAAAAAGGTCGTCGCAGGTGTGAAATCACCTGGTGTTGGGGGCACACTTACTGCCATAAAGGCAAAGGTGTAGGGGCCACCGGCACCACCGTTACCTTGTACGGTAATCGAACCATCAGCAGTACAGTTGGCCGGTGTCAAGGTCAAAATATCTATGGATGGAAGGTTCTGTACTATCGTTACAGAAGCTGCATCGGTACAATTATCGGTAAGGTCGGTCACTATTATTTGATAGTTGCCCGGAAGCGTTTCGTGTGTTCCCGAATGTGTTGGCGACACGTTGATCGGTGACTCCAAAGTAATTCGAACACCAGTATCAGTATTCAATAATTCGACCACAAGATCACTGTTGGGAGCAAACCCATTAATATCATAAGTGATTTGACCATTCCGGCTAATATCACAATACCCAGCAGTTGTACTGGCGGTAACATCCAAAGTAGATGGACCGTTAATTGGTGGAATCTCCACAAAATAAATACAGCCCGTACCTACATCGGTTACTTCTACCGTATAGGTCACCCCAAATTGCAGTCCATTGAATGTATGTCTTCTTGGTGGAATATTAGGCGTTACAGGTAGCGCTGGATCGTTCTCTAAACGAATCAAGAATGGTCCAACACCGCCAAAAATCTCTACGGTATTGCTAAAGCCCGTTAAAGTACAGACCGGGATAACAGAATCGGGAACAACGGTAACGGTAGTTTGTACTACGGTAACCGAATCAGTATCCCTACAGCCCAAAGCATCAATGGTTACAACGGTATAATTGCCCGGTGCCAAATTACTGAAAGTCTCGCTGGTACTGGCCGTTGGCCCTATTCGGGCAATTTCAGTACCGAATTCATCCTCTAAAATATACGTAAAATCAGGAGTACCTCCAGTAACATTCGTTATTTGAACCGTACCTTCTACGGCACTGGCACTACAAACCGCCAATGTTGGTACCACGGTCGCATCTGGTGGTGGGGTACTATCTAAAGGAATCGTTACGGAAGCCGGTAAGGTTTCACAGCCCCTTGAATCACGAACCACATACGCATAGGTCTGGCCGGCGTTCAGGTTCGAAAAAGTGGATTGTGTACCAAAAGCCCCACCATCAAAACTTATCAGATAGGCAGGAATACCACTAGTAGCATCTGGGGTTATGGTAACAATACCGTTGTTGTTAAGACCACAACTTGCCGGTGTGACCACTACAGTTGCGGGGTCTATTGATTGTGGCGGATTCAACGTAATCATGGTCGATTGCGCAATACACCCTTCATTGTCAGATACCCTAAAGATATAGTCTCCGGGTACGTTCGTATCATATAGGAAGTTATTCGAGGTAAATGGCACAGGAGCAGAAAAGCTTCCTCCGTTATCTGAACTTACCTCGTATAATTTAGGGGTGACACTTGCAAGATATCCTCCTGTAACAAGTACACGTATCTGTCCGTCTGCACCACCACAGGGTATTTCGGTCTCTATGCTTGTATTTACCCTTAACTGTGGACGAACCGTAATATTAATATCGTCACTACAGCTATTGCCATCAACTACCTCTAGGGTATAATTCCCCGGGCTAAGACCTGGGAATATGGGACTTGCCTGTAAAGGGCCACCATTGATCCTGTATTGATGGGTACCGATCGCCGCCGATCCCGCGGTAGAGGTCACGACCATTGTTGCCCCCGTTCCGGGAATATAACAGAAATCGGAAGCTACGGCATCTAAACTAATAGTCGGGGCATCTATAGGTGTAAGGGTGAAATTAAATGTGTCGGTACAGCCTTCGGCATCGGTAACCGAAAGGGTATAGCTGCCCGTTACTGAAAGATTACCAAAAGTCGGTCCAGCCTTAGGGCCTACCGTGGTAGCTCCTCCAGGAAATACCAATGTATACCGATTATTGCCCCAGCCACCGGAAGCATTGGCCACTACCCTGCCCAAATTGCCGTTCGCACAGCTCATTGCTGTCACCGTGCCGGTCAAGGCCAAGGGTGTAGCAGGTTCATCAACCGTAATGCTGGCCGTATCGGTACAACCCGTATCGGCATCGGTAACAGTAATAGTATATGTTCCTGCACCCAGAGCGGTAATATCGACTTCTCCAGCATTCTGGGGAGCGCTCTCTGCTCCAGCGTTTATATTATAGGTGTAGTTATTGGTGAATCCGTCAATAAGAAAAGTACCCGAACCATCAGTTGCACCCGTACATACTTTGGTATCGCCACCTGATTTTACACGAGCTCTGATCGAGCTGAGCAATGCAGGCGTAAAGCCCTCGGTATATGTACAGTTATTGGCATCGGTCACCTGAAAAATATACGATGTGGTCGTGCTCAATCCTATAAAGGTATCACTTGCGCCGTTGTTAATGGTAACCGGACTTATAATCGAATAATTAGTTATTGCCGCACTACTTGTTGCCGTAAGCTGAACATCAGAAGTATTGGTCATACAACTAATATTGCTTTGTACAAAATCGATATCGGTAGGTGGATCTACATCTGAAATAGTAATCGGTGTAAGTTCTAAACGGCATCCACCACCATCTTCTATCATCGGAGTGTAGGTACCAGCTACAAGATTAGGATATGACGTGGTCGCTGTAAAATTAAGTCCGTCAATACTAAAAACATATCCACTACCCGAGCCACCGCTTGCTGCGCCAAAATCGATTCGGCCACCAACAGTACCGCCGAGACCGTCACAGGTACGGTCTGCGATTTTAGTTGCAGATCCAACAATTACGCCAACGTTTGTTACCGTAACCGAAGGCATGGCCAAGGTACATTCAAAACTACCTTGTTGGTATCTTACCTCTAGATTGTTGTAAGTTCCTGCAGGAACCGATATTACAGGATTCGTATCCCAAGGGTCGCTAGAAGCTACACGAAATGAAAGATTATAGCCATTTGAATTTACTACATTGAAATTAATTTTCGCACCACCGTTTGAACAGGTTCCATTGGTACCCGTTGCATTTACTACTGGAGGTGAAAGGTTCTCTACGTTAGATGAGGCCGTAATCGTACACCCGTTACTATCGGTTATCAAAAAGTCATAAGTACCAGGGGAAGTTACCGTATATATCGTACTGCCTGTATACGAAGGACTAGCCGGACCAGCTCCATTTACAATAAAGGTATAAGGTGCCGATCCCCCGGTGGTATTGACCGTGATATCTACACTCGCAATGGTAGCACAACCAAAACTGCTGTTTACCTCGGTGGAGGCATCAAGAGCGGCCAAACCGTTTCCTATTACAATAGGGTTGTTGCTAGTATCCCGATCCTGTCGAGGTGGATCTATACCATTCAACAAATCTCCAGTACATTGTTGGGTCTCTACCTGAACTGTATACGTGCCAAAACCTACAGCTGCAAAGGTGTAGGTAGACGCAGGTATAAAAGCCGTAAATTCCTGAGGGGTGCCCATAGCATCCAACAAAGTATATTTATAGGGTCCCGGAACATTATTTGCAGTTGCTGTAACAGTACCCGTATCTCCTGAACATTGTGCATCGGTAAAAGTTACATCGATCGTAATATCTTGTTGCAGAATCTCAATTGGGGCATAAGGATACTCACATGCACCTGGTGTGCCCTGTTGACGTGCTTTGATATTGTAGATACCCGGCGACAAATTATCAAATACCGGTCCTTGCCACGGCCCAAAACCACTGCCGCTATCCATACTGTACTCATAGGCACTTGAAAGGCCCGTAATTTGTATTCGACCAGGTACTCCACAGATAAAATCGGTTTTTACAAACGTTTGGGTAATGGTACTCTTTGTAATTTCAAAATAATAATATGGGCCTGTACCATTCACACGAACACGAAATTCGGCTCCGGTCGAAGCTGAAATAGTGCTGGCATCGATATTAAATTGTTGTCCGGTCTGTACTTGCGTATACGAACACCCGGTTTGAGGGCAAGGAACATTTGTGTCAGGAGTACAAGATCCACTCAACTGTTCCCAAGAAACACTGCTAAAAGGTGCGCCTTGCAAAGAAATAATTCTATCATCAAAATTACCACAAAGGGTAAATCGGGCAATGGTACTACCATCATCGGCACATGTTACTTCCTCATCCGCCCCTTGAATAATAGTAGCGAACATGGGTGCGTTGATTACTTTTACGCTATTGTTCGATCTTGGTTCAAGAACACTATTGGAAGATTCACTCGTGGTATCCTCACTAGCACTGGTCGTAGAGGTTTCCAATATGGAAGCGACTTCGGTGATAAAAGTATATACTTTGGTATTTGCAAGAGCTGTGGTACATACTACTGATAGGCTTATCAATAGTAGCGCATACAGAATATGCCATTGTTTTTTTTGGAGCATAGGTTAAGTCGAATTTGGGCAAGAACATATGACCTGGGAATCACAATATTCTTTGGAGTAATTGTTTAAACTTATAAATTCTCTTTATATTTAACCCCTTAGGGTTTACCTTATATTATTCAACTAACGTTCTATTATGAAAAATAGTGTACTACTTACTTGCTTATTCGTTGTAATGCTTAACTACTCTTGCGCCCAAGACCCTCAAAATCAAGCAACTGTACCTACTAAAATAGCGTTTTCGGCGCAATTACTGATCGATGAAATGCAGATTCCTTGGGGTATGGCGTTCTTGCCAGATGGTAGCATGTTGGTTACCGAAAGATCTGGCACCCTCATTCATTTTTCCGATGGAAAAAAGACACAGGTTTCCAACGTACCTGAAACCTATCAAAGAGGACAAGGCGGACTGTTGGATATTGAACTGCACCCCAACTATGAAAACAACAGTTGGATCTATATTTCGTATGCTTCTTCCGATGGTGACGAAAAGGGAGGACACACCGCATTGATACGTGCAAAAATAAAAGATAATGCATTGATTGAAAATAAGTTACTGTACAAAGCCTCACCGAATACTACAAAGGGTCAACATTTTGGTTCGCGCATTGAATTCGACAATGATGGCTATCTTTATTTATCTATCGGAGAACGGGGTGAACGTGATGTAAACCCTCAGGATATTGCGCGTGACGGAGGCAAAATATATCGGTTTTTCGATGATGGAAGAATTCCTGAAGACAATCCTTTCGTCGGAACGGATGGTGCCAAAACGGCCGTTTACAGTTACGGACATAGAAACCCGCAGGGCTTGGTAAAACATCCTGATACCGGTGAAATATGGGATCATGAACACGGCCCCCGAGGTGGTGATGAAATCAATATTATCAAAGCAGGTGCAAACTACGGTTGGCCTGTAATTACGTATGGTATCAACTATAGCGGCACCCCTATAACCGATATCACCGAAAAAGAAGGAATGGAGCAGCCCATTCATTATTGGGTACCCTCCATAGCACCTAGCGGAATGACCTTTATCACTACAGACACTTACGGTAGCGATTGGAAAGGAAGCCTATTGGTGGGCTCACTTTCATTTCAATATCTTGAACGTTTGGAAATGGAAGGAACCAAAGTGGTCAACAGAGAAAAACTGATGATCGATATCGGCCGTGTACGCGATGTAAAAGAAGGTCCTGATGGTTTGATCTATGTGGCCGTGGAGGGAAAGGGAATTTATAAGTTGGTGCCTTCAACGCCGTAGTATACGTATGTCAGGGCGAGCGCAGTCGAGACCTCACCTAGTTGACAAAGAGGTCTCGACTGCGCTCGCCCTGACATCTAGGATAAAATGAACTGACCCTGTAGCAAAAATTCATGAAACTCTACTACGTCTATATGCTCTGATGGTCTAACCTATACAGGTTTCACAAATAATATCTCAAGAAGGTTTGACGAACATCAACAAGGCAGAAGTAAAAGCTGTTTCACCTACAAAAGAAGACCTGTTGAACTTATCTTTTGTCAAGAGTTCAATGATGCTGAACAAGCAATTTACTTTGAAAAGAAAATTAAAAAATGGAGCGGGAAAAAGAAACTGGCTTTGACCAATGAAGACTTTGATCTACTTCAGATACTGGCAGAATGTAGAAATAGTACGCATTCAGATTTTAAACCTTAATCAATTAAGGTCTCGACTGCGCTCGACCTGACAGACTTAATTAACGTTACAGGACTCAACTCACAACCCAATAACCATAGTTTTAAATAAAAGAAACCAATGAAAACACTGATCCTATTTTACCTAACAGCCACAACGGGTCTTTCCCTATTCCTTTTTCAAGACCCTGAACTTGAAGAAAGTATACAGCGTGGTAGCGAGATCTATGCCGATTTTTGCGTTACCTGCCATATGGAACAGGGCGAAGGTGTTATGAACGCTTTCCCCCCTTTAGCGAAATCCGATTATTTGATGAACAATCGTGAGGCAAGTATTGGGGGTATCAAATATGGTCAAAGTGGCGAGCTTATCGTCAATGGCATCGCCTATAACAGCGAAATGGCCCCTCTGGGGCTTGAAGATGAGGAAGTGGCCGATGTGATGAACTATATTCTTAATTCTTGGGGAAATTCTTCCAAAGATATGGTTACTTTGGAAGAAGTTGAGGCAATTTCAAAAAAATAAATCGCACATCACACTCCCGACACACGGATTACTTCGTTGCAAAAACGTTTAATCAGCTTCCAGTATCCAAAGCCTTTTTTACAGAGCCATGTTCTTTGAGCAATTTTTCGGCTTCGGCATAACCGAGATCCAAGCCCTCCATAACATAACGGACTCCACGATCCACCAATTTGGTATTGCTCAATTGCATATTGACCATCTTATTCCCTTTAACCCGACCAATTTTTATCATCAAGGCCGTAGAGATCATATTCAATACCAACTTTTGCGAAGTTCCGCTTTTCATACGTGTGCTTCCCGTAACAAATTCAGGGCCTACATTGATCTCAAT
>VAPK010031938.1_pt1 | contig 23037 bp, 22 predicted proteins | sample 3395031 | NCBI WGS metagenome assembly VAPK01 (sample SAMN08290443, study PRJNA428436) | hydrothermal vent metagenome | isolation source: Deep-sea hydrothermal vent chimney 1 | place: Pacific Ocean: Juan De Fuca Ridge
CATAAAAAAACCTGCTTCACCATCTTCCGCAACATCAACCGCATATCCTTGTTGCTGCAAATACTGTTGCAGTTGTTTTCTTAAATTGGGTTCGTCTTCAACAATTAATAACCGCATAATAGTTGTTACTGTGCGGTTATCCTGAACGTTTGAACTTTACCAGAAGGTAATAAAACTTTTATTTTATAAATTTGTTGTCCATTTTTTGTCACTGTTTTTGCAGAAAGAATACGACCGCCTGTTTTTTTCTTGATAGATTTTACTGCTCTATTTAAACCCTGGTTATTATTTTGAGCGAATTGAATATAACCAGAAGAAAGAAGCGGCGAGGCCTGACTAATCGCACTAAACAGCGAAATTAGAATAAAAATTGTTGCAGGCAATATTGAAAATTTCATGTGCTTTTTCCAGCTTGAGATGGGTGATTTAGTTTGGGCCAGAATTTATTCCTGACCCATACTTTAAGGATAACCAAGCCATTCACGTTTAACCAGATTTATTGCATTTTTAATGGCGGGTTAAAGCATTTCCAACTAATGCACCAAAAACTGCGCCACCAAAGGTTGCCGCTGGATCGCCATGACTTACGTCGTTTGCAATTGACGAGCCGATTAAGCCACCGGCTAAAACAGGCAATGCATTACCTGGATGAAGATCAGCATTAATGAATACTCGTGTTGATAAATGGCGTGGTTGTACATAGGTATCACGGTAGACATGTCTTTCAGAATAATGATGGCCTCGTCTCCAGCCCGAGTGTTTTCTGTGTGAACGGTTACATACTTTTATATATCGTTTACCATGATGGCCGTAGTTATGATGTTTACGATAATGACGGTGTCCACGGTAGCGATCATGGCGGTGGTTAGTGTATGCCCACTGTCTACGATGATTATTTTGGCGATAACTACGTTCCTGACGTGGTTTTTCATAGTTACGATCATGATCTCGATCATGGCGATTTTGACCCGCCTCAACGATAGAAATACTGCTTAATGCGATAGCAATAATGCTAATAGTGGTTTTTATGCTTGTTTTCATCATGGTTCTCCTTTTGTTTTCTACAGCTTTGCTAGCTGTTATGGAGAACTATAGACAGGTGAAGCTGAATGGAAGCTGAACCAAAAGGAGAAAAAATGCAGATAATAAAAAATTGCCGGGAGCACTACTCAAGAGCGCAGCGAGCCTGGAAGGTGGAGGGTAGGGAGAAGGTGAGACCTGTGGTCGAGGAGCTAGCCTGGGCTATGCCCGGAATAAAAAAGCCGCCGTGAAGTGTTACAGGGCGGCTTTTTTGCTGTATTTATTCCAGTTGTAAAATAGATTAAGTCGTCTGGTAATACAGGTTTTGCGGGTGATTTGCCTGCGCAAAGAAGAACCAGCGTTCGGCAATTAAGCCAATATACTGGATAATAAATGCACCCAGTAAAACACTTGTACTACCTGAATCTACGCCAATCCAAAGTAAAATAATCGGTACAGGGAAGACTAAAATCATAAAGCTCCATTTGATAATCTTCATAAATATTGCTGTTTTATGATGAAAGAAATCACGGGTATTCATTGAACCACCCTGCATACCCATCGCTTTTTGCTGGATCTTGGGGTGACGAATACCAATAGCAGTTTGTATGGTAGATTTTGCTTTAATACGTGCATTACGAATCAAGGAACCGCCACGGGTTAAGAAAGCAAAGGCAGTAATAATAATTGCCCAGTTACCGTACAGGCTTAATAGCTCGGGTGCGCTGGCACTGGAGAATGCAGCCGCTAAAGTGAAACCAGAAGCTGTACCAAGTAATAAATAATTGATAACAGTCAGTGCACAGGCCCACTCTTGTAAAAACTTAATGGTTGCGTAAATCATGCCAGTACAAATAAATAATAAGAATGTCGCAAGAGTTGCTGCGGCACCTACGATTAAACTTAATTGCAGGGTTGTACCTGTTTTACTGGTATATAAAACAGTATCCCATCCGAAGAAATGCATAACACTGTAAACAAAGATTAATCCCATTACCGTAGGTAATACAATAACTTCGCGTGATAACCATGATGTACGCCACATTGCAGCAGAACGCCATGCACGTTCAGGACGGCCTAAATGGAAGAATGAAGCAATTAACCCACCAACTAAAAACACCAGTGCGATCAGACCACCTACACCATAAAATGATGTGCTGTCCTGGGTTGCAACAAGCTTGACTGCGGAATAACTTTGGCCAGTGAACAAGGCTAAAAACAAACCCTGACCTACACCAATTAATGTTGTTAAAAAGATAACTGAAAATGCCGGATGCATTGTCGTTCTCCTAAATTATATTTAAAATATTTTCACCGCAGAGGCGCAGAGTACGCAAAGAAATTAAAGTGTTTTCTCTGCGTCCTTTGCGTCTTTGCGGTGAAGATGTACATGTTTTGTTTACCAGGAAGTTGAGTCGTCGAGTGTCGGTGCATCAACAGGAGCACTTGGACCACGTTGTTCTTTATTAAGCGGATTATCAGCACGTTGTAATTCATCTTCATGAATATGCAGTCGTGTTTTACGACGAGGTAGATAATGATTAGACGGGTTAGTACCCCATTCAGGCATTAATTGATAACCACCTTCTTCACGAATTGCGATAGACACATCTGATTCAGAATCATGAACATCACCAAATAAACGTGCGCTGGTAGGGCAAGCTAATACACAAGCCGGTTTACGTTCTGCTTCAGGTAATGATTCGTCATAAATACGATCAACACATAAGGTACATTTTTTCATGACCTTTTGTTCTTCATCAATTTCACGTGCACCGTAAGGACAAGCCCATGTGCAATAACGACAACCAATACATTTATCGTAATCAACTAAAACAATACCGTCTTTTTCGCGCTTGTAACTTGCGCCGGTAGGACAAACCGGAACACACGGAGCGTCTTCACAATGCAAGCAACTTTTAGGAAAATGAACGGTTTCTGTTTTTGGAAACTCACCAATTTCATAGGTTTGTACACGGTTAAAGAACGTACCGGTTGGATCTTTACCATACGGGTTTTCATCGGTCATAAAACCAGCCGGACCCGAGGTGTTCCATTCTTTACAACTTGTTACGCAGGCATGACAGCCTACGCAAACATTTAAATCTATAACTAATGCTAATTGTGTCATAGTTTTTACTCTTTAAATTATCAGATCAAAGTCTGACTTATATAAATATAGTTTTTCACCGCAAAGACGCAGAGAACGCAAAGTAATTTAAGTGTTTGATTTTCTCTGCGGTAAAATTATTTTTTACTATTGGTAAACATCCCTGCGAAGAAACCTATTTTCTTAGGTCGATCACCTGTTCCGGGAACATGTGGCATTTCATCAAACTGAGGATAGGTTTCTTTAGGCTCATCATCTTCTGCTTTATAGACACGAACACGAACGTCATACCAACCTGCTTGACCGGTAACAGGATCAGAGTTGGAAATATGTTCGCCACATTCGTTCTTTGGTAATTCTTCAGCAATTAAATGGTTTAATAAGAAACCTTTCTTCGATTCGTTGGCATCACCATCGAGGTTCCAGGCGCCTTTTGCTTTACCGATTGCATTCCAGGTCCAAATCGTACCTGGTTCAACCGCTTCAGAGTAACGTGCTAAACAACGCACTTTACCGTGTATAGATTCAGCCCACATCCAACCGCCATCTTCAATGCCTTGCGCTTGTGCAGTTGATGGATGAATGTGCATGTAGTTATGCGCATGAATCTGACGTAACCACGCGTTTTGTGAATCCCACGAGTGATACATTGCCATTGGGCGCTGTGTTAAAGCAGCTAATGGATATTTTTGCTTGTCTGTTAACTGAACTTCTAACGGTTCAGCATAGAATGGTAGCGGATCAAAATGTGTTTCAACACGGCCACGTAAATGTTCAGGTGGTTGTTTACCTTCAAGTTTACCTTGCGCGGCTAAACGAAACTTCATTAACACTTCAGAATAGATATGAATGTTAATTGGCTCTGCATAACGTGTTAATGCATGTTCCTGAGACCATTTTAAATAACCGCGATTCCAGTTACGCATGTACTGATAAGACTTGGGTAATTCATGATGATAAACGCAATTGTTTTTCTCATACATTTCCCACTGGTTTGGGTTTGGTTCACCTTTCATGAACTTCTCGCCACCTTTACCACGCCAGCCTGATAAGAAGCCAATACCTGAACCTTTTACTGTTTCATAGTTAACAATGAAATCAGGGTAGTCACGGAATTTACGTGAACCATCATCATTGGTGAAGGCAGGCAATTTTAAACGTGAACCTAATTCAATGATCACTTCCTGGAAAGGTTTACAATCACCTTTAGGTGGTACAACAGGAATACGAACCGAATCAACCGGACCATCAAATTCCGAGATAGGACGATCCAGCATCGACATAACATCATGACGTTCCAGGTAAGTTGTATCTGGTAATAGTAAATCAGCATAGGCAGACATTTCTGACTGGAAGGCATCACAAACAATTAAGAATGGAATTTTAAAATTCCCTTCATCATCTTTTGAGTTCAACATTTCACGAACTTCAGCCGTGTTCATTGAAGAGTTCCATGCCATGTTCGCCATGAAGATCAATAAGGTATCAATACCATACGGATCTTTGTTTACTGCATTCGTTATAACGTTGTGCATTAAGCCATGGACAGAGAGCGGGAATTCCCAGGAGAATGCTTTATCAATACGAACCGGCTCACCTTTGTCATCAACAAATAAATCATTCGGTTCAGCAGGCCAGCCTAAAGGCATACCATCTAATGGCGTATTAGGTTGAACGCCTTCAGGGCCTTTTGGTGTTTTTGCACATGGAGGAATCGGACGTGGGAACGGTGCTTTATGACGGAAGCCGCCCGGACGATCGATAGTACCGAGCAGGCTCATTAAAATACTTAAGGCACGAATTGACTGGAAACCATTTGAGTGAGCCGCCAATCCACGCATGGCATGAAAAGATACGGGATTGCCCGTTATAGTATCGTGATCTTTACCCCAGGCATCCGTCCAGGCAATCGGCAATTCGATTTGCTCATCACGTGCGGTGATGCCCATTTCATGTGCAAGCGTTCTGATTGTTTCTGCAGGAATACCTGTTACTTCAGCCGCCCATTCAGGTGTGTATTCTTCAACTCGATCTTTTAATAACTGAAAAGCAGGTTTGGCTTTACGACCATCGGCTAAGGTAAATTCACCTAAAAGGTACGGGTCGAGACTTTCTTCACGCGCATGCATGGCTTTGTCACTTTTGCGATCCCACCAAACATGATCTTGTGGATCAAAACATTCTCTTTCTTTCGGTAAATCAGTTGTTACGAATAAACCAAAATCATCGCTGGCTTCATCTGAGCTAACAAGTTCTGCTGAGTTCGAGTATTGAACAAGGAAATCGCGATCATAAAGACCGGTTTTGATTAATTCATGAATCAAGGCAAGCATTAATGCGCCATCAGTACCGGGTTTAATCGGAATCCACTCGTCCGCAATTGCAGAGTAACCAGTACGAACCGGGTTAATCGAAATAAAATGACCACCATTACGCTTGAATTTAGACAAGGCAATTTTCATTGGGTTTGAGTGATGATCTTCAGCAGTACCGATCATAATAAAGAGTTTTGAACGATCCAGATCCGGTCCACCGAATTCCCAGAAAGAACCACCGATGGTGTAAATCATGCCTGCCGCCATGTTGACTGAGCAGAAACCACCATGTGCAGCATAGTTCGGGGTGCCAAACTGTTTCGCAAATAAACCCGTGAGGGCTTGCATTTGATCGCGGCCTGTAAATAAGGCAAATTTCTTCGGATCAGTTTCGCGTAAATGACTTAAGCGGTCTTCCATAATCTGGAAAGCTTCATCCCAGCTAATTTCTTCAAATTGAGCGGCACCACGTTCGGCACCTTCTTTACGTTTTAAAGGTTTAGTTAAACGAGCAGGGGAATATTGCTTCATGATGCCGGAGGCACCTTTGGCGCAAATGACACCTTTATTTAGCGGGTGATCAGGATTGCCTTGAATGTAACGAACTTCGTTATCTCTAAGTGTTACACGAATACCGCAACGGCATGCGCACATATAACAAGTCGTGTTTTTAGTTTCAATTCGGCCTTCAGGAGGCGAAATAGGGTCGTGTAATACGGTCATAGTGTGGCCTTGATTACTGTGGTTAAAATGGAGCTTTGTCGATAAAGCGCGCGATTATATGTGGCAAATCGTGCAGAGACTAAATCAGGTTTATTAAGAACATAATAAAATCATTATATACTAAAATACTAGGGAATTGCATCTATCCCCTTTGGGTAGCCCACTAAAATAGTGACTGTTGAGCTCTAAAATTAAAATAAAACCCTTTTAAAATAATGACTTAGTATAAATTAGCAAAAGAGGAATAATGCAGCTAACTATAGTCGCTTGCCCTTTTTTTGCCAGTTTTTATAGCAGCTGGGGGGGGGTAATTTTCATTAGCAAAAATATTAGTTAGCTTATGCAGTACAAGATATTTCTGTGTGTTTGAGTCTTGTTTTGCGGCTAAACAACTGGAAGATATCATTAGTAAATAAAGATGACTTGTTGATTACTAATTAGCTATCCAATGACACACCATGTAATAAAAAGCCGCCTTGCGGAGGTTTTTTATGTAAATATGTTGGAAAATTGACAAAAATGTAAAGTTTATCTTAAATTAGCCGACACATTAAAAGTCAGGCTATTGAAGTCTGTCTGGTTTAGACATATATAATGTTTAGGTGTATATAAGATAAGATTAGAAAAATAATAATAAGCGTTAGATCTTTTGACGTATGTGAAATACCTAATTAGTAGTTTCAGTTTTAGCATAAGGATTGAGGTGTCATTTATGAATTTTAGTAAATATTTATCGGTATTCGTTCTTGGGATTTTTTTAGTTAATGTTCAGACGGTATCTGCTGCTGAGACCCTTCAATGGGCGGGCTGTGGTATTACTAAAAAGGCATTTATGAAAGAGTTGGCTAAAGCTTACACCAAGAAAACAGGTATTGTGGTTAAATTAAGTGGTGGTGGGGCAACTAAAGGCATTCGTAATGCTGCCAAAGGTGCGATTGATATCGGTGGAGCATGTCGTGTTTCATTAGAGCGACACCCTGAAGAACGTGATGCCTTTCAGATACCGGTTGCCTGGGATGCTCTCGTTGCTTTTGTTCATAAAAAAAACCCGGTAGACAATATTTCCTTTTCTCAACTACGTAAGGTCTATCTTGGAGAAATAACGAACTGGAAACAGCTGGGTGGTAATGATGCACCGATTGAGCTTTATGCCCGACGAGGAAAAATGTCAGGTGTTGGTCGTACCTTGCGTGAACTGGTATTCGCTAATTATGATCAGAAGTTTAAAGTAACCTATATGGTAAAATCATCCGGTCCGGTTGAAAAAGGTGTGGTTAAAAATATCAATGGTTTTGGTGTCTCGGGAATAAGTAGCGCAAAAAAACGTAAGTTAAAATTATTGAAACTTGATGGTAAAGCACCAACCTATGAAAACATTAAAAATGGTTCGTATGCCTTGTATCGTCCCCTTTATCTTGTGATTAAACGCGGCAATAAAACACCATTAGTTCGTGACTTTATTAAGTATGCGGTTAGTAGGGAAGGCCAGGCTATTATCCGTTCTCAGGGTACGGTACCGTATGCAGAGGCGTTACATCTGGTTATGAAGCAACTGGACCAGTATGAACGCGCTACTACAGAAGGATTGTATAAAACTAAAGTGAAGTAATTTTTCTATCAATTAATAAAAAAGGGGCTTACGCCCCTTTTTTATTAAACGTAATACATAGAGTGATTACGGGCTCCTGTGTGACTCAATTCCCAATATCGTCAACCGACTCTCCACATTGTACTTTGCAGTTTTCAGCCTTTCATCCATTTTTCAGGTGGAAGATATTTCTTAGCATCCAACTCCATTGCTTTAAACAACTAACCTAATTGAAAATACGACTACTTTTAGTAGAACGACGGTATTGTGCTGTTTATCGATAATCCCTAATGAAGTATTTTGACCTGACAAAAAGTAGTGGTTTTGCGAAAAACTCATGTGAAATTCATATACAGGTAAAAAAGTAGGGGGTATAAAATTTATGAATAGGGGGGTAATGCATTAATTCTCGACGGTCAGCCATTTTAGGGATATTCTAGGCGACAATTAATTTTGGGGTTTCTTTAAGGAAGCTCTAGTCGCAATAATTTTGAGGATAACAAAATGTTCATGACCAACCCTTTTGTCGAGCTTTCGGCATTAATATCAGCTGATGTAATGCAGATGTATATAATCGTGATGGCTGTACTTGTTGCTGGCGGTACAATACTAGACATGATGCATAAGAAAAGTGCGCAGTACTTTTTCTTAGATTCAGCAAAAAATGCAAAAAATGCAAAGCGCACAGTAAGTACAGGTGAAAAAGCGGGTCTTGCAATTGCAACAATAGCTAGCGAAGTTATAACGTCTAGCGAATTCTGCAGCACGAAACGTAGAATTTCTCATCTTTTGACTATGTATGGTTTCATCATCTTCGTTGCGACAACTGCAATCATGATTTTTGAAGTTTCTTCAGCAGATATCGTGGCACAACTTTGGCACATTGGTGCAATCATGCTTTGTGTTGGTGGGTACTGGTTCTGGTTCTCTATCCGCGTTGACGTGAATTCTGAAGGTATTAAGTGGTATCAACTACGTCGTGCAGATATCTTTATCGTATCGCTTTTCACAACCGCAACATTCGCTTTAATCTGGTCTTACTTACAGTCTAAAGGTATGAATGGCGCAACTGGTGATATGGGGTTAACTACATTGTTCTTCGTATTATTCATCTTTTCAAGTACAACACTTTTTGGCAGCGTATTATTTTCCAAGTTTGCACACATGTTCTTCAAACCTGCTGCAGCATTCCAAAAACGTGTCGCACATGCAGATGGTTCTAACTTGAATTTACCTGGTGATTTCGATTTATCTTCACCTGAAGTGCAAGCAAGATTCCCTGATATCCCACAATATATGGGTAATAACCCAGAATACATGGGCGACGGTATTAGACGTGAGTCACCAAACCACTACTAACATTATTTTAACTAATTACTATAAGAAAGAGAGAATATTATGCCTACTTTTGTATATATGACTCGTTGTGATGGTTGTGGACAGTGCGTAGATATCTGCCCATCTGACATCATGCACATCGATAAAACATTACGTCGTGCTTACAACATTGAACCTAACATGTGTTGGGAATGTTACTCATGCGTAAAAGCTTGCCCACATCATGCAATTGATGTGCGTGGCTATGCTGATTTTGCTCCATTAGGTTCTTCGGTACGTGTACACCGTGATGAAGAAAAAGGAACGATCGCATGGCGCATCAAGTTCCGTAACGGCAAAAAAGACATGGAATTACTTGCACCTATCACGACTAAGCCTTGGGGCAAATGCATTCCACAACTCGCTAACGAATCTGCACCAGCTAAAGAAATGGTCAACAGTGAGCTATTATTTAACGAGCCTAAGTATGTTGCTATGAATGACAGTGCTTTAGCTACGCTTGAATCAAATGGCTTGGAAATTAAAGAAGGGGTTTACTACTAATGGGCTACAAGACAATTATTGAAGATGATATCGACATCTTAGTTGCAGGTGCAGGCCTTGGTGGTACCGGTGCTGCTTTCGAAGCAAGATATTGGGGTAAAGACAAAAAAATCGTTATTGCAGAAAAAGCAAACATCGATCGTTCTGGTGCAGTAGCCCAAGGTCTTTACGCTATCAACTGTTATATGGGTACTCGCTTCGGTGAGAACAACCCTGAAGATCATGTACATTATGCACGTATCGATTTAATGGGTATGGTTCGTGAAGATTTAGCCTTTGATATGGCTCGTCACGTTGACTCGGCTGTTCATCAGTTCGAAGAATGGGGTTTGCCAATTATGAAAGATCCTAAGACGGGTACATACCTGCGTGAAGGTCGCTGGCAGATTATGATTCACGGTGAATCATACAAGCCAATCGTTGCAGAAGCGGCGAAAAACTCAGCAGATAAAGTATTCAACCGTGTTTGTGTTACTCACTTATTAATGGATGATTCCAAAGAGAACCGCGTTGCGGGTGCTGTTGGTTTCAACGTACGTACTGGTAACTACCACGTATTTAAGTCTAAGACTGTAATCTGTGGTGCTGGTGGTGCTTCTAACATCTTTAAACCACGTTCAGTTGGTGAAGGTGCAGGTCGTGTTTGGTATGCACCTTGGTCATCAGGTTCTGCATATGGTCTTATGATCGATGCTGGCGCGAAAATGACACAAATGGAAAACCGTATCGTATTAGCACGTTTCAAAGATGGTTACGGTCCTGTTGGCGCATACTTCTTGCATCTTAAGACTTATACTCAAAATGCTTACGGTGACGAGTACGAATCAAAATGGTTCCCAGGGCTTCAGGAAATGGTTGGTAAAGAATACCTGGATCCAGAAGTGTCTCACGCAACACATCGTCCGATTCCAACTTGTTTACGTAACCACGCAATCATCAATGAGGTGAATGCGGGTCGTGGTCCTATCCACATGGTCACTATGGAAGCCTTCCAGGATCCTCATCTTGAAGAGATTGGCTGGCACAACTTCTTAGGTATGACTGTTGGTCAAGCGGTACTTTGGGCTGCAACTGACGTTGATCCTAAATATGAAAACCCTGAATTAACAACTTCTGAACCATACGTAATGGGTTCACACGCAACAGGTTGTGGTGCATGGTGTTCAGGTCCTGAAGATATTTCTCCTGATGAATATTTCTGGGGTTACAACCGTATGACGACTGTTGAAGGTCTATTTGGTGCGGGTGATGCGGTAGGTGGTACTCCACACGCATTCTCATCAGGTTCTTTCACTGAAGGTCGTTTGGCTGCTAAAGCTGCTTGTAAATACATCGATGACGGCAAAGCTGCTGGTATCATGGTTTCTGAGAAGCAAATTTCTGACCGTAAGGCAGAAATCTACAAGCCAATGGAAACATATACTGTAGGCCGTAACGAAATTGTTGCAGGTACTGTCAATCCAAACTACATCAACCCACGTCAAGGTCTTGATCGTCTACAGAAGATGATGGATGAGTATTGTGGTGGTTTTGGTGTAAATTACATGACTAACGACAAGCTTCTTCAAATCGGTCTTAAGAAGATGGCAATTTTTGGAGAAGATCTGGAAAAAATCGCTGCTTCAGATATCCATGAGCTACTACGTGCATGGGAATTGAAGCACCGTTTTCTTACTTCTGAGAGTGTATTCCAGCATACGTTGTTCCGTAAGGAAACTCGTTGGCCTGGTTACTACTACCGTGGTGATGCGATGAAACTGGATGATGAAAACTGGCATGTATTAACAGTTTCTCGTCGTGATCCTAAGACCGGTGAGTACACGATGGAAAAAGCGCCTCTTTATCACATAACAGGTGATAAAACCGGCTGGTAGGTAAAAGTAAATAAAGGGCAAATAAAGGCTTGATTTAACAAGCCTGCCCAAAATTTATTTGCACTAAGAAAAGGACTAACATGTATAATGTTGGTCCTTTTTTATCTAAGTAGGGTGTACCTTTCCCCGCTATAGATAAGGATAAGCAATACTTAATTTTATTGAGATAGCTAGATGAATATTATTGAAAATACAGATGAAGAAATTTTAGAGCATGCGCACACAATGTGGGCTGATCTTGTTAAATACTCGAATGAAGGAAATTACGGTGCTTTCACTCGTAATTTTTCGGTTTCATTCATGAAGGGCGCGAATGAAGTTGAAATGGGTAAGCAGTTTGCGAGAAGCGAGCTGGCGAAAAACCTTTCAGAAGATTATTCATATCTTGGCATGATACGTCGTGGCGAACATGTCACCGTGCTGTATAAAGTGATTAATAAGAAAGATAAAGGTGAATGGCTGGGACGACTTGTGCTCGGTTATGAAAAAAAGAAAGTTAAAATTTTTGGTGCGACCTTATTTTAAAAATTAAGATTTTAAATTCAGGTTTCTAAAACCAGGATTCTAGAAATAGATTTGCACAGTATTAATAAAGACAGGTTTTATTAGGTATGTCAGATACAATTGAAGACGAAAAATTCGTTGAGCTAAATTATAAGGTCGTCGATGAGAAAACCGGCGATGTGCTTGTTACAGTTGATTACCCAATTGGTTATGTTCATGGTGTCAATGATGTCATGTCAGAAGAAGTAACCAAACACCTTTATGGTAAAAAAGTGGGTGACATTATCGATGTGCCGGTGGATACAAAACAGTTATACGGTGAGCGAGATGAATCACTGGTATTTACCGACCAAATTGAAAATGTTCCTGAAGAATACCGTGAAATTGGCATGACAATCACCATGGAAAATGAAAAAGGTGAACCGAAGAGCTTTATTGTTACACGTTTTGATGATGAGACATTAACTGTCGATGGTAATAATCCGCTGTGTGGTCGTGACGTCACTTTTGTACTGGAAGTTTTGGCTATACGTGAAGCAACGGATGAAGAAATTGACCTCGGTGGTGCCGTTGATGCAGATCCTGATTTAATTGACATACTCGAACGCGCAGAATGAAGTACTCAGATAACACCTTATTTTACCCGGACAACCGGGCTCTTGAGCGTGCAATAGTCAATTCACTCGGCCTGCTAAGTGAAGAGGTGGCCGCCTTAGCAGCCCCGGATAACACGGTAACTGTTGCTGATAATTTTGTTCATACACGGGGTAATTACGAACAGCAACATTTTAGCTCTAATATTCTTGAACCTTTGCGTGAGGCACTTGAAGGCTTGCTGACAGCTGAATATCGCGAACAGGAGCCTTTAGCCTGGGCTGAGACTCAGAATCGTCTTGGTAATATCCTTGGCGCGCTGGGGCAGCAGCAAAGAGATGCTGCGCTGTATGAAAAGGCGATTGAGTGTTTTACCAGCGCCCTCGAAGAGTTAAGTCAGGAAAAGTCCCCGCTTGATTGGGCTGCAACGCAATCTAATTTAGCTACAGCACTGCAGGCATTGGGCCGACAAGAGTCTGATTCAAAAGCATTATCAAAGTCTATTGATGCCTATACCAATGCGTTACTGGAATGGTCTCGCAAAGACACGCCTGAAGAATGGGCGTTAGCCATGCATCAATTGGGTGCGACTTTTCATGTTTATGGCAGACTTCTTAAAGGCAACCGTACTTTTCAAAAGGCCGTTGTTTCCTATAAAAATGCACTTGCAGAGTTCGATGCAGATAATCACGCTATAGAGTTAGTCGCTACACACAATAACCGTGGTGCGGTACTACATAACCTGGCTGAATCAGAAGAAAACCCGGGGCGCCTGGAAGAGGCAATCAGATCATATGAGACAGCTTTGACAGTATGCATGGAGCAGCAACTGCCCATTCATCATGCAGTAGTATGCAGGGTAAATAAATTTTCTGCACAAAGTGTACTGGCTGAGTTAACTAAAAATACGGCACTTGCTGATGAAGTGGCCGATGAGTTTGAAATCATTCTTGAATGTTTTCCGCATGCTCTTCAACCACTCTGTGCAAAGTTTTGCGAAGAGCAGATGAGTAAGATGCGGAAAATGGCAGAAAGCTCTGCTGCCTGAAAAAGGCAGCAGCACGCCATAATTAAACCCGCTCGGAAAGTTTATACTCGACGTTAATAAATGCACCAACCTCTGAACAAAACTTGATCACGCGTGAGCCAAAACCGACATCAGGGCTATCTTCATCCTTATCAATAGACAAGGTTAACACCACGTTAATCCTTGGAGATAAGTTACGACTTTTACAGATTTCGATAATTTTGTCTTTGGCGGGTTCAATTTTTTTAAGAATTTCATCATCGATGAGTTTGTATATATCCAGAACCTGAGTTTCAGAAGTTATTGTTTGTGTTGAGAATTCCCATGAGCTGATGACGGGTTTGTCCAGGCTACCGCTTGCACCCGCATTATTGGTTGAGGTGGGCTCCAGCTCAAGCAGCCGTGTGATGTCATCAGGATTGAAATGGTAGCCAACAAGCGCAAAATATGCCCGTCCTTTATTAAATGCCAAGATAAATTCCTCTTTAAAAATTGTAGATACAGCAGTGGATTATAACGTGAGGGGCGGATATTTACTGTATTAACTTTTTTTAGGGGATGTGAGTAACTATTTATTATGTTTTTGTTATAAAAGATGTGAAAATAAAAAATTAGGGATAATTTTCAGCTGGTATATTGGCGAATAAAGTAAGCTGGAACAAGGGTATTGAAGTTTTGTCGAGCGAGCAAAAGAAAGAAAAACAAGAAAAAAAGCGAGACCCCAATAACCCTTGCCTGTTTTGCACAGACCCACAAGGGGTGTCCCTGAGTAACGAACTTGCATACAGCGCGCGTGATAGCTACGCGGCGAGCCCGGGTCATACGGTAGTTATCCCAAAGCGTCATGTCGCCAGCTTTTTCGACCTGATGCCCGAAGAGGTAGCGGCGTGTATGGACCTGATAAATGAGGAAAAGAAGCTCATTGATGAAGAATTTAGTCCCGACGGCTACAATATCGGCGTTAATATAGGGTCGGCGGCTGGGCAGAGTATCTTACATGTACATATTCATATCATTCCCCGATACACGGGTGATGTTGAAAATCCCCAGGGCGGGGTGCGGCATGTGATTTCCAAAAAGGGACATTACACGCGCTAGATAGTATAATTTAGTCAGTTTACTGGGAGGGACTGACATATTTGTTTATATTCCTCCCGCTATTTTAACAATTAAGGAGTTAATATTATGGGTGAGTTTACACGACCTAAGGTGCCTGAAGGCGTAACAGAGTATGTGACAACAACACAGAAAGAGGTTGTTCCTGGACAGTTTGTTATTGGTTATACTACTGAATTTAAAAGTTTCCAAAAAGAAGTGCCATACCAAACACCTAAGAAGCCTTAAGGTAATAAGTCGCAAGTACCTGTTAGGTCATGCGGCGCGACTAAATCTGAATTTAGTTTTTGAAAAGCACGCTTTTTATAGCGTGCTTTTTTTATGAAATCTGAAAATATGACAGAGATTATCTTTCGGAAAATGGCAGAGACTCTTCTAATTTAAAATTTAAATACGTTCAGAAAGCTTGTAATCCACATTAATAAAAGCGCCAATATCTGCTAGAAAACGTGTCGTTCTTGCATCGAAACCAACATCCGGAGCGGTTTCGCCTTTATCAACCGATAACACCAGGTTCTACGCAAATTCGAGGCGATAAATTGTGGCTTTTACACACCTTTAGAATTTCTTCTTTAATCGGTTCCAGCTTTTTCAGAATGATGTCGGTTAATGCATAGACGTCTACATCTTCAGTCACGGTTTCTGTCGATAATTCCCATGAACTGATTGAAGGTTTGTCTGGACTTCCTTTCATGCCACTCAAGAAACCAGGAGGATGAATATTAATGCTTAAAGTTTTTGGGTATCTCGCCGTTACTAGATAAAAGAATTTTGATTATAGCAGCAGCAGGGTTAAGTTATTTTTCACGTTATGCACGGTGAAATATTCGTTGCTGTAAGTTTATTTATCCAGGAGATGTATATGAGCATTAAGCACGAGCTGGAACAAAAAACTATTTTGCTTGTAGATGATGAAGTAAATGTGCTTGCTGCACTGCAACGGCTTTTACATCCCCTGCCATATAATGTCATCACTGCCTCCTCTGGTCAGCAAGCATTGGAAGCGGTGCAAGCCCAGAACCCCGATCTTATTTTTCTTGATGTGCGTATGCCAGAAATGGACGGTTTTGAATGTTTGCAAGCCCTTCGTGATCAGGTTCAGATTCAGGTACCTGTGGTTATGCTCACTGCTGAAGAAGAGGTCATGAAAGGTTATTTGGCTGGTGTGGCGTATTACATTATTAAGCCATTTGAAAATGAATATATCACTAACATCATTGAATATCTGATTGGTGATCCATCTCCTGAGCGTAAGGAATGGCTGGAGTTAAATATATAAAAGAAATATATCCCTTATAAGAGTGTGCCTATTTCCGATAGTTTTGCTAAAGTATTGCCTGTTTTTGTCGTTAAATTACAAAGAGATGTTTTTCATAACTCTATGAAATGCAGGGCTATTTTGTATATGGATATGTGTAATGAGCGATATTGGTAAAAATTCTGATATTGAACTTTATCAGAAGACTTTAATGAATATTCGGCATGGCTAGTGTTAAGAATATCAGCAAGGAGAACATACTAAGCAGCAAACTCACCGGTAAGTTGGAGCTTACCCTGTTGCTGCTGATCCTGTTGCTGCCTTTTGTAGGTGTGAGCTACCTTCTCAACTCTAAACTTGATGCTGAGACCCGGTTTATTGCTCAACAAAAAGCAGGTTTCGATTATGTTAATGCCGTGCACACGCTGTTGGGACATGTCCAGCAGTATCGTGGCGTGGCCTATATCTATCTCAGTGGTGCGCACGAATTTAAATCCCGACTACCCGAGCTCATTGTACTCATCAATGAAGATATGCGAGCGGTTGAAAAGATGCGTGCCGCATTTGACTCCAAGCCGCAAGCTAAACGGGAATGGGTGGTCTGGCGCAAGGACTGGCTGAAGCTGCAACAATTGCATCTGCAGATGTCTCCTGCAGATAATTTCGATGCATACACTTTACTAATCGATGAACTTCTCTCGTCCGTCCGGGAGGTGGTTGATGTTTTCCGCCTGGTACATGATTCACAATTGGATAGCAGCACTATGGCGGAGGCGGTTATGCAGATACCCTGGCTGATGGAAGATATAGGTCAGGTGCGTGGACTGGGTGCGGGCGTAATTGTTCATGGTAGTACCAGTGCCAATGAGAAAGTGAGACTCAGGGTACTTGATCAGTCTATCAGTATTGGGATGGATAACCTGGTTCGTAATATGTCAGTATTTTTTCAACGGAACCCCTCACAGCAAGCCCGCCTGTCCGACGTGCTTGATCAGGCTGTCAGCAGCACAAACCATTTTCTGGGTATTGTACATAAACAAATTATCGGATCTGCTGCGTTGAAAGTCTCTGCCAAAGTATATTTTAGCACCGGTACCACTGCACTGAATGATTACTATCGTCTGTTTGCTGCCATCGACACAGAGCTTGGTGATCTACTCACTACGCGACTGGAAGACATGCAGCAAAAACGAACGTGGATGCGAATGAGTATGTTGTTGGTGCTCGTGGTGACCATAGCGATTTATGTTATGTTTTTACGCCATCAGGCTGTGCGTCAACGACTGTGGCAAAAACTACAAAATACCGTTGCGGAGCTTACCGAGAGTAAACAAAAAATCCAGGCTATTGTTGAGAATGCTGCCGATGGCATCGTTACCGTTAATGAGAGTGGGGTGATCGACAGTTTCAGTAAGGCGGCAGAACTTATGTTTGATTATTCGGCCGCTGAGGTCATTGGTCAGAACGTCAAAAAGCTGATGCCTGAACCCTACCATGGCCATCATGATGATTATTTGAAGCATTATATGGAAACAAGGAAGGGGCAGATCATCGGTACTGGCCCACGTGAACTAATGGCACAGCGCCGTGACGGTACCACCTTCCCAGTGGAACTGGCTGTTAGCGAGATGTACCTGAAAGATCATCATCGTATGTTCGTCGGTTTGCTACGCGATATCACCCGTCGTAAAGAAGCCGAGCAGGAGCTGCGTGCAAGTGAAGAACGCTTCACGCTGATCACTCGAGGAACCAAAGATGGTATCTGGGACTGGGATCTGACTACCGGCCAGATCTATTTCTCTCCGCGCTGGAAAGCCATGCTCGGCTATGACGAGATCGATATCATGGATAGTTTTCTATCTCTGCAAAAGCTGATTCATCCCGACGATCTGGGTTTGGCACTAGACAGCTGGACATCGTGTATGGAGGGGAAAAATAGTGCCTTTGTCATCGAATATCGGTTGTGTAACAAACAGGGCGACTATCGCTGGATTGAGTGCCGGGGGCTGTCCCAGCTCGATATTGAAGGCAATCCGGTACGTATAGCGGGTTCCCACACCGATATCACCGAACGCAAGCAAGCCTATACTGAATTACAAAAGATGACAAAGGAGCTCGCGACCAAGGCAGCAGAGCTTGATCTTAGTAATAAGGAGTTGGAGCAGTTCGCCTATATCGCCTCCCATGATCTTAAAGCGCCGCTACGCGCCATCGCCAATCTATCTCAATGGATTGAGGAAGATCTGGATGAGGCGATGACCAATGATACCCGTAAACAAATGACGTTACTGCGGAGCCGGGTGTTGCGCATGGAAGGTCTCATCAATGGTGTTTTGCAGTACTCGCGAGTCGGGCGCATCGACACGGAAATAGAAACAGTGGATGTGACGCAATTACTTGATGAAGTCCTTGATGGGCTGGATCCACCAGCGGGCTTCCATATTGACATCGACCCCGACATGCCAGTCCTGCAAACGGCAAGGGTGCCATTGTCTCAGATATTTTCTAATCTGTTGTCCAATGCGATTAAATATCATGATCGACCCGAGTCGGCACAGATTACGGTTTCTGTACGGTCGCTCAACGATGTGAGCTATGAATTTACCGTGGCCGATGATGGCCCGGGCATTGCCCCTGAGTACCATAACAAGGTGTTCCAGATATTCCAGACTCTTAACGCCCGTGACACCGTAGAGAGTACCGGTGTCGGCCTGACCGTGGTGAAAAAAATTGTTGAACAACTGGGTGGGGAAATTACGCTGGAATCAGCTGAGGGTGAAGGCTCAAGTTTTCGCTTTAGTGTGCCGAAAACAAAGTATGAAGGACAAACTGCAAATAATGAAGTCGATAGTGAAAATCCCGCTAGCGTCGTTGAACGCAATCAAGGAGTGATGAATCATGATGGATAATAACGTTTCTATATTGCTGGTTGAGGATGATGAGGTGGACGTAATGAACATACAACGCGCCTTCAAGAAAAATCATATTAGCAACCCGCTTCATGTTGCTGGCAACGGTCTGGAAGCACTGGCTATGTTACGTGGCTGCGATGAAATCAAAAAACTCAAGCCGACTCCGAAGATCATCCTGCTGGACATCAACATGCCGAAGATGAACGGCATTGAATTTCTTAAGGAGCTGCGTAGTGATGCTGATCTGCGTTCCATTAGTGTGTTTGTGCTGACCACGTCCGATGAAGAAAAAGACCGTATGGCAGCTTACGATATGAACGTGGCCGGCTATATTCTCAAACCGGTAGAACCGGGTAAGTTTATGGATGCGGTTAAAACGCTGGATGTGTTCTGGTCGTTGATCGAGTTACCTTAATTTATTGGCGAGTAATAATGTTATGGCAGAAGAATTAAAAATATTGATCGTAGATGATGATGATGTTGATCGTATGGCGGTACGTCGTGCACTGGGTAAGTCCGGGCTACAGGTAAATATTGAAGAGGCCTCGAGTTGTAAAGAGGCACTTAAGTTATTGCGCTCCTCTGACTTTGATTGTGCTTTGTTCGATTACATGTTGCCCGATGGTGACGGCTTATCATTACTTCGTGGCATCCGAACAGAAAATATTTCAACTCCTGTTGTGATGCTTACAGGACAGCGAGATGAACGACTTATCGTAGAATTATTACGTGCAGGTGCTTTTGATTATTTATCAAAAAAGGAACTCAGTGGAGAAGCTCTGGGACATGCAGTGCAAACTGCTATCAGGTTATATCGTGCTGAACGGGAACGTCAGAGTGCTCATGCTGAGCTGGAACAAGCTCATCGAGAATTACAGACTAGCCATGAACAATTACTGCAATCAGAAAAACTGGCCTCCATTGGTCAACTTGCTGCGGGTGTTGCTCATGAAATCAATAACCCGGTGGGCTATGTCTACTCTAATTTGGGCACACTGCAAAAGTACATCGACAACCTGTTCCAGATGTTGGAAGGTTATGAGCAACTGGAAGTACTGGTTAGCGATCAAGATGCCTTGCAAGCCATGCAGAAGCTCAAGAAGGAACTGGATCTGGATTACCTCAAGCAAGATGTACGCGATCTGGTCAGTGAATCCTGCGAGGGTATCGCGCGGGTTAAGGGCATTGTGCAGGATCTCAAAGATTTTTCCCACGTCGATGAAGCCGAATGGCAGTGGGCTGATTTACACCGTGGCCTGGATAGCACCCTTAATATTGTTAATAACGAGATCAAGTACAAGGCTGAGGTGGTTAAGGAATACGGTGAATTGCCCGAGGTGGAATGCCTTGCCAGCCAGCTTAACCAGGTATTCATGAACCTGCTGGTTAATGCAGCCCATGCCATCGAAGAACGTGGTGAGATCACTATTTGTACAGGTTATGACAATGATCAAGTTTGGGTGACCATTAGTGATACCGGCTCAGGTATTACAGCTGAGAATCTGAAAAATATTTTTGATCCCTTTTTTACCACCAAGGATGTGGGCACTGGTACCGGCTTAGGGTTATCGCTGTCCTATGGGATTATTAAAAAACACGGTGGTCATATTGAAGTAGATAGCGAAGTCGGTAAAGGGTCGACCTTTACCGTTCACCTGCCAGTGAAACAGCCTGAGTCTCAGGCTGAAAAAAGTAGCGAGACAACCGTATGAGCCTGGACAATAATGCTGAACAGGTAGTTATGGATAAAAGCACGATTTTGTTTGTAGATGATGAGGCAAATATTCTCACTACACTAAAACGCCTGTTTCACCCGATGGGGTACCAGATTCTCACGGCACCGGGTGGTCGCGAGGGACTGGCTATGATGGAACAACAATCAGTGGATCTGGTCATTTCCGATATGCGTATGCCTGAAATGGACGGTGCATCTTTTCTACAACAGGTGGCAGCGCGCTGGCCTGATACGGTTCGTATTTTGCTGACTGGCTACGCCGATCTCACCTCTACTATCAAAGCGGTTAATGAAGGACAGATTTATCGCTACGTTAGTAAACCGTGGGAAGACAATGATATTACCCTGACTGTTAAACATGCACTGGAGCTAAAAAATCTTCAGGCTGAGCGTGACCGGTTACAACTATTAACTCGTAAACAAAATGAGGAACTTAAGGAACTCAATACCAGCCTGGAAGATAAGGTGCGCGCGCGCACGAGTGAGTTACAGCAAACCGTCAGTTTTCTCGAACTGGCTCAGCAGACATTGGATACCAGTTATCGAACCACGGTGGAAGTGTTTTCTAATCTTATCGAAATGCGTGACCAATGTGCTGGGCAAGCACGAAAGGTCGCGGAGCAGGGGGTACAACTAGGACAACTGTGTGAGTTGGATGAGAGTGAATTACTCAATCTACGCTACGCGGGCTTGTTGCGGAATCTCGGCAAAATTGGTCTGAGTGATCAGTTACTGAGCAAAGCAACAAGTACCATGAATGATGCCGAGCATAAAACATTTATTCGTCATCCTGTTATCGGCGAGGGCTTGTTAATGGCCCTGGAACCTCTGCATGATGCTGCCCGTTTGATTCACTTTCAGCATGAACAAGTTGATGGTAAAGGTTATCCCGATCACCTCAAGGGTGAGGCTATTCCAGTTTCATCTCGTATTCTGAAAGTGATTGGTGACTATCATGATTTACAACATGGCCTGGTGTTGACGGCTCATCTTGATGAACATGAGGCGCGTGATTATCTCATTGAACAGCGTGGTACTAAATATGATCCCGATATTGTAAACCTGTTCCTCAAACTACTTGGCCTCCAGACTGAGCAGGCGAATAAAGTTTCAGAACGCTGTGTTAAATCCAATGGTTTGCAAGAGGGAATGGTTTTATCCCGGGATTTAGTCTTGAGCGATAAAGTTCTACTGTTATCAAAAGGTCATTCTTTAAGCGATAGCCTTATCGCGCGTATTTATCATCTGGAGCAGTCTATTGGTGGTGATCTGGACGTATATATTTTTAATAGCGAGGTGAATTAAAGATGCAGCGGCTAATGATCGTGGATGATGAAGAGAATGTTCTTAGCGCCTTGCAACGGGTGTGTCGGGGACAAAAGCAGTGGGAGATAGAAATCTATAATGATCCAGAGGTGGCATTAAGTCGTGCCCAAACAGCCAACTTCGATTTATTTCTTTCTGACTATCGAATGCCGCAGATGAACGGGGTGCAATTTCTCAGCAAGGTTAAAGAATTGCAACCTGATGCTATGCGTTTGATTATCAGTGGTCAGACTGATCGTGAAGGCCTGATGGGGGCCATTAATGAAGCGCAGATCTATCGTTATATCGATAAACCCTGGCAGGAGCATGATTTGCTCACCACCTTACAACAGGCATTAAGTCTTCGGGATGTTTTACTGGAAAACCGCATTCTTGCCAACCAGGTTCGTGAACAACAAAAGGAACTGGATCAGCGCAAATTGGCACTGGAGAAATATAAAGACAAACACCCTGATTTGTTCACGGTTGAATGGGCTTCTGATGGTTCCATTGTTCTTGCTGAAGACATATAAGCAAGGAGAATCAGGACGATATTATGGAACGCACTTTACTACTGGTTGATGATGAGCCCAATGTGCTTAATGCACTCAAACGCCTGTTGCGTCAGCAGGGTTATCACATTCTTACAGCCAGTAGTGGTGACGAGGGTTTACAACTACTGGCTGAGCATAAAGTCAGGGTAATTGTGTCTGATCAACGTATGCCTTACATGACCGGGGTGGAGTTTCTTAGTCAGGTGCATCAACGCTGGCCTGATACGGTACGTATTATTCTCTCTGGTTATGCCGATTTTTCTGCAGTCACCGGTGCGATTAATGAAGGTGCGATCTACAAATTTTTTACCAAACCCTGGGATGATGCCCAGATGCTGGCCAACATTCATGAGGCCTTTCGCCACGCTGAGCTGAACGAGAAAAATGAGCAACTAACACGTATATTTGAGAGCACCATCGAAGGCATTATGATCACGGATACCAATGGTCAGATTCAGTCGGTTAACCCGGCCTTTAGTTTGATTACAGGTTTCAGTGCTAAAGATGTGATTGGCAATAAC